>SDBV01002007.1_pt1 | contig 30467 bp, 29 predicted proteins | sample 2277081 | NCBI WGS metagenome assembly SDBV01 (sample SAMN10402039, study PRJNA504765) | marine sediment metagenome | isolation source: marine sediment core GS10_PC15, 223 cmbsf | place: Arctic Ocean: Southern Knipovich Ridge | collected 2010 | reverse complement strand
AGTTGGTCTATAATTTTTGAAAAATGTTAACTCAAAGGCTATGCCTATAAAAATCTTTTGGCTTGTAAAAAAGCTACCTGTTTGCAGGTGGTTTTTTACTCCAATTTAATAGCTTCGGAGGGGCAGTCTTCAGCTGCCTGTTTAACTTCATCTTCCAGGTCCGCCGGCACGTCCGACTGGAGAACCTTTACGACCTCATCATCATCGTCCAGGGCAAATACATCGGGCACATCGTCACTGCACAAACCGCAGGCCGTGCATTCATCGGGATCAACACTTACCTTCATCAGCAACTCCTTTGTGGTTTTAAAAAACAGGTATTGACATTCAACATCACCGGCAAAAAATACTATATTATTCTGAATATTTCAAGATCAAAAAAAACAAATATTTAACATTTTTTATCCGTTTGTCGATCGGCTGTAAACGGGCGCATAAACGGAGGCAGCTTTGACCGCCTCAAACAGGCTTGTTTCACTCGCAGCCCCTGTTCCGGCAATGTCAAACGCAGTACCGTGGTCAACCGAAACACGAAGGAAGGGTAATCCCAGAGTTACCGCTACCGTCCTTTCAAAATCAACGGTTTTTGTGGCTATGTGACCCTGATCATGATAGAGTGATAAAACCCCGATGTAATGCCCTTTTAACGCGCGGTGAAAAACCGAATCAGCAGGAAAGGGCCCTTCTACGCTGAAACCCATCTCCTTTGCTTTGTTAACGGCCGGAATTATTTGATTTATCTCTTCATCCCCGAACAGCCCGTTTTCCCCGCAGTGAGGGTTCAACCCGGCCACAGCAAGAACACCATCGCCAACCCCTAACTGATCCAGCGCCCTCGAGCACAATCGTATATAGTGCAGCACAAGCTCTTCGGTTACCGAGGCTATTGCTTCGGCAAGTGAAACATGGCGGGTCATAAAAAACACCCTCATGCCTTTTACCTCAAACATCATGAGAGGGTTTTCAGTTTTTGTCAAACCTGCCAGAATTTCGGTGTGACCTATATATGGAATACCGGCGGCTTTCAGGGATTCCTTGTTTATCGGCGCCGTCGCGATAGCGTCCAGCTCTCCTTTAAGAGCAAGCTTGGTCCCAAGGGCTATATATTCATATGCCGCCCTGCCGCAGGATGCCTGGACTTCCCCCATTTTGTAGTCACTTATGTTGTCAAGATTTATGAGGTTTATGTTTTCTTTTTTGTACACGCCTTCGGAAGGGGATGAGACTTCGATCAAGGCCGATTTCAGTTTACAAAACTCTATCGCCTGCCTTACCACGGTTTTGTTCCCGATAAGAACAGGTCTTGCTGATCTGTATATTTCATCATTCTTCAATAATTTGACCGCAATTTCAGGCCCGATCCCTGCGGGGTCCCCTATCAGCACCCCTATCAGTGGGTTTTTCATAATCACCTTTCAATTTAGTAATTTGGTGCAATGCCGGGTAAAACCCCGGAGTGGCACCAAGAACAACTTTTTTAAAGATCAAATTTACTTTCACAAAACTTCAAAGTCAAATCTATACATGCTTTTATATCATGCAGGGAACACATCTCGCCCGCCGAGTGTATATATCTCGCGGGGATCGAAATGCCTCCCGCCAGGGTCCCGCTTTTACTCAACTGGATCGAATGCGCGTCGGTCGCACCAAATGCTAAAACATCTTTCTGATACGGGATCCGGTTCTTCTCTGCGAGATCGATCAGGTAATCAACGAGCACGCGCTGAACTATCACACCCCGGTCCATTACTTTTATGGCAGCCCCCTTACCCATTACAGCGGATCCGGTCACATCATTTTCAGGCAGATCCGAAGACCCGGTCACATCAACCGCAAGCCCGACATCGGGTTGGAGCCTGTACGCAGTTGTTCTCGCGCCCCGGAGCCCGACTTCTTCCTGTGATGAGAATACAAAATATACGGTGTCGGGATTCGATTTTAATTTTTCCATAACCTCAAGGAGAACAAAACAGCCTATCCTGTCATCCATCCATCCTCCGGTGATCACGTTTTCGGTCACTGCGTAGGGTGAAAATACCGCGCCCGTTTCCCCGATTTTAACCTGTTTCAAAGCCTCCTCCCTGCTGCCCACGCCGATGTCAATGAACATCTTTTCCTTTTTTAAATTGCTCGTGAATCCTCTTTTATCAATATCAACAGCCTTCTCAATACCCACAACACCGATGGCCCCGTTTTCGAATTTCACCCTTTTTCCAAGAATGTAAGCTACAGGCTGAAAGCCTACCTCTGAAAACCGAATAAACCCCTTTTCATCGATAAAAGTAACGATAAACCCAATTGTATCCATGTGCGCCGAAAGCATAATCTTTTTTGGCTCTTTCCCTTTCCCCTCTTTGACACAGATAAGTGAGCCTGTTGTGTCATAAATAATTTCATTGACCCTGTCTTTCGCGAACGCCTCGATCCCGCTCTTTACCTCGTCTTCTCTCCCGGAAACCCCGAACCCGTCAAATATAAATTCCTTATCTTTTATATTCATAATATCCCCTATATCATATCCTATGCTCCTGTCAGCGATTGAAATTTTCAGCTTCATGTACAACAGCCTTCGCAAGAGTGATATAATTTATAAAATCTTTTATGTTCAGAATACCCCAGGGAGCGTGAATATAGCGCACAGGCACCGAAACAGTAATCGAAGGCACCCCCTCTTCGGTCAGGTGGATCGCACCTGAATCAGTCCCGCCGGTGACGGTCTTTTTGAATTGATAGGGTATACTGTGCTTGCCGGCTACCTCCGTTACGAAATCCACCAGTTTTCGCTGAGCGATCGAGGTCCTGTCCATAAAGGATATAGCCGGCCCTTCCCCGCTTACTGTTGAAGGTGAATAGGTCTTTTTTATCTCCCTGTCCGAGCAGGTAGTCGCTTCGAGGTTCAGGTTGAACAGGATATCCCTGCGCCCGTACGCGGCTGTGGCTCCACCCCTGAGCCCTACCTCCTCCTGTACTGTGTATGTCGCGATTATAGAAAGCCCGGGACGTTTGTCCCCTTTAAAACTTTTCAAAACCTCTGTCACCGCGCTGCAACCGGCCCTGTCATCGAAGGCTTTCCCGAAGTAACAATTATTCTGGGTGAAAAACCTGGACCTGAAATACACGTAATCCCCGGGAGAGATGTCCTTCACTTCTTCCTTTGCAGAAGCCCCAACATCAATTGACAGCTCTTTAAGTTCCGGGACCTTTTTCCTCTCCTGCTGCGGCATGAGATGGTATGATTTATGACCGATAACACCGGGGAGCTTTTTTTTACCCACCTGCACAGCTTTTCCGATCAGGGTTTTTGTAAGTAAACCGCCGATGGGATAAAATTTGATCAAACCCTCTTTTTCAATGGATTTTACAATAAACGCTACTTCATCCATATGCGCCGTCAGCAGGATCGATCTGTCGCCCCGGCTGCCTTTTTTAACGGCGATCAAATTCCCCATGGGGCTGACTTTTAATTCATCAACGTGTCCCTTTACCTCATCTTTGATGCATTTTCTGATTTCCTCTTCATCTCCGCCCGCGGAACATATATTACTGTATTTTTCTATAATCAAGCATGATCACCTTTACGTTTTAAACTTTGCACATCAATCTTCCCGGTCTAACAGAGATTCCTCAACAGAAAGATGCAGCATCAGCCTTGAAGCCCTGTAGATATCCTTTAAATTAATGATTTCCCCCGGTGAATGCATATATCTAAGCGGAATTGAAATTCCAGCCGTGTAAACCCCAAGCTTTGTGATCTGAAGATAGTAAGCGTCGGTACCCCCGGGCCTCGGCTCCACCTCATCCTGAAAAGGGATATCTTCTCTTTTAGCGATATCACATATTTTTTTCGCAAGCGGCGGAAAAAAATTGGGGCCCTTTCCTATCACCGGTCCTTTGCCTGTGCTTATATCTACGAAATCGCCGACCGGGTCCGCGAAAGTGACATCACAGACAACAGCTATATCAGGGTCTACCGCGTAACCGCCGACCTTCGCGCCCCGCAAACCGACTTCTTCCTGTGAAGCGAAAAGAAGATAAACATCGTGATAGTTGATAGTTCTTTCCAAAAGAAGAGCAAATGAGATCAAAGTCAGCACACCTGCCTTGTTGTCAAACCCTGCGCCTGTATAATTGTTTCCAAGCAGCTCGCTGAAATGAGAATCCGGCAAAGCTGTATCACCTACAGCCACGGTTCTGCCGGCTTCCTCTTTTGATGAAAACCCGGCGTCAATAAAAAGTTTTTCCACAGGTTCCACGGTTGACAGATCTTCTTTTGTGCTGAGGTGCGGCGGCTTCATCCCTATTATCCCGTACAATTCCTGTCTTCCGAATATTCTGACACGTTTTCCGAACAGGGTCAGCGGATTGAGTCCCCCGATTCCTGTAAACCGCAGAATACCGTTTTCTTCGATCTTTGTGATCATCATCCCGATCTGATCCATATGCGCGTCAAACAGGATCTTTAATCTTTCCGGCCCTGTTCCTTTTTTAAATGCGCAGACATTTCCAAGTCTGTCCGTACGGATGTCATCGACCTTATCTTTGATGACCGAAACAACACGTTCGGAGATCTCGTCCTCGAATCCGGATACGGCAGACGTGCGAGAAATGTCCTCAACATATTTTTTCAGATCTTCCAAAGGCAGCGCTCCAGAGTATCCCCGGTAAAGCTTTCAATCGATAGTAATATTAATCTTATGATTCCAAATTGTCAATTATCTATTGACATAAGTAATACAAAGTAATACTTTTTATCAAGGCGCGTCGGCAGGTTTTTACAGGAAAGAAAGGGCTTTTAAAAAAACACAACAGACGACGGATATTTTTCATGGAAGGCAGAAAAAAGGACGGGAGAAAAAAACAGGAAATCATAACATTCAAGGTTGATGAACCTCTGGCAAAAGCTATGCTGGGTATTCAGAACCGATCCGAGTTCATCCGTTCTGCGATCCTTCTCGCCTTCGACAGCGTGTGTCCGCTTTGCAAAGGGGCAGGTATTCTCAATCAGGACCAGCACGAACACTGGGATTCCTTCGCGAAAAGCCACTTTTTTAAAAAATGTGATGAGTGCCACGCCTTCCATCTTGTTTGTAATTCTGAAAAAAAACATCGGGTCCACATCCGGAGCGCAGATGACGAGACTCATTAGAAAAAACTTTATAAAAAAGACCTTTATTACTGCTTTGTCCACAATTCTCGTGACAGCAGGATCGCTTTACGCCCGAAAGGATGAAAAACAGGCCGGGACCGGCACGGAGCTGAAAGTCTATGTGAGCATCCCCCCTTTGGCCTATTTTGTTGAAAGGATCGGTGCAAATCATGTATCCGTTGAAACTCTTATTGCCGCTGGAAACGACCCTCATACTTATGAGCCGACGCCGAGAAAGATGATGGCGCTCGCCCAGACCGATGTATACTTCTCAACAGGCATGCCTTTTGAGAAACAGCTGCTCGATAAAATCAGAGGATCAAACCCCCGGCTTGTGATCATCGAAACTGATAAGGGAATAGAAAAAAGCGCAGCTTCCGGAATAAACAAACAAAATAATATCAAAGGAAATAAAAAAGGGCCAGGGCACGGCGAACGCGGGAGTGACCCGCATATCTGGCTTTCGCCTTATTTGATTAAAATTCAGGCTAAAAACATATTAAGAGGTCTTGCGAAATTAGATCCGGAAAACAGCGGGAGCTATGAAAAAAATTACAGATACTTTATCAGAGATCTTGATATTGTCCACGAGGAAATTAATAAATCTCTTGGTCCTTACAGCGGAAGATCATTCATGGTTTATCACCCCGCCTTCGGGCACTTTGCTGATGCCTACGGGCTGGTCCAGATAGCGATCGAGATCAAAGGGAGGGACCCATCTTCAAAACAGCTCGAGACAGTTATAAAACAGTCCGCGGAGCTTGATATAAACACGATCTTTATTGAACCGCAGTTCGACAGGAAAAACGCCCAGGTCGTCGCGGACAGCATAAACGCGAAAGTTATTTCCCTGGACCCTCTACGAAAAAACGTGCTTGAGAATCTTGAAGTGATCGCAGAGGCCATTGAAACATCGTTTTAAAACAGTTTTCCGTGTAAATTAATATAATCAAGCAATAGGTATATCATTATGTCAAATTCAGATGTTATCATATTTGAGGATGTTTCATTTTCATACAACGGTTTCATTGCGCTTGAAGATGTAAACTTCAGGGTTAAAAAAGGAGATTTCGTATCTATCGTGGGGCCCAACGGTGGAGGGAAAACAACACTGATCAAGTTAATGCTGGGTCTTCTCAAGCCGGCCCGCGGTAAAATACATGTTTTCGGGGAACAGCCCGAGCATGTCCGTACACGGATAGGCTATATGCCGCAATCCGCGCAACTGGACCCCGATTTTCCTATTTCAGTTGTTAACGTAGCTCTCATGGGATGCCTCCATAAAAAGATCAGCGGATATTACTCAAAACAGGAAAAACAGGCAACTCAGGCAACGCTCGAAGAAGTAGGGATCCTCAATCTCGCCGGACGCCCATTTTCCGAGCTGTCCGGCGGGCAGCGTCAGCGTGTCCTGATAGCACGGGCTCTCGTGTGTAAACCGGACATCCTGCTGCTCGATGAACCTACGGCCAATGTCGATGCCGAAGTCGAGGAAAAACTTCACCGGATCCTTCGTAAACTGAATGAGCGTATGACTATTATTGTTGCGACCCATGATCTTGGATTTGTGTCCATGCTGGCCAGGAATGTTGTTTGCGTCAATCGGACAGTTGCGGTCCATCCCACTAGCGAGATCAACGGAAAAGTGATCCAGGAAATTTATAACAAAGATCTTCGCCTTGTGCGGCATGATAAATTATTAAACCATAATGCCGGACCTTAACGTGCCCGGTTAACTAACCGGTTGCAAATGGTAAGGAGCCGAATTTTGTCCCAATTCTTCAGCGCCCTCGGCAGCCCATATATGCCGTTTCTACGATACGCGTTAATAGCGGGGATACTCTCAAGCGTGGCTTTCGGTATTATCGGGACATACGTGGTGGTCCGGCGGATCAGCTACATTGCGGGGGCCATCGCCCATTCGGTGCTCGGTGGAATAGGAATAGGTTTATACCTTCAGAGTAAACCAGGCATGATCTGGTTCACCCCGATGCTCGGAGCGGTTATCGCGGCGCTTTTGTCCGCGATGTTGATAGGCTGTGTGAGCATGTACGGAAAACAGAGAGAAGATACGGTCATAGGTGCGATCTGGGCCATAGGCATGGCAACCGGGCTCCTGTTTCTTTCGAAAACACCGGGCTATGCAGACCCCATGAGCTATCTGTTCGGGAACATACTTCTCATTTCAAAGAATGATCTTTTCATAGTGGCCGGGCTGGATGTAGTTATTATCTGTCTTGGAGGTTTATTTTACAACAAATTTCTTGCTGTCTGTTTTGATGATGAATTCGCCCGCCTCAGAGGGATAAACGTGAGTTTTTATTACCTTCTTTTACTCGGCCTTACTGCCCTGACTGTAGTGCTTATGGTCCGAGTAGTCGGTATCGTTATGGTAATTGCACTTTTAACTCTGCCCGCGGCGATTGCCGGATTGTTTTCAAGGTACCTCTGGCAGATGATGGTGATTTCAAGCCTGCTGAGCATGGTGTTTACAGCAGCAGGGCTGGGATTCAGCTATTATTATGATCTGCCGGCGGGGTCTAATATCATCCTGCTAGCGGGTGGGGCATACGCCCTTGCAGTTCCCCTGGGTCATCTGTTAAAACGCAAACCGGGACATAAAATGTAGATCTATTTGTTATGTGGCAAGATCCTGTGATCTTACTATTGTTACACCGGCCAGTTTCATGTCATCGACCGCTTTTTTTACGTTTCCCCGCGGAACGTCGACACCGCGCGTGGCGTCAATTATCAAACTTGTATTAAATCCGGTTTTAACCGAATCGATCGCAGAATAAAAAACACAGTAATCCGTAGCGAGACCGCAAATGTAGTTTTCAGATACTCCGAGACCTTTCAGATAATATTCAAGCCCGGTTGCTGTTTTTCTGTCATTTTCATAAAACGCGGAGTAGGAGTCCCACAAAGGATCGGTCCCTTTTCGGAGTATGATATCAAAATATTTGTCGTCAAGGCCCGGATGGAAATCGGCCCCCTTTGTTCCCTGCACACAGTGGTCCGGCCATAGCACCTGATTGACACCATTCACGTCGACACTGTCAAATACTTTCATGCCCGGGTGGTTTGAAGCAAAAGAAACATGGTCTTTCGGGTGCCAGTCCATTGTGGCTATGACTTTAGAGAACCTGTTAACTATTCCGTTGATAACAGGCACAACGATATCACCGTCTTTTACCTCGAGCTTTCCTCCCGGGCAAAAATCATTCTGAACATCAAGCACAAGAAGAACAGCCTTATCCAGCTTAACAACCATATGATCCCCTGGAATAAACGATATTCCCCACTATTAAAGTTGTCAACTTTTTAAAAAAAAAGAGGGGAATCTGTTCCCCCTCTTATTTCTCAATAATTATTTCATTGGACTGTTTTTATTTAATAAAAAACAGCTGCATCTTTTTTCTTAAACCGAATACAAACAAACCTGATTTTGAATTGAGCGCGAACCGCACATTATTGTTCACCTGTTTCCGCTCAACCGATTACAAAAGGCTATTGACGATCTCTGTTGCCGATGCAGCGTCCGGAGCGTATCCGTCAGCACCGATCTCATCAGCGTAGCTTTGTGTTAACGGGGCGCCGCCGACTACAACCTTTGCCTTGCAATCTTTATTTTTTGCAAGCTCAATAACACTTTTCATGTTGACCATTGTGGTCGTGAGAAGTGCGCTCAAGCCTATTACATCAGCATCTTCATCTATCGCAGACTGCACAAACTTTTCCGCGGTTATGTCTACTCCCAGGTCAACGACCTTCCATCCGGTGCCTTTTAACATCATGGACACAAGATTCTTACCGATATCATGAAGGTCTCCTTTGACGGTACCTACAATGAAGACACCCCTCGCCTTTATACCGGCCGCTGCCAGAAGAGGCTCGATTATGTCCATGCCTGCCGACATCGCGCGCGCGCTTACAAGAACTTCCGGGACATATATTTCGCAATTCTTAAACCGGGCACCCACAACTTCCATTCCTGAAATCAATCCTTCATCAAGAACTTGCTTGGGACCCGTTCCTCCATCGACAGCACTTTGCACAAGATCTGTTACTTTATCCCTATCTCCCGCGATCAATGCCTCAGCAATACCCTTAAAATCAGCCATCAAAGCACCTCCATAATTAGTGTTTTAGATATTATATCAAATAATGAAAAATGAGTCAAACAATATCATATTATTAAATGTAAAAAAATTTCAAAAAACGTTATCATAAAATAGTTTTTTCTTGACCTGGAAGATGTTTTTTTTTATAATTCTAGTAACTGAAAAAGCATAACAAAAAAATTAACGGGTTATGCCCTAGGTGAAAGCCATCCAGGCCCGTAGAGGTTTGGCGGCTTTTTTTTTGCTTTAAGGAGCCGAGGAATTTTGTCATAAAAACTATTCTCCAGCCGTACAGGGGGGTCATATGAATGCTCAACTTCTTATATTGTTAAGTTATTTATTGCTGACACTGTTTATAGGTCTGATTTTCAGCAAAAAATCGAAAAAAAATAAAGTGGAGTTTTTTCTAGCGGGCAGGAACCTGACGAAACCGCTCCTGTTTTTTACAATGGCTGCCACTAATTTCAGCGCTTTTACGATCTTCGGTTTTTCCGGGGCCGGGTACAGGATAGGATACGCATTTTATCCTGTCATGGGTTTCGGAACAGGTTTTATGGCTCTTTCGTTTCATATAATCGGCAGCAAGATCCTTGTCCTTTCAAAAAAACGGAATTACATCACCCCTTCGGATTTCGTGTATGACAGGTACAATTCACTCTTCCTGAAAAGGTTGTTCTCCGCCGTGATGGTGATCTTTACCCTTCCCTATATCGCGATCCAGGCAATAGCAAGCGGAAAATCCATAAACTCCCTTATTGGTATCCCGTATTATTACGGCGCGGTTCTGGTGACAGTGTTTATCATTGCCTATGTGTCCATGGGCGGTCTCAGGTCGATCGTGTGGACCGATTTTATTCAGGGAATAATGATGGTCGCATTCACTCTTACAGCGTTCATTATCATCGCCCACAAAAGCGGGGGGTTCGTCGCAACCCACAATAAAATCAATATGGCCATCCCATCATTATTTTCACGCCCGGGAAACAACAATGCCATGGGGTTCGGTGTCTGGTTCGGGTACATGTTTCTGTGGTTCTTCGCTGACCCGATGTTCCCGCAGCTTTTTCAGCGTTTTATGATGGCAAAAGATGAAAAATCGCTAAAAACCACTATTGTCCTTTACCCCATTATCACTACATTTCTGTTCTTCCTGACGGTCTCCATTGGTGTAATGGGACGGTTGACCTTTCCGCTTCTTACTCCGGACAAAACAGATGCGATATTTCCGATGCTGCTCGGGCAATATGCCGGCACATTCCTCAGCACGCTGCTGCTGACAGGAAGTATAGCCGCGCTCATGTCCACAATGGACTCACAGCTTCTGACCCTGACGTCAATGATCACGACTGATTTTTTCAAAATAAAGAAAAATGAAATTCTCAAGGAAAAGCTCACCTTAATCGGACTCGGTGTGCTCGGGCTTATTATCGCCATAAAACCGCCTCAGACCATTCTTGATTTTGTCAGCAAAACAACTTTCAACGGACTCAGCGTGCTCGCGCCGGCCGTAATCGGCGGCCTGTACTGGAAAAAAGCAAACAAGTACGGGGCGGTTTCAAGCATTATTGTGGGGGAAGGTCTGGTCCTGGCATACTACTTCAAGTTTATTTCCACCCCCGGTATTCATTCCATCGTGCCCATAATGATCGCAACCGGTGTTGTTTTTGTTTTAGCCAGCTTTTTTACAACTTCCCGTAAGGAAAATACCGGAATAGTTTTCCAGATAAAGAAAACCAGTCTACAGTGGGCCCCTGTGTTCCTGACCCTCTTCATCCTTGGAAACGACTTCTGGGCATGGGGAAGAAAGCCAGTGATAGTTGCAGGTCTTCCGATATGGATCTGGTACTATTTCGGTTTGGGTATATTGCTCTCTATTACTTTTAAACTTTTTTTCAAATACACAGAAACGCACTGACGCGGATTTTCTTTTATACCGCTGTCAGTTCCTTCTAACAGCGTTTTATTGTGTTCATGGTGTTTTGCCCGTTGATCCCGCGAAGTATTATGTACAAATATTTTCTTTTGCCACGATTTCTCATCGTTCAATAAAATGTCCTCTTTCTTTGTTTTTTTTTTCAAAAGAGGGTATATTAAATTGTATCGTTTCAAAGACAAATAACTCTAGAGTTAAAACCCTATTACGATATCGGGAGTAACAATGGAAAAAAATGTCTTCATAATCGATTCAGATGAATACAACACCTCGAAAATCGATGAATATCTAAAATTCCTGGGTTGTGAAACCGTAACAACAAAAAACGGGCAATTCGGGCTTGCAAGAATGAGAAACCAAAAACCTGATCTCATAGTCATATCGGACACGCTTAACGATATTGAAGTTGAAGTTTTCCTTGAAAGAAAATCAAAAATGATCGGCGCGGAAAAGATTCCGGTGTTTGTGATGGTCAAACAGGAAGATGCCCAGCGGGCGAAACTCCTCATCAGCAAAGGCGCTAAAGACATCATCAGTAAACCTATTGTTCTGGACCGGTTCAGAAAAAAACTGCTTCCTCTATTAAACGAACCCGATACTTCCAGAGAAAAGCACCTCATATCCGAAGTTTTCGTGCGGGACGGCATAATTGTCATTGAAATAGGCGGTTACCCGGTGTCTCATGAGATCCTCTCCCTGAAACATGTCATTCTTGACACGGCAAGGGCAGACCAGACACTGACCAAGAGGTTTTATGTCATCATATACAGCCTCGAGGATGAGAACATTCCTCAACCCGTTTTTGACAGCCTTTTTGACTTTGTGTCACACTTCCCCGGAATGCCGAACACAAACGTTAAGATACTTACATCAAATGATTACATAAAAGGGATGCTCGAAAAAAGCATCACTGCTCACAAGTTAGAGATAGTTGATAATTACATCAGCGGGCTCAACAAATTAAAAGATCTTTATCTCGAACAATCCGGAAGTGAAATTTTGGTGGATTTCCTTAAACCGAACATCACCCTCTACAAAAGTGTATATGATCAAAAAGGCGGACTTGTAAAAAAAGAGGGCTCGGCATTTACCGCTGAAGAGCTGAAGAAGCTTGTGGACAACGGGGTTAAAAAGCTCTTCTATACCCGGGCCGCGAAAATCGGTGACGATCAGCAGATTTCCGCTGATGAAGATGTAGATCTTGTGATGGATGCAATACAGGTCACTGGAGTTGTGATTCCGCAGGATCTGTCCGACCTGAGTCTCGAAGCTAAATCAGGCAGACTTTCTTTTACAAATATATTAATATCAAACAGTGACCCCGGTGAATTGGGTATACTATGTAACTTTTTTTCAGACAGAGGATTTCCGGTTGACCGAACGTTAAGTTCAAAGGAAGCAATACAGCAGGCCGCGAAAAAAACTTACAAGTACATTATTGTTGACCTTGACCTTGATAACGGTAACGGTTTAAACCTGGTTCAAAGTTTAAAAATTCAAAGCTCGACAAAAAACGCCAGGTTTATCGTAACCGGACGTAATGTAACCCAGGAAAGTGTAAGTAAAGCTGTACAGCTCGGTGTTAAGGGATTTTTAAAAAGCCCCTTCGACCCTGAACAGCTTTCAAAGCTGATAAAATAAACCCTCGTTTCAATCAGTACACTTATTTGATAACCATTTCAATGAAAATTTCAATAATCGCCGCGCTTTCAGAAAACAGGTTAATCGGTTTAAACAATCGGCTTCCCTGGCACATACCTGAAGATTTGAAATGGTTTAAAAAAACTACCATGGGCCATCCGGTTATCATGGGCAGAAAGACCTTTGAATCCCTGCAAAGGCCCCTTCCGGGAAGGAAAAATATCGTCTTATCCACACGGATAAATTACAAAGCAAGCGGTGCGTTTGTATGCCGCTCCATTGATGAAGCGATAAAAATATTAAAAGACGGGGATGAAAAAGAAATATTCATAATCGGCGGGGGACAGGTCTTTAAAAAAACATTACCACGCGCGGACCGGATATACATCACCATCATTCATAAAGAGATCGAAGGCGATACTTTTTTTCCGGTAATCCCGGAAGATATGTTTAAAAAAGTTTTCCGGGAGGCCCATTTTGAGAGGAGGCCCGGCAACATTCCGGAGGATATAACTTTTTCCTTTGAAATACTTGACCGGGTGAAATGAAGGAAATGGGAGGAGTTTAATCTTTAATGAGCCTGATCAATTCGGTAAGGGCTTCCCCAATATAATCTGAATTCGGGCATTCAGTTATAACTTTTCTGTAATACTGCAATGCTTCCTCTTCTTCGCCATCCAGGTACAAGTTTCTGGCTGTTTGCAGATACCTGGCGGCATTTGTGTTATGTTCACGTTTTAAATCATTTTCGATGGACGGCGCCATGGCGGCGCGCATTTTATTTATGAGGTATTCTTTGTCAAAGGGGGGGGAATCAAAAATTAAAAGATTTTCATATATCTTTACTGCCCTGGCATAGTCCTTTTGGGCCTCCAATTCAGCTGCTTTATCAACAAGGTCTTTTATTCGGTTTTTCAACGACAACTCACTCTCGATTTCCCAGGAAATATTGATATTTTCCTGCACAACATTCCGCAACCCGGCAAGCAGAGGTTGTATAAAATCATCATTATTAAATGCATCCAGATGTGTAAGTACTTCGCTGTAATCTTCGTTGAAATAAGCCATTTTTATCTCGGCAAACACAGTTTCTTGTTCGATGAGATCAAGTCTTCTTTTGTATTCTTTCAACACTGTCAACAGACTGATCAGAAGGTTCTTATGCACAGTTTCTGTATTCTCAAAATCCAAATCAAGAAGATCACCTAAAACCGCGGCTGCCCCATCATATTCCTGATTATCAATCAAAAACAACGCTCTTTCCAGCATGTCCTTTTTCGCTTCCGTAACAAAAAACAAATCCTCATAGGCGAGATCTCCTGCCGTCTCCTCATTTTTAAAATTTTTTATAAACATGGTGAACTCATTGATCTCACGCCAGTATTCTTTCCTCTTTTCCTCCAGCCTCACCTTTTTCGATTCCAATATTTCCAGATAAGTTTCCTGTCTGCTCTTAATCTCTTTGGCGAACCTGCTCTTACTCCGTTTTAGATATTCAAAAGTTTCCAGCTGTTCTTTTTCTTTTTTCTTACTTATAATCGATATATTTTTTTCAAAAAGTTTTATTTTCTCATCTATGGAGCCCATGAACAGGTTTTTTTCTATTCCAAGACGCGCCAACTCGCCTTCAACATCTTCAAGGTCTGCTTTTTTTTTCTGTAATAGTCTGAAGGCATCGTTCAATCCCGATTCTTTGGAAGCGCCTGATAAATAAGAGGTTACATACCTTTCTTCTTCATTTGAATGCTGATTCACATCAAAAATAGACATTTTGCCTGCAAGTTCCGTAAAAGGGTGTATGTAGTTTACAAGCGAGAAGAGAAATACAATTGAAACTGCAAAAAATAATACTGAAAATACACCTTTATAGATCCCGTTATTCTTATGACCCCTAGGCTTACTTTCCCCTTGACGAATTTTCTGCTCATGCTTCATTGACATATATCCCGCGCCTTTTTATATTTATCGGTATTCATTAAAACTCTTTGAATCATTAATTTCTTGAAAATCCGGCCAATATTATTTATTATTAGTAAATATTGCCGGTCATTAGTTGCTTTTAATTTAACCAATAAAAAAATATTACGAGGGGGTGAGCATGTCAGCAATTGATAGTATCATCGCAAGAGAAATACTTGATTCAAGAGGAAATCCCACGGTAGAAGTAGATATGATCCTCGAAACCGGTGCTTTCGGCAGAGCGGCTGTTCCATCGGGCGCATCGACAGGCGAGTATGAAGCTGTTGAGCTTCGTGACGGCGATAAAAACCGCTATCTGGGTAAAGGAGTTCAGAAAGCGTGCGAAAACATCAACGACGTGATAGCTCCCGAACTTTTGGGCTCCGATTCGACCCTGCAGGTAGATATCGATAATATCATGCTGGAGCTTGACGGCACAAAAAATAAAGCGAAACTTGGGGCCAACGCGATACTGGCGGTTTCCATGGCATGCGCGAAGGCAACAGCTGCGGACCTCGGTCTTTCTCTCTACAGATACCTCGGGGGCGTAAACGCAAAGGAACTGCCTGTGCCGATGATGAACATACTCAACGGCGGGCAGCACGCCGACAACAATGTTGATCTGCAGGAGTTCATGGTCGCTCCGGCAGGTGCACAAAGCTTCAAGGAAGCGCTAAGGATGGGCGCGGAAGTGTTCCACGCGCTTAAAAATATCCTCAAAGGCATGGGTATGAACACCGCGGTCGGCGACGAAGGCGGGTACGCGCCGAACCTCGGATCAAATGAAGAAGCGCTGCAGGTGATAATGAAGGCAATAGAGAAAGCAGGGTACAAACCCGGAAATGATATTTTTATATGCCTTGACCCGGCCGCGAGCTCATTTTACGAAAATGGAAAATATAATCTGAAAGCTGAAAAAACCCCTTTAAAAAATTCAGAAGAGCTCGTCGATTTTTACGGAGATCTAATCAGTAAATACCCGATTATTTCTATTGAGGACGGTCTCGCGGAAGATGACTGGGACGGGTTTAAGCTGATGACCCGAAAGCTCGGCAGCAAGATCCAGATTGTCGGTGACGACCTGTTTGTAACAAATACAGAAAGGCTGAAAATCGGTATCCAGGAGAATGCCGCTAATTCTATACTTATAAAATTAAATCAGATAGGGACCGTCACCGAGACCATTGAGGCAATTGAAATGGCAAAAAGAGCAGGGTTTACTGCAGTTGTGTCCCACCGGTCCGGCGAAACCGAGGATTCTTTTATTGCTGATTTTGTTGTTGCAATGAACACGGGCCAGATAAAAACAGGATCAGCCAGCAGGTCGGAAAGAATAGCAAAATATAACCAGCTTCTCAGGATAGAAGAGGAGCTCGGAGATTCTGCGGTCTTTAAAGGGAAATCTGTTTATTATAGTATAAGGTGAAATATTCTCAGCAGATCCGGGGCAGCTGGTTCCCAATCGGCATTGTCAATACTCTATTCGTCCCATAGGGGGTTTTGAGGGTCAATCTTGCCTTCCCCGCGTGCACATTGCCGATCGGTATGCTTTCTTTAAAACCCGGGACACTGCGCATTGCTTCAAGACATGCCCCGGCTTTTTCATCTGACACGATTATTAACATTTTGCCTTCGTTTGCCATCATAAACGGGTCCATCCCGAGAATCTCGCAGACGCTGTCGACCTGCTCCAGTACCGGTATCTTTTCCTCGTCAAGAGTGACCCCGTATCCGGAACTCTCCACAAGTTCAGCAAGCACTGAAACGATCCCGCCCCTGGTTGGGTCCCTGGCGCATTTTACATCAGGGACCGCCCCCAGAACACTCTCCATCAGCGAATAAAGCGGTGCGCAGTCAGATTTTATCTCTCCTCCCAGAGTAAAATCATTTCTCGCGCATATTATTGAAGCCTCGTGGCTGCCTACCGGTCCGTTGATCAAAACGACATCTCCCGGCTCAATTCGCTCCGGCGTCAGGTCGATTCCGTCAGGTACCGTCCCGATCCCTGTTGTATTCACATATACGCCGTCTCCCCGGCCCTTTTCAACTACCTTTGTATCTCCTGTAATAAGAGGGACAGGGACGCTGTCTGCTGTTTTTTTCATCGATAACAATATTTTTTCCAGGCTCTCAAACGAAAATCCCTCTTCGATAATAAACCCGACTGAAAGAGCAACAGGCTTTGCCCCCGCGGTGGCAAGATCATTGACGGTTCCGCACACGGCGAGTTTTCCGATATCGCCCCCGGGAAAAAAAAGGGGTGTAACTACATAACTGTCAGTGGTCATGACCATTCGGTTTCCTGTTTCAGAAAGCGCTGAAGTGTCCCCCAGACGGCCAAGCTCTGAGTTATCAAACACTGGAACAATGATCTTTTCTATGAGATCTCGTGTCAGCCGCCCTCCGCTTCCATGAGCAAGAAGAACCTTTTCACTTTTCATACAGCTTCTCCGAAATGCGTACAATCCACATTTTTGATCAGGAAAATTCCCGGGACATAAAGCGCCGAAATTGGTATTCCTGTATTACTGCTTAATATAACGATTCAGTGTTGCCTGCCCCGTTTATCCATCATCCACGCCATACTTGTAATAGGCCGCGCAGGACCCTTCGGAGGATACCATACAGGGGCCTACCGGTGATTCAGGCCTGCACCTTTTCCCGAAAAGGCCGCATTCCGTCGGGGCCATAATACCTTTCAGTACATCCGGGCACCTGCACCCTGGGGGGTCCGGCACGCTCGACAGCTCGATCTGAAATTTTTTCAGCGCGTCAAATCGAATAAACTTCTTTCTCAATACGAGACCGCTTCCCGGTATGCTGCCGATGCCTCTCCACTCAGCCGTAACAGGTTTAAACACCCGGTTCATTGCCTCCATAGCGTTGACGTTTCCTTTTTCTGTCACGACTCTTCCGTAAGCGTTTGCTACTCCCGCAGTTTTGTTCGAAACACGCTCGACAAGTTCACTTATGGCAAGCAGTATATCGACAGGCTCGAAACCCGCAACCACACAGGGTAAACCGTATTTGTCGGCAATTACACGGTAGGCGCCGTACCCGATGACCACACTCACGTGACCGGGACAGATAAATCCATCGATCTCTGTCTCTCCGGAACCGCAAAGCGCATCCATGGCAGGTATCACGAGTCTGTTAGCCACCAGATAAAATATATTCGAAAGCTCTCTGTTACCGGCTTCCAGAACAGACAGCGCAATGCCCGGTGTAGTCGTCTCAAAACCCACACTGATAAATATAAAGTTTTTATCCTTTTCTTTTTTCGCCATCTCGAGCATATCGAACACAGAATACAACACCCTTACATCCGCGCCTTCGGCTTTGCACACTTCCAGAGTTTTTTCCGATCCGGGCACGCGCAGCATGTCGCCGAAAGTCACAATCACATTTCCGGGTATTTCCGATATTGCCATGGCCGCGTTTATAATTGAAACGGGAGTCACACAAACCGGACATCCCGGGCCCGAGATCAATTTGAGGCCGTCAGGCATCAGATCCCTCAGACCGTAACGGGCAATAGCCATGGTATGAGTACCGCACACTTCCATCAATTTACGGCTGCCTCCGGGATACAGGCGCTTTATTTTTTCCGTTACGGCTTTTACGTTGTTTTTATTTCTAAAGGGTTCCTGTTTATGCACGGTATTCACTCCGGTACGACTTCTTCATAACTGAACAGCTCGTCCAGGATAGCCATTGTTTTTTTGGCCTCCTCCTCATCCACAACCTGGATCGCGAACCCGGCGTGAAGCAGGACATAGTCCCCGGGCTTTACTTCCGGGACAAACTGGATACCCACTTCCCTTTTTATCCCGCCAAGCTCGGCAATCCCGGTCGGGCCATCAACCGATAATAGTTTTGCAGGCACAGCTAAACACATGATTGACTCCTTCTATAGTACCTGATGCGGACAAGCCGCAATCTTTCAACTTCGGGCTTGCCCGGCTTAATAGAATTTTCTTGCCGAAAAAACAAGAAAATTGGTGTTAAGGTACTAATCAAATGATTTTACTCAGCGCTACGACTCCCTGTCCGAGCGATATACCTCCGTCATTAGGAGGGACAAATCTGTTTAAAAATACAGAAAACCCCCTCTCTTCCAGCTGATCCTTAAAATGCTCGAGTATAAGCCTGTTTTGAAAAACCCCCCCGGAAAGCGTAACTTTTTTTATACCTGTCATCTTTTTTATTTTTCCACACATCTCCACACCGGACAAAACGATCGTGGAATGAAATTTTCGAGATATCCTCTGTGCAGACTCTCCGTTTTTTAAATCTTTCACGATCTCAACGATTGTCGGCTCAAAATGAACCGCACGCTCTGCGTCGATTTCATACCAATAAGGTGACGTCAGGTCCTTCAAATCCCCTGCTTCTTTTTCAAGGAGGATCGCCCCCTGTGCATCGTAGGAAGGCCTTTTACAAAGACCGATAAGAGCTGAAACCGCGTCGAACAGTCTGCCGCAGGAAGATGTAAGCGGGCAGTTAATACCGGAATCGATCATTTTCCCGATCATCTGGAGACGCGGTTTTTCAAAGGCATCTATAAAATCAAAACCCGGAATACACGTTAAAGACCCGTACGCCGATATCAGATAAGATAATCCCATCCTGTCGGTTTCAAGAACACTCTTTTCTCCACCCGGCATCGGCACCGGTGTGTAATATCCGGCCCGTTCGTAATTTTTCCGGTCCGCTATTAAAAATTCCCCTCCCCATATAGTCCCGTCCGGACCATACCCGGTTCCGTCGAGGGCGACACCGATCACTTTTTCAGTTATTCTGTTCTCGGCAAGAACAGAAGCTATATGCGCGTGATGGTGCTGGATGTAGTAAAGCGGCAGGTTGTTTTTTCTCGACAGATCCTCGGCATATCGCGTGCTGACGTAATCCGGATGCAGATCACACGCTATCGCATCGAGTTCTACACGAAACATCTTGAGAAAATCCTCGATCCCTTCGGTGTACGCGTCCACACTCTTTTCATTGACAAGATTACCGATGTGGTGGCTCATATATGCATTACCGTCCTTGAGCACACAGAATGTGTTTTTTTCAGAAGGTCCCGCCGCAAGGACCTGGGATTTAAAAGGACCGATGGGAAGCGCACGCGGGACATATCCCCGCGACCTTCTTACAGGGACGGTATTTCCCCGCACAAGAGCTACTACAGAATCGTCACAAGGACGCACGATCTCCCTGTTATGGATCAGGAACGCGTCGGCGATCGTGCTCAGGCTGCGGATCGCGTCCTCATCGCGAAAAACAAGAGGTTCTTCTGAAATGTTCGCACTCGTCATGACCAATATTTGAGGGCCCTCTCTCAACAATATATGGTGAAGCGGTGTGTAGGGAAGCATTATCCCCAGCCAGTCGGTATCGGGCGCGACATCGTTTGAAAGAGATGCAGCAACGGCCGATTTTTTCAGCAAAACAATGGGGCTTTCGAAAGAGGTCAAAAGATTTTCGGCTTTTTTGTCAATAACACAAAAATCTTTAGCCGTACCTATATCACGGGCCATTAGCGCAAAAGGTTTTCCGGGTCTTCTTTTTCTTTTTCGTAGACGTTTTACCGCTTTAGCCATAACAGGGTTGACCGCGAGATGATAACCCCCCAGACCTTTTACAGCTACAACGTTCCCTTTTAATAAAAGTTCTGAGGCTTTTTTTACCGGGTCCCCGGCTATTTCTTCACCGGCGGCTGAAATGAGCCTCAAACCTGGACCGCACACAGGACAGGCGTTTGGCTGTGCGTGATAACGCCTGTCGGCCGGGTCTTTATACTCGGATAAACATTCAGGGCACAGCCGGAATGATCTCATGCTCGTGTTCTTACGATCATACGGGATAGAACGGATTATGGTAAACCGGGGTCCGCAGTTTGTGCAGTTTGTGAATGGGTACAGGAAACGCCGGTCTTCTTTGTCAAAAACTTCCGCGAGGCAATCGGGGCAGGCTGAAATATCAGGAGAAACTGGTGTGAAACCGCTATTTTTTTCTTTACTTTCGATAATAGTAAAATCGCTGTAACCGAAGGGATTACAAAAAGAAATGGAACTTTTGTGGATTTCAGCCAAAACCGGAGGGTTTTCTTTTACGGTGCAAAAAAAACCTTCTATATCTTTCCTGGTACCATCGATCCTTATCAAAACACCGTTGTCGGTATTCTGCACAGAACCTTTCAGATCGACATCGCGCACACACCTGTACACAAACGGACGGAACCCGACGCCCTGCACAATGCCCGAATACCGGATCACGGCGCCGACTATTGGTTCATTTCCCATTTTTAGTGAAGCCTTTGTGTAACCCAATCGAGGAGTTTTTCAAAACCGCTGCCGTGGGCCGCTGAAACCAATAACATATCCGCCCCGGGGTTGATCTTTCTCATTCCCCGCTTAAAAACATCCATATTGAAATTCGTGTGATCCATTAAATCTGTTTTATTTATAAGGACAAGATCTCCGGTTTTAAATATAGAAGGGTACTTTTCAGGTTTGTCGTCCCCCTCGGCAGTGCTCGAAACAATTATCCTCCCGGTTTCTCCCAATTTGTAACCCGACGGACAGACGAGATTGCCCACGTTTTCAATAAATAGAAGAGAAATTTTGTCCAGGTCGATAGCATCAAGCGCGGCCCGGATCATGGCGGCATCAAGGTGACAGGCGCCGTTTGTGTTGATCTGGGTAGTTTGCGCACCGGTTTTCGCAATCCTTTCAGCGTCATTGGAAGTTGCGAGGTCCCCTTCAATAACCGCAGCTTTAACCGTATCGGGAAGCATCGGGATCAAACGTTCCAATATGGACGTTTTTCCCGACCCCGGTGATCCCATAATATTCCAGGAAACCACAGCCTTCTGCTTTAAGAAATCTTTTATATCTCTTGCCAACAGATCGTTGGCTTTTAAAATATCGGACATAACATTTACTTTCATGTTTTCTTCCTTAAAACGTCATATCCATACCGGATATAATGCCGGTATTTCAGATGGGCGTGTTATTCTCCCTCAAATGAATCTATTTCCAGTTCAGATCCGCCTTCTATGCTCATTTCTTCACTGCCGCATTTTTTACAATTTTCGCTGTATTCGCCGGAACAGAAACCGCACTCCTGGCAAACATATTTCGGGGATACTTTTTCTATTTTCAAATCAGCATTTTCGGTTATTTTTCCTTCGGAAAGCACACCAAAAGCAAATTCGAGAGAATCCGGAAAGATACCGGAAAATTCTCCTATCCGAAGATTTACACTGCTGATCTTATTGATCCCTGCATTTTCAGCGTACCTGTAAATTATATCGAGAAGTTCCTCAGCAATTGATAACTCGTGCATTGTATATATCTTTTAATAGTTCCATAATCCCACGAAGAACTTAATATCCATGTTTTGAACGGTCAAGGGAAACAGGCCGGAACTGCAAAAGCGACCGGTCAAGTGTTCAACAGGAGCCGCTTAACATGAAACATCGATTTGATCCTCCCACCGGATATCCGCGGTGATAAATGACGGCAGCGCCATTAAAACGCCTTTCTGTCCCCCGATCCTGTTTGTAAGATCTCTCAATTGCTTTTCCATCCCCTTTACAACGATAACTTCCAGGCAGTAATCATGCGTTATGTGCACATGATTTGAAAATAGTATGTTGCGCTGAAAGCTGTGCTCAATTTCCGTCAGGTTTTCAGAAAGGTTCTTGAAATGATGATTATAGATTATCGTAACTGTCCCCATCACTTCTTTGGATTTGAAACCCTTTTCTAAAGACAGTTTTTCCCTGATGAGATCACGGATCGCTTCGCTTCTATTATTAAATCCGTGCTCCTGAATAAATTGATCGAAAATATCACAAAGATCCTTTTCCATTGAAACACCGAAACGCACCAAACTGGACATAACGCTTACTCCAATGTGCCTGACGGGATTATTGTACCGCACACGATAAGGTTCAGAGGTGGAGAAACTGAAGAATGTTCTCCCTGGGCGCCGCGCCAACGATCCTGTCCGCTTCTTTTCCTTCATGGAAAAGAATTATTGTGGGTATACCCTGTACATTGTATTGGGCGGAGAGCCTCGGGTTTTCTTCAGAGTTGACCTTTACTACCTTGATCTTCCCACGATACTTGCCGGCAATTTCATCAAGTATCGGACTTACTATCCTGCATGGGCCGCACCAGGGTGCCCAGAAATCTACCACTGTAGGGATAGTTTCCCTGAGCACTTCTTCGGAAAACTCTCTTTCATTGATATTTACCGCTTTGTCCGGAATTTCCAGCTGAGATTTACATTTCCCGCAGTGAGGTAAAAAATTTATCTTGTCAAGCTGGATTCTGTTTCTGGCAGCGCATGCCCTGCATATTATTATAGCTTTATTGTTCATCTGCCAATCTCACGCCAAGATATACGTTTAATGTATTAATATATTTTTAAAATGAAAAGCGGATTCTTAAACCTTTGACAAGGATTAAAGTGCATTATTTTCTATATTTAATAGATTTTACGGGATACAGACCCATGGCAGAAAGAAAAACCCATTCAGCAATAGGATGTTGACATAACTATTTATCTATAATATAATTAGTTCGTAATGCTACTTTGGGCTTGTCCGGATTATTTAGTATTTTCAATTTAACAAATTATTTTTAAGATTAGTAATTATGAAAATATAAACATTTAAATTGAACTAATTAGTTAATTGCAACAATTTTCACCGGCAATTAATGCAATAAAAAAATTGGTCTTACCCGATGTTAAAAAAAACTTCCAGTTTCATTGTACGTCACAGAACAGTTATTATTGTCCTGACAATCGCCCTCACGATTCTTTTTGGCTATTTTGTCAGAAAAGTGAAGATGTCTTCGGACCTGATAAGCCTCGCTCCGGAAGACAATCCGGACCTTATCGCGCTCAGGAAGACCCTGGAGAAATTCGGCTCCTCCACTTTTATCATGATAAGCGTAAAAGCGGACGATGCCTATTCGCTGTCGACCCTGACAAAGATAAAAAATATTTCCGAAGCGATCAAAAAACTCCCGGAAGTAGCCGAAGTACTCGACCCGCTGAACGCAACCATATTTAAATATCTTTTTGGAGCGTTGGTCATTAAAAAGAGCCTTCCCAGGGGCGAAATACCTCAGTCACTGGATAAGATCGAAACATTCAAAAAAGAAATGCTCTCCGAGCCGATTCTCAAAAATGTTGTGGTATCTGAAAATGGTGAGTCCCTCGCGATCTATATCCGGCTGAAGGACGATCACAACAGCGAGTTTCTTTGGAAAAAGCTCATAGAAATTGTAGAGCCCTATCAGGGACCTGAGAAGTTCTACATGAGCGGCAGACCGATAATAGAAAGCTGGGTAAAGGAGTATCTGAAAAAGGATTCAATAAGGCTCGCTGTACCTATCCTTATCCTGGTGATAATCGTGCTTTTTATCAATTTTAAATCGGCCAGGGGTATTTTTCTGCCCATATCCATCATGCTCGGAAGCATCATATGGACACTCGGGCTCATGGGTATTTTTAATAAGACCATCACAATGGTGGGCGTGATGCTCCCCACTCTGATACTTGTAATAAGCAGCTCCTATAGTATACATTTCCTCAACCAGTACTTTAAGGACATACACTACGATTCCAATAAAAAAAGGAGCATCGAAAAATCCATAAACAATATCGGCAAGACTATATTCCTCGCTGCCCTTACAACTATGGCAGGGTTTGCGGCCCTGACTATCAATAAAATAAAACCGATGAGGGAGCTTGGTATCTTTGTTTTGATCGGTGTATTTTTTTCAATGATTTTAAGCCTTACATTTCTTCCGGGTTTGCTTACTGTCCTTAAAAAACCGAAAGGAATGCTTCAGGCTTCCAGAGAAGGGAGCAGGACAAACATCTTCTTTGGTCATCTGGGAGAGATCATTATAAAAAGATGGATAATAATTTTAGTATTAGCCTTGGCCATAAGTGTATGGTCGTGTCTCGGAATAGCTAAAATAAGTGTTGACACAAGCTGGGAGAGATGGTTTAAAAAGAATTCCGAGATCCTTACAGCCCAGAAGTTTATCAAGTCTAACTACGGGGGTATATCGACATTCAACGTGACCTTTGAAATCGATGAGCAAAGTGATCTCCATTTTAAATCCCTCGGTACTCTTGGGTACATCGATCAGGTGGAGCAGTGGATAAAAGACACAAAAGCAATGGGCAAATCCACCTCTCTTATCGGGTATATAAAAAGGGCGAACCAGCTCTTGAATAAAAACGATCCGGAAATGTATAAACTCCCGGAAACCGAAGCAGGCCTGCTTAAGATCCTGCTAATGTTCAAGATGTCGGAATTTACAAAAAGCCTGAACAACGTTATTACCGAGGATTTCAGGAACGCGAATATACTTGTACGAATCTCAAAACATTACGAGGACGACCCGAGCATCCCCGAGTACAAAGAATTTATCAGCAACTTATACGAGTACCTCGAGAACAATAAGTTTGACGGGATAAAAGTACAGATGACCGGGGTTGACAGGATATACGTTTCCCTGGTTGATTATCTGGTTAGATCTCAGTTATTGAGCATTGCTATCAGTGTTGGCATCGTTTTTATAATCATTACAGTTACATTCCGGTCCTTGGTATACGGGTTTTTCGGTCTGGTACCGATCATCTTCGGGCTGCTTTTAAACTTCGGGACAATGAGCTATTTCCGGATACCACTGGATTTTATTACCTCCCTGATAGCGAGTATAGCTGTAGGATTGGGAGTCGATAACAGTATCCATTTTCTAATTCGGTTTTCAAAGACCGAGCACGCCATCGGTCTCAAAGAACGTTTAAAATCCGCACTTATCGCTTCAGGGATACCTATATTCTTCACGTCATTAACACTGATCGCGGGTTTTTCTGTGCTTCTTTTTTCCAGTTTCAAACCGATACTGTACTTCGGACTGCTTATCTCAGTAACTATGCTGGGCTGCCTGATCGGCGTCATTTTCGTACTACCTGCGCTGGTCTACTGCGTGAAACCCAGGGCCATCATAGAAGGGAAAGAAATGTGAGGACCCAGTCTCGGGGTACGGGGCAATTATTTCTCCCTGATCTCCACCATTTTAAACTCTTCTTTTAATATGTTGTATAGCTCTTCAAGTTTTCCCTCCTGGTCCAGCCCGCCGGAGTAGATCCTCCTCACTCCGAAAGTCAATGCTTCAATCTTCATTTTATCCCTTAAAAAAATCTGTCCGAGATCATTCAACTCGAGTGCAATATCAACAAGCCTGCGCAAAAAAATCACACAGTTGTTAAAATCAAACTGCTTGACGTCAACTGGTTTAAAGCTAAAAACCATCTTAAAATGCTTGATCTCATCTTTACAGCCCTGCTCACGGGCGGCATAAATATTTGTACATATTGCCACTGCAATAAGGCACAAATAGATATCACTGTTCCCTATAACATAGTCGATCATTTCTGTTATGTTCTTAAAATTATTATTTGCCCCAAAAATATCCATAAAAGTGTATTCACTAAACACAACTTCCAGCGCGTTTTTTATACGGTCTACATCGATGTCGTTATATTTTGACTTTAGATCATTAACATCATCCGAAAGATTAAAAAGTTCCTCCGGCTCTACGGATATTCCGGTGAGATCAAAAAACTTCCTGCATATTTCATCCTGAAATTTTAATCGATCCTCCCGTTCATATATTTTCCAGTTCTTTTCATTTCTTGTATAATTCTTCAGTTTTCTTGAAACTTCTATGTATTTTGTATACTGCTCCGAGTTTATAAAACCGGATGCAGGTTGTTCGGGAAGATACTTTAACAAAGTCTTTGAATGGTTCAGGACAATAACGATTTTTTTGATCAGTTCATTATTTAAAGTCATGTTAATTATTATTTCACATCCTTTTACTTCTAATTGAATTCTATTTGATATATTCGCTTTTTTCAAATTTAATGAAATGGCTTTACTGTTATTCATGGTTTTATCAATTTCATGGCATTTCAACCGATAGTAAAAAGCCACCTGCAAAATCAGGTAACTTTCTTTTGGCAGTGAAGGTGATCCCGGCAGATTTTCAGCTATCCATATTTTTATTTCTGTCAGAGTCTAAAACTGCCTGCAGGTGAGCGCGGATCTCCTCACTGGCGGGTGCCTTTTTTAAGGCCTTATTTAAATAGATTTTTGCCTGCTTGATCCTTCCAAGCTTATAATACACCCACCCGAGGCTGTCAAGGTAGGCGGGGTTGTTTTTATTGATCGAAACAGCTTTTTTACACTCTTTCAACGCTTCTTCAAGGTTGAGATTGGCCTGGGTGAAAATATAACCCAAAGAATTATGCGCATTGGCGTTTTTCGGATCGATCTCAATAGCTTTATAGAGAGTCATCACAGCTTTTTTAAAATCTCCCATCCTGTCCATTATATAACCTATCGCCGCGTATGCCTGGGCGCTCCCGAACCCTGATTTAACGATCCCTTTGAACATTGCTATCGCCTTTTCATACTCCTCCCGTATTGTATAGATGTAACCCAGGATCATCCGGGCATGGACCTTATTGATATACGCCATTTCAGATGCTATCACCTTTTCGAGATAATCCGAGCCCATTTCGTACTCTTCCATCCTGGTGCAGGTCACACCGATAAAATAATTCGCTTCCGGGTTTTCCGGATCGAGATTGGAGGCTTCTAAAAATTCTTTCAGCGCGGTTTTCATATCTCCCGTACCCAAGCTTTTTTGTCCGGATTTTATATACTGCGCAACATCGGAAGCTTTTGTCATCGCTCTTCCCGTCATTTAATCAATTTCATGAAAATACTGTTCTTTTAGCTTTTCAATAAGATCAAAAGCGGTTACATCCAGCCGCAGAGGAGTTATGGAAACCTTCTTTTCATCTACCGCCTTTACATCCGTACCTGCTTCACTATCGGTATTCAAGAGTTTTCCGGCGATCCAGTAATACTTATTTTTCTTCGGGTCTTCCCTCTCGATCAGAGAATCATTATAACACCTTTTCCCCAGCTTCGTTATTTCCATTCCAGCTATATCGTCAACCTCCAGGTTCGGGACGTTGACATTTAGTATTATACCTTTTCCCAGCGGATATTTTTTTATTTTGTTTATAATTCGATGCAGAAAATAAGCTGCGGTCTCATAGTGGATTTCCTCCCCGTTATTATCAATTGAAACCGCTATCCCCGGTATGTTGAATGTTGCCGCCTGAAAAGCCGCTGATACGGTCCCGGAATAAAAAACATCACTACCCAGGTTGAGCCCGTTGTTGATACCGGATATCACAAAATCTACAGGTACCTTCAAAACACCGAGCAGCGCGACATGAACCGCGTCGACGGGAGTCCCGTCAACAGAAAACACCCTGTCCTTTTCAACTGTTTTTAAGCGAATGGGATCACGAAGGGATATTGAATGCCCCGTCGCGCTCCTCTCCCTGTCCGGGGCGACAATAAATACATGGTAATGCTTTGAAAAAAAATCATCCAAAGCCCGGATCCCTCTGCTTTGTATACCGTCATCGTTCGATAAAAGGATATTCTTCATACAGGTACTCATACCTCCACGACGCATGTAATAAGGTTTTTCTACATTCAGGAAAAAATATTTGGCGATTGCAAATCCGTTAAAATCTCATCAAAAGAGAAGCATACTTCTGCATAATCTTTTCTAAGCCTGTTGACCTCCTCGCGCACCTCCTGTCCCTGTAGGATACATTCCGCGATAAAAGCGGCGATCCTGTCCATTTCTTCTTCTTTCATACCCACTCTTGTCATTTCCTGCACACCTATTCTTATTCCATCCGGATTTGTCACATTTCTCAAAGGTTCATGTGGAAGTATATTCATGTTGAGTATTATGTCGTTCTCCTTCAGCAGGTTAGCAACCATTTTACCTCCTCCGTAATCCTTCACATCAACAGCAACCTGATGGGACTCGGTAAAATCATATTCCTGGGCCATCACCTTAAAACCTTTCCTATGTAATGCTTTACCGAGAGCCCTGGCGTTAATGACTACCTGTTCGCTGTAACCCTTTCCGAAACTGATCATCTCCTGTGTAGCGACAGCCAGACCGACCAGAGTGTCGAGGTGATGATTGCTGGAGGACCCGGGGAAAGCCCCCTTATCGACCTTCTGCCAGTCGATCATTCCCATGTTGCTCAGAATCACTCCTCTCTGTGTTCCGAAAAAGGTCTTGTGGGTGCTTCCGGTCATTATAAACACACCCTCCGAAAAAGGGTCCTGAAACTTGCCTCCGGAGATGAGGCCCAGCACATGGGCAGCGTCATATACTATATGTATTTTGTATTCATTACAGATATCCCTGAATTCATGAACGGGTTCGGGGAATAAAAAAAGGCTCTTCCCGAATATGAGCATCTTTGGTTTACAGATTCGAATGAGATCTTTTGCTCTGTCAACATCAATGTGAAACCCGTCTGCAGCAAGGGGAAAGTCTATCACATTTTTTGTGAACTTGCCTACCGAGCCGGCAAGGTGATGGCTTATGTGGCCTCCGCCCGGGGTTGAGTTTACCATGACTATATCACCGGGGTTTATAAAGCTGGAGAAAACAGCCTCATTCGCATTTGTACCGCTTATGGGCCTCACGTCCGCCCGGGCGCTCCTGAACAAAGTTTTAAAATCATTCCTCAGATCACTTTCGATCTTATCAATATATTCAGTCCCCTGATAGTACCTTTCACCGGGATGCCCTTCCGCATACCTGTGTGCAAAATCCGAACCGCTCAGTTTGCTGACAGTTTTTGAAACAATGTTTTCACTCGCGATCAGGTTTATCGTCTTCATCCTCCACTCATTCTGCTGTCTTACAGAGTCGAAAATATTTCTTATGTGCCGTTCAAGCATAAGTCCTTACTCAGATGTAAATTTTTATGAAATTATTAAAATACCCCTGCGTCGCAGGGGTATTTTAATATAAACAGGTTTTTATTTAAATGTCCACCTTAATCAGGTTAAAAACAGCTTTTAAGATACAAATCAGCTCGCCCATTTCTAAAAGGACAATATTTTGAGCTTAAACGAGTTTAATCCAGGAATGTGCCAAGAGTTGTTTCCGGAGGCATTACATCCACAAAGAACGTCACTGTCTCTATCGCGGATATATTGCCGAGATTGTCAACCGCTTTTGCACCCAGAGTATGTTCACCCGGGATCTGAATTTTAAAAGAACCAGTATAGTTAACGAATTCACTGCCGTCAAGGGAAACTAATATTTCTCTGACCCCGGCGATTGCGTCAATGGCCGTGACAGTGTATTCATTGTCCTTGCTCGTGTATTTTTCTCTCCCGACCGTAACAAATTTTTTCTTTGTCACGATTCGTACATCCGGAGCTGTGCTGTCGACATAACCCTGGACAATGTAAACAGGGGTTGCATTTCCAACATTATCCACAGCATAAGCCTCAGCAGTGTGAAGGCCTTCTTCGGGAACAATCATAGGCTCCCGATATGGAAAAAAATCACCGTCATCGAACTTCACGTAAATATTGTCGACTCCTGACAGGTCATCTTCCGCCCACAAAATGACAGCGCTATTGGTAGTTATGTAAATATTGTCACCGCTGATAAAAGCAGCTCCCTCGACCGTAGCAATCCCTTCCGGAGGCGTG
>SDBV01002006.1_pt1 | contig 30499 bp, 27 predicted proteins | sample 2277081 | NCBI WGS metagenome assembly SDBV01 (sample SAMN10402039, study PRJNA504765) | marine sediment metagenome | isolation source: marine sediment core GS10_PC15, 223 cmbsf | place: Arctic Ocean: Southern Knipovich Ridge | collected 2010 | reverse complement strand
GGGAGGGTGGAGACTTGTCAGGCTGATGATTAGCAATTATTACTTTATTGAAGTGCGCAAGTCAATTATAACAACGCGCTTTTCTCTGAACCTTGTTTAGCAGGTGCCGGTGTAATTAAATTATAAACCTGTCAAGGTACGATACCAGAAAGAGTTGATCTGTTTACCCTGGCATTCCCCCAGGATATTACTTTTCAGCAATTTACCCAACTGGCGAGGCGCCTTTCAATGTCAAACGGTAAAAAGATCAACCGGGCCGGTTTTTTAAGCCGTACCCGCGCAGCCACGGAAACATCCGGGGCTGAAAGCACAACTGTAGATACCGGGAGATAACAATTGGCAATAATATTCGACAAGGTTCTGGACATCTCGATCACTATCGAGCAGGGAATGCCGGTATATCCCGGAGACCCTCCGTTCCAGCATAGAAAAGTAACCTCGCTTGCCGGGGGTGATGCCGCCGAAGTGAGCGCGTTTGATATCTGCGCCCACACGGGCACCCACCTCGACCTGCCGTCACACTTTATCGCCGGGCAACCGACACTGGAAAGCCTGCCGCCTGAGAATTTTATCATGCCGGCAGTGCTGATCGATAACGGCGAGGGTGAGGTTGTGGGCCCGGAGGCTGTCGCCAATTCCGGCGCCGAAACCGGCGAGGCGCTGCTGATCCGCACCACCAACTCACACTCCGGTGTGCTTTCTGCCGGCGATTTCCGCCATGACTACGTGTACCTTACCCCGGATGCCGCGGAGGCTTGCGTGGGGCTGGGCCTGGCCCTGGTGGGCATGGACTGCTTTTGCGTGGACCGGTTTGGCAACGAGGACTATCCCTCCCACAAAATCCTGTTGAGCGCCGGAACATTGATTCTGGAAGGGATCGACCTGGCCGCGGCCGAACCGGGCCATTACACGCTGGCCGCAATCCCGCTTAAAATCAGCGGAGCAGAGGCCTCACCCGTGCGCGCCGTCCTGCTGCAATAGTTATTTTCCGTTTTCCGGAAAAAGCCTGCCGATTTTCTAAAGTTTAGATCACGAATGACGATATTGGAGCAAGAGGGCGACGACCTTCCGCACCGGATCACCCGGAAATAACAGGGTGTTCGGGTACGTGGCAAGATTACGCCCATCTACAGGAGTCGAAAAGAGAAAATAACTGGAATAATCCCCCAAGATTATATATCCAGCCGGGCTGACGGCCCTCCCGTGCGACACAAAGGCCGTCTATTAAGCAAGGATGCTTAATATACCATCAAGGAGGATGGAAAGATGGCTTTGTCGCTGAACACCAACATATCGGCTATAACTGCGCGTCGCAATCTGCTGCGAGTGTCCAATTCCATGAAAACAAGCATGGAACGGCTATCCAGCGGATTGCGCATCAACCGTAGTGCTGATGACGCCGCCGGGCTTACCATTGCCGAAAATCTTCGCTCCCAGGTAATTGGCCTCAACAGGGCCGTAACCAACGCAGCCGACGGGATCAGTCTGATCCAGACCGGTGAGGGCGCGATGAATGAAGGCAGTGCGATCTTGCAGCGCATTCGCCAGTTATCGGTCCAGGCGGCCAACGGTACCCTTACCAGCAAAGACCGCCAGGCGATCCAGAACGAAGTATCCATGCTGGTCGACGAGATCAACCGGATCGCCAAAACCACCACCTACAACAGCATCAATCTGCTCAACGGGAACAGTTCCGCCCTGGTCAGCACCAGCAATCCCCAGGATATTAACGGGATAGTGGTGGGTGATGTGGGCGACGGTGGAATTTATTCCGTGGCGATCCACGTTGCCCAATCCAGCAACGGGGTTCCCCTGTTGGGTAAAACCCAGATACTGGGTACGGGTATCCTCACTACGGCCGATGACCGGGGGAATGTCTTCGACGCCACCAGCAACACTACCCTGGCCTCGATCACCAGTTTTAGAAATTTCAAGGTGTTTGACGGTGGAGTGCGAAGTGTGACACTTGCGCTCAGCAGCGATGCCGATAACAAAATTACGGAGGTGGAGCTGTTCGCCACTGACTCGCTGGCCACCGTGGCAAGCAGAATATCGCTGGCGATCAACGACCCCACTCTGACCACCGACCTGAACTTGGGCGGGCAAATCAGCCGTGGGGCCACCCTGGTGAGCATCTCCTCTGTCGGCGTTGCCCCCAACGGGGGACAGGCCGGCAGCACGGTGATGACGATCATGAATCCGGAACCGGGGCGCAGGCTGGTGTGGGGCGGTGACGACAAGACTCTCAGCGCATTCGGCTTCAACACGATTCAGGACGGCGAACCACCGGTATTCTCGGTTACGGTAAACAACGTATCAAGCCCGTTCGAAAAGTTCCTGCCGCGCACACTTAAAGTGTTCGGCGAACGCGCCAGCGGTCTGATCCAGGGCGTTGATATCAATTTCAGGCCCACGCTGAATATCAGCCTTTCGGGCTCTACTGTCGATAGGGTCGGCGCGTTCAACGTCCCGGAACTGGTAATCAGCAGCTCCACCCAGAACAACAGTTTTCTACTGGAAATCACTCCGCGGCCGCTGATCTTCCAGATCGGCGCTAATCAGGGCGATACGCTGAAAACGAGAATCAGCGACATCAGCGCCAAAAGTCTTGGAATCAGCGGAATTAATATTGTCGATCAGACGCTCGCAGGGGAATCGATACGCACAATCGATGTGGCCCTTAAACGGCTCAACGCCGAGCGGGCAAACCTGGGAGCAGTCCAGAACAGGCTGGAAAGCACGATCAAAAGCCTGCAGGTGGCATCAGAGAACTTGCAGGGCAGCGAATCGCAGATCAGGGACCTGGATTTCAGCGAGGAAATCGTCAACTTCACCTCCCTGCAGGTGCTCTCGCAGTCCGCGTCCACTTTCCTGGCCCAGGCCAACGCGCTGAGCAGCACGGTGTTGACCCTGATTGGAGGATAGGCAGCAAGGGCGAGAGACCGGTTTAACCGGCTGATTGGCAGGTTTGCGGAAAGGAGAGGGGGAGCATTCTCTTCCGCGCACAGTCCAGGCCAACGCGCTCGAGCAGCACGGTGTTGACCCTGATTGGAGGATAGGCAGCAAGGGCGAGATACCGGTTTAACCGGCTGATTGGCAGGTTTGCGGAAAGGAGAGGGGGAGCATTCTCTCCCGCGCACAGCCCAGGCCAACGCGCTCGAGCAGCACGGTGTTGACCCTGATTGGAGGATAGGCAGCAAGGGCGAGAGACCGGTTTAACCGTCTGATTGGCAGGTTTGTAGAGAGGAGAGAGGGAGCATTCTCTTCCGCGCACAGTCCAGGCCAACGCGCTCGAGCAGCACGGTGTTGACCTTGATCGAGAGGATAGGCAGCAAGGGCGAGAGACCGGTTTAACCGGCTGCTTGGCAGGTTTGCGGAAAGGAGAGAGGGAGCATTCTCTTCCGCGCACAGCCCAGGCCAACGCGCTCGAGCAGCACGGTGTTGACCCTTGATCGGAGAATAGGCCTGAAAATAACGACTATAAGCCCATTTTACAGGGCTGTCTGACAAGTAGAAAATAAGAAGAATCTCCGCAGCGGCCAGACCCTGACAACTGGTCCCTGAGCGGGATAGAGAAAAATGAATTTGCTTCCTTTGGATTCACAAGGAGGAGTGTATCTCCCCGGGCAGGCTGCCATGTCCGTCCGGGCAACGGGCCCAGGTGTGCGCGAGAGAGGTGTTTGGGCTAACGAGAAAACTGACGAAAAAAATAACAGCGAAAACAATGGTATTCGAAACAGAATATATAATTAAAGTATAATCCGTTGAATCGTCGGTCCCGGCAGACCGGACGTATTCCACGGCTATCAGGCGGAGGATGCTGCTCAAATTCAGCAGCGTGGTCCCCGTAATGTCAACGGGCAAGCAGCCTCCGCGGATAAATCATCTGTTACTCTTTACCCCCTCGGGCCAGGGACGGCCCGCTACGGACAAGGAGGTCCGCCCATGCATAACGGCTGATCCACAAACTACATAACCCGGGCACCCGATTTTGCCCGGGACAACGCCGCTCGATGGCGAGGTGGAATGATGCGCCTTTCCGAGGGAGAGCTGCGCGGACAGCCGCGGTTACTATCGGTAACCGCCAGGGGGAATCCCTGCGGCTGAAAACCGCTCCTCGCAGTCAGCCTCGTTCCGCCCCGCCGGCAGAAACGGACCGTGGTAAATAATCACCATTGTCCCAGGGGTGAACTGCGCCCCGCTGACAGGCAGTACCGATAAAGGCACAATTAACTTGTAGAGATAGAGTTATGCGCTTATACGAGATCTATTGAACTCAATTTACCGTAAAGGAGGTTGATGAGCCCACCGGGACCGCTGACCAGGAGTCCCAAGGAACTCAGACAATCAGTGGCATGCCGCGTCCTGGCAGAGTGCCTGACAGGACAGTTGCCTGCCGAAATACCGCCACGGCGATAATTAATCGCTCTGGCGGCGGCGAATCAAAACGGTGAGTATGGATACTTACCCTGTATAATCATGGAGGATGAACTATGGCTGGACTTACACTCAACACCAACATTCCGGCGATGAACACGCGGCGCAATCTCGTGTCTATGAACTCGAGAGTGGCCAAAAGCATGGAAAAACTGGCCAGCGGCCTGAGAATCAACCGTGCCGCCGATGACGCCGCTGGAATGACAATCGCAGAAAACCTGCGAGCCCAGGTAATCGGGCTCAGCCGGGCTGTGGCCAACAGCCAGGACGCGATCTCGCTGATCCAGACCGCGGAGGGAGCGCTGGGAGAACAGCATAATGTTCTGCAGCGCATGCGCTCGCTGGCAATCCAGTCGTCCAACGGCACACTGACCAGCGCGGACCGCAGGGCGTTGCAGGATGAGGTTTTCCAGTTGATCGACGAACTGGACAGGATTGCCCAGACGACCACGTTCAACAGCATCAATCTGCTCAACGGCAACGTGGGCGCACTGGTCAGTTCCGATGATCCTAATAACGTTCAGGGAATCATCGTCGGCAATGTAGGCGCTGGCGGCACTTTCTCGGTCGCTATCAGCGCGGTGGACCTGGGCAAACTGCAGGTGCAGAACTCCCAGACTTTCGTGCGGATCACTGAGTCCGGCATCCCGCAGGATGCACTTCCCAGCACCCAGTTACAGTCGATCAGCCGTTTCCAGGAATTTGAAGTATTCACCGGCGGTACGGACTCGGTTACTCTGACACTGAGCAGCAATGCGGATAACAAGATCGCCCGTGTGCAGGCGTTTGCCACCGACACGCTGGGACAGCTGGCGAATAAAATCTCGCTGGCGATCAACGATCCCTCCACCACCACTGATCTCGGCCTGGCCGCCAATAAGTCCGATGGTGCTCCGCTGGTCAGTATCGGCAGTGTGGGTCTTGCCCCGGCCGGTGGAGCTGTCGGCGCCACCAGCATGATCATCTCCACGCCGGAACCTGGTGTGACGATGGTTTTCGGTGGCAACAGCTCACTGCTGACCGCGCTCGGTTTCAACGAGATCCAGAAAGCCGTGCAGCCGGTGTTCTCACTGACCGTGATGGATATCGGCGAGGGTCTGATTTCCACCAAGACCTCGCGCGTGTTCGGTAACAGGGCCAGTAACCTGATAGAAGGTGTGGACGTTAATTTCCGTACCACCCTTGATATCAGTCTCAGCGCCACCCAAATAACCCAGGTCGGTGCATTCAATGTTGCCAAGATCGTCACTAACTCTACCCCAGGGCCAGATGGATTCGTGATCCAGGTCTCGCCCAGGCCGCTCTCTTTCCAGATCGGGCCGAACCACGGTAACTTTATTGACACGCAGATCGGTGACATGACCGCCAAGAGTCTCGGAGTCAACGGGCTCAATATCAGCGGCCAGCTGCTGGCACAGGAGTCTATCAAGCCAATCGACACGGCCCTGGGGATTGTCAGCGCCCAGCGTTCCACTCTGGGTGCGATCCAGAACAGGCTGGAAAGCACTATCTCCAATCTGCGAGTGGCCGAGGAGAACCTGCAGGCCTCTGAGTCCCAGATAAGGGATCTCGATTTCTCGAGCGAGGTGATAGAATTCACTTCCGCGCAGATACTGACATCGGCAGGGACCAGCTTCCTGGCCCAGGCCAACGCTCTGAGCAGCAACGTGCTGACCCTTCTTCAGTAAGGGGCAGCACGGCTCAACAATTGCCCCCCTCCACCAGGCAGGCCCCGGTCCGCACATATCCCGCGGATCGGGGCTGCCACCTAAACAAGACTCCCGATAAAGCTGTCAGAGGAGAAAAGTATTCCCCTTGATGGGAACCGTTTTCCCTTTCAAAAAAAGCGGGAATAAATCTAAACTTTCCCAAACCGCTGCCGATATACCAGTATAGCCGATAAATTCTATTGGCTGGCAGTATTGTACGGCGGCGATCAGATAACTCAACGGTGCACTGTCACCCCAGGGGTGGAGTGCGTTCCCGAGAACCAGTACACCCAGAAGAGACTTGGCGTTACCCGATCTTTGTACTGCAATAAAAAAAGGCTTTTGGAGCCCCCCTCCAAAAGCCTTGGCAGCACAAATGATCATGACCTTGTGAGGTAGTAAAGGATTGCCTGGTGGCAGTGTCCTTTTTACATGAAACATATTGTGCCTTTTTCTGTGAGTTTGTTAAAAGCAAGATGTATGCCAGCCGCCAGAGAAATGGCGGATATATAAAGATCAAAAGCCGAACTGGTGAGACTTGATGATTCATAAACTCAAAATTCAGAACAGATTCAGCTACAGAACAACATTGAGAACGACGACAATAATTACCCAGGAGGCCTTTATGCAGAGAATAGAATGACAGAATTCGATTTTTTTTGCACCAGGGTCGTCGCCTGCAACTTGAAACTGAGAGAGGATTCAAATAAAGAACGTTCTGTTGGGTAAGGAAACCTTAACAGACGATCATGGAGGATAGAGATGAGCTTAACCCTCAACACAAATGTTCCGGGCATAAACGCAAGAAGGAACCTGTTGATTAACAATGGGATGCAGACCAAATCCCTCGAGAAACTCTCCTCAGGCAGGCGCATCAACCGCGCCGCTGACGATGCCGCCGGATTGAGCATCGCCGAAAACTTGAGGTCGCAGGTCATCGGCCTTGGCCGCGCGGTGGCGAACAGTCAGGACGCTATCTCGCTGATCCAGACGGCTGAGGGTGGACTGAACGAAACTCACAACGTGCTGCAGCGTGTCCGCTTTCTGGCCGTGCAGTCGGCCAACGGCGTGCTGACCAGCAATGACCGTCGCGCCATCCAGAACGAAGTATCGCAGCTGATCGACGAAATTGACAGGATCAGCGCCACAACCACGTTCAACAGTATCAACCTGCTCAACGGTAATGTCGGTGCGCTGGTTGAGACCGACGATCCGGTCAACAGTATTCAGGGTCTGGTGGTCGGCGATGTCGGTAACGGCGGCACGTTCAGTATCTCTGTCAACGCCATCAATGTTGGCAAGCTGCAGGTTCAAAACTCAGAGCTGTTTGTTACCATTAAGGAAAACGGCGATCCGATCGATGCTACACCTCTCACTCAGTTACAGTCGATCAGCCGCTTTCAGGATTTCGGCGTGTTCAGCGGTGGTGTGGATTCCGTTACGCTAACAATGAGTTCCAACTCCAGCAACCGGATCACCGACGTCCAGATTTTCGCCACGGACACCCTGGGCCAACTGGCCACCAAGATGTCCCTGGCAATCAACGATCCGGGTAGCGTGCAGGACCTGGGCTTGGCCGCCCGTGTTTCCGACGGCGCCACGCTGGTCAGTATCGGTAAGGTCGGCCTTGCACCTTCAGGTGGTGCTGCCGGCGCAACTTCGATCGTGATCACCACTCCCGAGCCAGGCCGTTCATTGGTGTTCGGTGGTGAGCCCTCGATCCTTAGCGCGTTGGGATTTAACGAGATCCAGAAAGCTGTATTCCCAATCTTCTCGATCTCGGTTCAGGATATCGGCGAAGGCACGATACCGGACAGAAGTTCCAGGGTTTATGGCGACAGGGCCGCGGGCCTGATCCAGGGCGTGGATCTCCAGTTCCGCACAACGCTGGATATCAGTATCAGCGCCACTGCTAAAACCACGATCAACGCCTACCAGGTGTCTGAGTTAGTTAATAACGACCAGGCAGGCCCGGACGGTTTCGTGATCCAGGTTACACCCAGGCCGCTCTCCTTCCAGATCGGCCCGAACCACGGTAACTTCCTCAACTCGCAGATCAGTGACATGAGCGCCAAAAGCCTCGGCATTGCCGGGCTCAACGTCAGTGATCAGTTCATCGCTCAGGAATCCATCAAGACGATCGATGTGGCGATCCAGCAGGTCTCCAAGCAGCGAGCCGCGCTCGGTGCTATTCAGAACCGTCTGGAAAGCACTATCGCCAACCTGAACGTTGCCCACGAGAACCTGGCCGCCAGTGAGAGCAAGCTGCGGGACCTTGATTTCTCGGACGAGATCATCAAGTTCACTTCGGCCCAGATTCTGACCACCTCGGCCACGAACTTCCTGTCCCAGGCAAACGCCCTGAGTCAGAACGTTCTGACCCTGCTCAGGTAAGATTCTGACAGGCAGGAAATTGCGTGAATTGGAACCGTGCCTAACCTGGATGGAATCTTAACAACGAAGCGATAGAGAGTCTCATGTTGATGGATACATTGTACAGGTCAAGGTACAGGAAATGATGAAAAGGCCGGTTTCCGGGAGGTCTAAACCCCGCCCGGAGCCGGCCTTCTCTCAACCATACGCAATTCGCGGGGAATAAAAAAAGGGCTTTTGAAGCTGCAACTTCAAAAGCCCCGCACCAAAAACTTCCGCGAAGAAGCACTCTTAGAGCTGTAATGCTCCAAGATTTGGGTGCAGCCTCTGTTTGTGCAATAAGTGTTCCAAAACCACTCCGGCGTTGAGCTGGAGTGGTTTTGTTTTATTTTGCCATCTCTCACCAGTCCCTGTGAGCTTTGCGGTATGTCCTTATAATTACTCGCTTTACATTGATGCATAAAACGGCATTTGGGTATCTTCGAATTACACGGACGGTGTCTCTAACCAGACTACCGATACATGAAAACCGGTACGAGTCCCAAATTACCCGCTCGTGGGCGGCAGGGAGAAAAATTTTCCCCCGCCACAGCAACTATTTCCCTATGCCAACAGGCAATATTCTGATCGCTGAAAAAGTGCTAAAGGTTAAGACATCAGTGCCGATAATATAAGCAGATTACTCCGGCTGAACCGGTCTGCAAACCGCGCTGGAGAACCCTGAACAACTAAGCCAGTGAGCTTGACAGGGTTGGAGTTACAGAATTCCGCGAAGAAGCCAAAGGGATGGGGTGTGTCGGTCGATGCTGTTTGTGTTTGTCTCTGAACAGTTTCGCCAACCGGTTTTCTCCCAGGCAGTATCCAAAGCAGCCTTCCTCGCAGAACTCGCGTTACTCCCAAAACAGAAGCTTTTAAGCAAGTTGCGGTGGCGTCAGCACCGCCGGCAGGAAAAAAGTTCCTGAGCCTGATTAACAGGCCCTGAACTGGAACAATCCGGGTACAAATTGCGGCTGCAACCGCGGTATCCGGAGGGAGAAAAATCCGCGAAGAAGCGTTCCGGGGGGTGTGTTTCCTCTCCGGCTGCGGCCGGGTCGAATGAAGTTGGGCCATCATGCGTCCATGCTCTATCGACCCGTGCCGCAGCCGATTCTCCCTTTCAATGCGCTACACTTCGCGATTCTTCCCCGACTAAACAAGAGAAACCATTGCGCACTTGCCCGGTGCGCTTGTGTTGAGGAGCAGTACCCTCTTTCCCGTACCCGCCGAACGTTTTCTGGTCGCCGCCGGATACTTTCTGCTACTTGCGGGAAAGAGAAATAACCGAAGGACCGGGCCCGGACGTTTCGAGAACCCTACCCGTACCCGCCACGCGTATCTGGTCGCCGCCGGAGAGCAAGGCATTGATCGGGTTGGATTCCGGAACCAGAAGGCCTTCCGCGCTGGAGCAGGCAGGCAGTCTTCTCTTGAGTACTGCCCGCCTGCTCTCCAGCGGGTCCTGGCAAGTACTATTGAAAATGAAGAGTCAGTTCCCGGATCAAACAGACTCAAAGGGACGGACTCATGCAGTCGACGACAGGAATCAGAAAGGGTTTTAAATCCGTTAAAAGGAGGAATGGATGCCAGGACTGTCAATAAATACGAACATTCCGGCCAATCTGGCGCGTCGGCAATTAGGTCTCGCGGCTAGCCGAACCAGCAAATCGCTTGAGGCACTCTCGAGCGGCTTGCGGATCAATCGCGCCGCGGACGACGCCGCCGGACTGACAATCGCCGAAAACCTGCACGCCCAGGTCGTTGGCCTGGACCGGGCCGTATCAAACGCCCAGGACGGTATCTCGCTGATCCAGACCGCAGAGGGTGCGCTGGCAGAGGATACAGCGATCCTGCAGAGAATCCGCGAACTCGCCGTTCAGGCGGCAAACGGCACACTGACCAGCCTGGACCGGCTGGCGATCCAGAACGAGGTCAATCAGTTGATCGACGAGATTGATCGAATCGCCGAGACCACGGAATTCAACTCGATCAAGCTGCTCAACGGCAACGTGGGCGCGCTTGTCAGCACCAGTGACCCGAATTCGCTCGACGGGATCGTGGTCGGTGCGGTCGGTGTCGGTGGCGTGTTCAGTGTCACGGTCAGCGCCCAGACCCTGGGCCGGCTGCAGGTACAGACCTCCGAGGTGTTTGTTACTATCGATGGCGACGGGAACGTAAGCAATGCGTTGGCATCCACTCAGTTACAATCCATCAGCCGTTTCCAGGATTTCGGCGTGTTCGGCAGTGGAGTGGACAGTGTCACGATCAAGCTAGGTACCGATTCCTCGACCCGGGTTACAGACGTGACCCTGTTCCGCACGGATACACTGGCCGATGTGACCCAGAGAATATCGTTGGCGATCAATGACAGTTCCTCCGCCAACGACCTCGGTCTGGGAGGCGCTACCGCCGTGGGAGACGATCTTTCCGCCGTGGCCACCAATGTGGGAACCGAGAACGCTACCGAGATTTACGTGCTGACACCCGAACCGGGACGCCAGATCACGTTTGGCGGCGACTCCTCCGCGCTCTCGGCTTTCGGCTTCAGTGAGATCCAGGCTTCCAAGAGTCCTATTTTCTCGCTGACCGTTACCAATATCGGAGCCGATGGCGGGGCCAGTACTCAGAAAAGCCTGAAAGTCAGCGGTAACAGGGCCAGCGGAATGATCGATGGCGTGGATCTCGCGTTCAGCACCAGCCTGGATATCTCGATCGGCGGGTCGACAACCATCGCCGGTTTCAACATCGTCAAGCCGGTCTCGATAGCTGGCAGTAGCGCCTTTGTATTGCAGATAGCTCCCCGGCCGCTGAGATTTCATATCGGTTCGGGCGCGGGTCAGTCACTCTCCACACAGATCAACACGATGAGCAGCAAGGCCCTGCAGGTAGATAGGATCAACCTCACCGACCAGGGGCTGTCCAATCAGGCGATCCGTGTGGTGGACAAGGCGCTCAACACTGTAAGCGCCCAGCGCAGCACACTCGGTGCGGTGCAGAACAGGCTGGAGAGCACGATCTCCAACCTCTCTGTAGCGGCCCAGAACCTGCAGGCCAGTGAGTCGCAGATCCGCGACCTGGACTACAGTAAGGAGATTATCGAGTTCGTTACGGCACAGATACTCAACGCCAGCGCAACCAGTTTCCTGCGCCAGGCCAACGAGATGTCGAACAACGTGCTGGTCCTGCTCTCCTAACGCGGGCCGGCAACCTGGTTTCAGGGCAGTCCCGTATAACGGGTCCGCCCTGAAACCGTTCCATGTTAATTAAGCACCACGGGCATTCCCCATCTGCCCGGAATCTTGGGAGAACCAGATGAGTTCCAGGGTTGACAACGATGGTGGGATAATATTGAATCGGGTTTTCAGACCGGCAAAGGCTGTGGAAAATGCCAATGGCGGTACCCGGCCTCTTCGCATTCGTGTGCCCGCGGGAGCCAATGGAAAACAGGCCGCCAAAACCAGCAAGTCTACCGCGCCTGACCTGTCGCAACTCAACATTTCCCGCAAGCCGGACGCCAATGTCAATGAGACGATGGGTGTTACGGATATCAACGCACGGTTCTACCTGGATATAAGACTTAATCGCCGGGTAGTCCAGCTTCGTGACGCCGATTCGCAGAAACTGATCCGCCAGATCCCTTCCGCGGAATCGCTGGACAGGATGGCTAAGTTGCGTGCTTTCGCGGGCAGGCATCTGGATGTGAAGGTATGAAAAAAGCCGGCTGCTTGAGTTGCAGCCGGCTTTCCCGGTTCTAATCTCTGTCCTTCAGGGTGTCACTTCTTTTTCTTCTTCCCCGCCCTCTTGCCTTTCTGTACCTTCTTTCCGCCTTTTTCCGCCACTGGCGCGGCAACTTCTTTTGCCTTGTTCTCGCTGTGGAACTGACGGTTGATATAAATCTGCTGGGCCATCTGGAAAATGTTAACCCAGGTGTAATAAAACACCAGGCCCGACGAGAAACGCAGGAAGATAAAAACCATCACAGCCGGCATCATGTACAGCATCGGCTTCATTTTTGGGTCGGTGCTGGTGGGGGTCATCTTCTGGGTTACAAACTGTGTCAGCCCCATCGCCAGCGGCAGGATATAGTACGGATCGGGCTGGCTGAGGTCACTGATCCAGCCGAACGCCTCGGCGCCGCGGAACTCGATTGTCATCCGGAACACGTAGAACAGTGAGATCAGCACCGGCATCTGCACCAGAATCGGCAGACAGCCGCCCAGCGGATTCACCTTGTGCTCCTTGTAGAGACGCATCGTCTCCTGCTGAACCTTCTGTGGATCATCCTTGTACTTGTCTTTCACCTGCTGCATCAGCGGCTGAATCTGCTGCATCTTGATCTGGCTTTTGGTGCTCTTGATCGTCAGCGGCCAGAACACCACTTTCACCAGCAGGGCGAACAGCACCAGCACGATGGCGTAGTTGGAAATGTACTGATGCATCCAGAGCATCACCTGCAGGGAGTATTTACAGAAGAACTGGATGATAGACCAGCCGTACTCCACCAGCTTGTCCATGCCGTAGTTGAGCTTGGTCAGTTCCCCGTAGTCCTGGGGCCCCATGTAGAAAGAAAAATCCACCGGATCGGAATTGACGGGAATCTGGAAGAATCCGCTGAAAGCCATCTCCCGGGCTTCCTCGTCACCGCTGCCGCGCATCCCGATCATCGTGGCTTCCGGAACAAAAAACGCCGCTATGAAATACTTGCTTTTCAATCCGCCCCAGAGGATTTGCCTTTCCCCGCTGGGCGACCAGTCGCTGTCGTCCAGGTCACCGAGGTTTTTATCGATCAGCTCTCCGTCCTCGTAATAGACCAGTTCGTACTCGGCGAAGTCTTCCTCGGCATTCTTCTCGTTGGACACCAACGATGGTCCCAGACGGATTTCAACGCGATTTTCCTCCGGGCCATGGAGACCGTCGGGCAGATGCAGCTTGGCGTCCACAAGGTAGGAATCGTTGCTGAATGTATAGACTATGCGCACACGATTGCCGCCGGAGAGCTCATGGACCATCTCCAGCTTGCCCTCGGGCCTTGATGAGCTGAGATTGAGCTTCGACACGCTTGGCTCAAAATGACGGTCGCCCAGTTCTATCGGCCGCTCGACATTCTTCAGGTGCAGGCTGGCGCGCAGGAAATCACTGCCACCCACGGGTACAAGTTGCACAGGCCCTTCGGGCTTTGGACCATCGGAGTCCTTGGGACTGAATGCTGGGTACTTCTTGAGCAGCGCCCCGGCCAGCACACCTCCGCGGGTTATAAAACGGTACTCGTAGATGTCCGAGCTTACAACCACGGTATCGACCTGGATTGTATCGGCTGCCTGGACTTCCGCCATTCCCTCGGACATTTGCGAGACCGTACCTGCCCCGACCGTCCCCAGCGGATCGGGAGTATCGGACCGCGCTATTGTCTGGGTCACCGAATCCGAAGGCGACACAAGTATCTCGTCCACCGGCTGCGGCTTGGGAGCCATCACCAGAATGTAGAACATCCAAAGGCCGAAGATCATTACCATGGCCAGGGCGGCGTTCTTCTCCATTATTTCCTCACTGTATCCGGCAACTTGAAAGTTTTTCTGTTATCGGCGGTAAAATTCACGGCTGGTCTACTCCGCCGGGATGGAAGGGGTGGCACTTACAGAGTCGAACCACACTGAACCAGGTTCCCTTAACAGGACCGTACTTGAGCAGACTCAACCGGGCATATTCCGAACAGGACGGATAAAACCGGCAGGAGGGCGGCAGAACCCGTGCAATTGTCAACTGGTAAACCCTGACCAATCCCACGAGTATGGCCTGCGCAATCGATATCAACCTCTGAATCATAGCCGGCTCGTCCTAAAAAAAATCCGGTTCGTGTACCGGACGGATCACCGCTTGTCCGCGGCAATCCGGTCCACCAACCGGTCGTAAACATCCTTCAATTCCCCGTAGCCACGCCCATATGCTCTGGGACTGCAACGGACTACGGCCAGGCATCCGGCAAACTCCCCCGCCGACTGCCTGACAATCTCCTGTAACCTCCGCTTGAGCAAATTACGCTCGACTATCTCGTGTCCGAACTTGGGCACGGCGAACGCAATCAGAGCGCCGCCACCGAGGCAGTCGGCCCGCAGTACGTGCACCTTGAGCGGATCACGGGCATAGCTCCTGCCCTGCCTGATAACCTTGCCGATAGCTGCTCCGGACCTCAGAGACATCTTACGCGGAAAACCCATTGCGGCAGGCTCGCTGGCTCAGTAAATAAACCGGGATACAACTCAGGCGGACAAAGTCTTGCGGCCGCGGGCGCGGCGACGGTTGATCACCTTACGTCCACCCTTGGTGGCCATCCGCGCACGGAAACCGTGCTTGTTCTTCATCTTGCGGTTGCTGGGCTGAAAAGTCCTCTTCATCTGAAAAACTCTCCTCGAATCGGGACAGGTAATGGTTGTAATTTTATGATTGCGATAAAGCACTGAATATAAACGCCTTATCGCCTGTCTGTCAAGAACGGCGAGCAGTCGGCGTACTGCCAGTCAACCTTTGCAAATATCACCGTTTTGCTGTATATTTCGTATCTTTGCGAACGGGCATCCCCCCGTCGCCTTCTTTGTCCACCCCGCACGGGGCGGACGCACAAGATAACCTCAAGATCGAAGATATGAAAGAAATTATAAGAGATGCGGTTGACAGGGCGCTGGCGGAGATGCAGTTGCCTGAAAAGCCCGATTACGTGATCGAGAAACCGAATGACCCGGCCCACGGTGACCTGGCGGTGAACGCAGCGTTCCTGCTGGCGCGTGTGCTGCGCAAAAGACCATCGCTTATCGCAGAGGACATAGCCGGGCGGCTCACGTTCGGCAATGACTTTGTGGACAGTGTGGAAGTGGCTCCCAACGGCTTTATCAACTTCCGCATCTCTCCACGATGGAGTATCGGGCAACTGGACCGGGTTCAGAGCGAGGGCCAGCGTTACGGATGCGGTGATGAGTTGGCGGGCCACAGGGTGATGGTGGAGTTTGTCAGTTCCAACCCCACCGGACCGCTCACTATCGGCCACGGGCGGCAGGCCGCGCTGGGAGATGTGCTCTGCTCGCTGATGGCCGCACGCGGGGCGGATGTAACCCGGGAGTATTATTACAACGACGCCGGCAACCAGATGAATATCCTGGGCCACAGCCTTCGCGCCCGTTACGCCCAGCGCCATGATCCTGATTTTCCTTTCCCGGAAAACGGCTACCTGGGCGATTACCTGCTACCTATCGCCGGGGAGTTCGACAACGAGCACGGCGATAAATATCTCCCGGCAGGCCATGACGATACCCCCGATGAAAAAACCCTGCGTGTCTTCCGCGAGTACGCAGCCGAGCGGATCAGGCTGATGATCGACGAGGATCTGAAAAACTTCCGGCTCACGTTCGACGTCTGGTCGCTGGAGAGCGATCTTTACAGCCAGGGCAATATCGAAAAGCTACGGAACGTGCTTGCGGAAAAAAAACTCAGTTACGAGAAAGATGGCGCTGTCTGGCTCAAGACCGCGGAACACGGTGATGATGAGGACAGGGTGATTGTAAAAAGCACCGGTGAGCCAACATATTTCCTGCCCGATCTGGCATACCACGAGGCCAAGCACGAGCGGGGGTTCGACGAGGTGATCAACATCCACGGCGCCGATCATCACGGCTATGTCCCCCGCATGCAGGCCGGGATGAAAATGCTGGGCTACCCGGAGGGCTGGCTGCGCTATGTGATCCATCAGATGGTGAGCTTTTCCGAGGGCGGCGAGCAGGTTAAGATGAGCACGCGGGCCGGCAAGTTTGTAACCCTGGCCGAGCTGTGCCGTGAGGTGGGCGTGGATGTGGCCCGCTACTTCTTTGTAATGCGCAAGGCCGACAGCCATCTGGTGTTCGACCTGGACCTGGCGCGCAAACACTCCAATGAGAACCCGGTCTACTACTGCCAGTACGTCCACGCCCGTATCTGCAACCTTACTCCCACTGCTGTGGATGCAAAAGTCTGGGACGGTGGCCGCGGCGCCTGGAAAGATTACAAGCCCGTGTTGCTCGATAAACCCGAGGAAATCAACCTGGCCGTGCACATGGCCGAGTTCCCCGCGCTGGTTGGCAGGGTAACCTTCGCCCTTGCACCGCATCTGTTGACCGAGTATCTGGAGGAACTGGCCGGCCTGTTCCACGCCTGGTACCAGAAATGCAGGATCGTGGACGCCGCTGCGCCGGAACTCTCTCGCGACAGGCTTTATCTGGCCGATTGTGTGCGGGTCGTGATGGCCAACGGCCTTAAAATGATGGGGATAACAGCCCCGGAAAAAATGTAGCAGGAGACATATAACCATGTCCACGGATAAAAAAGACGGCATCGTAGCTGTCGGAACTGTCGGAATCGACACGGTGGAAACTCCTTACGGCAAGGTGGATGAAGTGATGGGCGGCAGCGGAACTTTTTTCGCGATAGCCGCCAGCCTGCTTGCGCCGGTTAACCTGGTCGCCCTGGTGGGCACGGATTTCGACCGTTGGGCTGAGTTCGACCGGCCGAACCTGGACACCGAGGGTATCAAGGTTGTGGACGGTAAAACATTCCGTTGGGGCGGCAAGTATCAGGACGATATAAATAAAAGAGACACTCTGTTCACCGAGCTGGGCGTGATCGCCGACAACCGTCCCGATGTGCCGGAAAGCTACCGCGGTTGCCGCACTGTGTGCCTGGCCAATGTCGATCCTCCCCAGCAGTTGCAGGTGCTCGATGCGATTGAAAATCCTGAACTGGTGGTGGCCGACACGATGAACTTCTGGATTTCCAGCGATCTGGAGAACCTGAAAAAAGTGATCGCACGCGCCGATGTGCTGATCCTCAACGACGACGAGGGCCGTCAGCTAACCGGCAAGCTCAACGTGACAGACATCCTCTCGGACATCCAGGCCATGGGGCCGGAATATGTGGTGCTCAAGAAGGGTGAGCACGGGGCGCTGCTGGCCCTGGGCGATCAGTACTTTGCGGTGCCTGGTTACCCGTTGCTGCGCATTGTGGATCCCACCGGCGCGGGCGATACGTTTGCTGCCGGGTTCACCGCCTGGCTGCATCGCACCGGCAGCAAATCCGCTGAGGCAATGAAAACCGCGGCGGTCTACGGCAGTGCACTGGCCAGTTTCTGCTGCGAGGATTTCAGCACCAGACGGTTGCAGGAAATATCGCTGGAAGAGATCGAAGAGCGCGTGGATAGTTTCCGCAAGCTGGTACAATTCAACTGAAGCGCCGGAGCCCAAAAAGTGAGCGCCGATAAAAAACAGGATGCATATAAACGCGCCGGGGTGGATATCGATGCCGCCACCGACGCGGTCAACCGGTTCAAGGGTAAAGTGAAGGAAACTTTCACCTCAGGAGTACTCAGCGATGTCGGCAACTTCGGCGGTATGTTCTCCCTGGCCGGACTGAACATGGAAGAGCCGGTGCTGATCAGCAGTGCCGACGGGGTTGGGACCAAGTTGATCGTGGCCGTCAAGGCCGGCAAGCACGATACGGTGGGCCATTGCCTGGTCAACCACTGCGTGGACGATATAATGGTCCAGGGTGCAAGGCCGCTGTTTTTCATGGACTATATAAGCACAGGCAAGTTGGACCCGGCCCATGTAAACGACGTGATGCAGGGTTTTATCGCTGGTTGCAAGGAAAACGGCGTGGCCCTGCTTGGCGGCGAGACCGCCGAGATGCCCGACCTCTACGCACCCGGCGACTATGACCTGGCAGGTTTCATTGTCGGGGTGGCCGACCGGGCCAATCTGCTGACAGGCGAGCGCGTGCAGCCCGGCCATATCCTGGTTGGCATGCCCTCCAGTGGCCTTCACACCAACGGCTACTCGCTGGCGCGCAAGATAGTGTTCGAGCAGATGGGCCTGGAGGTGCACGACCCTCTGCCCGGCGGCAAAGGCGAAACCATGGGCGAAGCCCTGCTGGCGGTGCACAAGAGCTACAAAAAACCGCTGGAAGTACTGCTGGAGCGGAACGTGATCGATGCGGCGGCGCATATCACCGGCGGCGGATTGACAGACAACCTGCCCCGTGTGCATGGCAAGGGTATGCACGCCGAGATTGAGACCGCAAGTTGGGATGTACCGCCGCTGTTCAAGGTTCTGGTTGAGCAGGGCGGTGTGGATGAGCTTGAGGCCTACCGCGTGTTCAACATGGGAATCGGCATGGTGGTACTGGTGGCCGTGGAAAACCTGGACGAGGTGGCCGGTGTTATCGGCATGCAGGGTGAGGAAGCCCGGATAATCGGCCGCATAGCCCAGGGCGACTCGCCTGTGACCTATATCTGATGGCTTTGTATAAAGTCCATCTACTTCGTTGCGCTGCATATCTTGTCACTGCGGAGTACCTTTAAGTACACCTCATTCCTCGATATTTGCGCGCCTCGCATCTGGAGCTTTTTACTTTGCCATCGGCAAAAATGACTTTCTTACGAAATCATCATATCTGACAGCAGCAAAGTCGGGAGACAGAATGAAAAATACAGTCACACTCACTGCGGTCCTGCTCGCGTTGCTTGCAGTCTCCGGCGCGCGCGCGCAGAGCGATTACAGCAATACCGCCAGTTGGTTCGGCGCGCTCTCGGCAGGCGGCAACATTGTCTCCGCCAGCGCCAACACCCTGGGAGGGGCTGGCCACTTCTCGTTCGGTATCGATGGGACCTACATTCGCCCGGACGTTGAGAGCGATGAATTCAACGCCGGCGGCTACAGCGCGGTGCTGAGACTGGGCATAACAGAGGGCACCACCCTTGGACCCAGCCTGCACGGGATCGGCTCGATAGACGTCTACCTCAAGGCTGGCCAGATGTTCCTCAACGGCAGTACGCCCACCGATGTCGCGCACGTGGGCGGCGGTGTGCGGCTGGGAATCCTGCGTAACTCGATCAGTTCTCCGGCCATTTCAATCACCGCGGGCTACCACAGAACCGGCGGGCTTAAAATTTTCGATACTGTCGATCTGCCCGCCAACCTGAGTGGCCTGATTCCACCTGAAGTTGAGGTGGGCACCTGGGCTTTCCGGGCCGATATCAGCAAGAACCTGTTCGTGATTACGCCTTACGCCGGTATCGGGGTTAATATCAGCAGTATCGACGTATCCGGTTCCGGGTTAACGTGGGACGGCGACCAGACCGAGACGGTTTACTACGGCGGCCTGGAGTGGAACCTGATGATGCTGCACCTGGGCCTGGAAATCGGACGAAGCGGCGGGGAGACCTACGGTAAGCTGGGAGCACGGATAGCGTTGTAGGTTTTTAAAGAATAGAAGCGAAGTAATCGGAAAAAAATCCCCTCTATCGAGAGGGGTGTCCACGATGAAATCGGGACGGGGGTTGTAACAGCGGGCGACGCGTGCGTCGCCCCTACGGAAAAAATCCCCTCTATCGAGAGGGGTGTCCACGATGAAATCGGGACGGGGGCTGTAACGGCGGGCGACACATGCGTCGCCCCTACGGAAAAAAACACCTCTACCAAGAGGGGTGCCCGCGATAGCGAATGGGGTGTGTTATTTTTGCGGGCGACGCATGCGTCGCCCCTACGGTAATATTATTGCCCGATGTACACCTAGCCCCACACACTCGCCACCGCTAACTGGCGGGCAGCAGCCGGTCATACAATTCCAGCGCCGCTTTTTCCAGAGCGTCCGTACCGCCCTCGTTGAGCAACACGTAATCTGCCTTTTCCCTCATCTCTTCCGGCGGCATCTGGATATCCAGCACCCGCTCCAGAGTTTCCCTGTTCATCTTACCCTTGACCAGCATCCGCTCTATTTTCACTTCCCGCGGCGCATCCACCATCACCAGCAGATCCACGTGCTTATCGAAGCCGAACTCAAAAATCAGCGCGGCGTCAATCACCACCGCTTTCACCGATGATTCTCGTGCCGCCACCATCTCCAGCCCTATCCGGCGGATTATCTCCGGGTGGACAATGGAGTTAAGCACCTGACGGTCAGTCTCGGTGCGGAAAGCCAGCTCGGCCGTGCGCCTTCGGTTAAGCGACCCATCGGGCAGCAGCACCTGCTCGCCGAAATGCGCGACCAGCCTGCCCAGCGCCTCGCTGCCCGGCGGCACCGCCTCACTGCCCAGCCGGTCGGCGTCGATCACAACCGCCCCTCGCCGCTCTTTCCAGATAGCTGCCACCGTGCTTTTACCCGAGCCCACATTACCGGTCAACCCTATCGCCAGCATCATACACCGCCTTTCACTTGCATTCCAGCCAGTTACGGCCCATGCCGATGTCAACTTTAACCGGCACATCCAGTTTACAGGTATTTTCCATCAGATCAACCACCAACTCGGTCACGCCCTCCACCTGGTTCTCCGGCAGATCGAAAATCAACTCATCGTGGACCTGAAGGATCATTGTGGCTTCGGGATATTTGGCCGCCAGCTCCCGGTCCACCGCTATCATCGCCGCCTTGATCAGGTCAGCGGCCGAACCCTGGATCGGCGTATTTTGTGCCATCCGCTCGGCCCCCTGCCTAAGCACCCGGTTGGCGCTGCCAATGTCCGGCAACTTGCGCTTGCGGCCCATGATTGTGGAAACCCAGCCCTGCTCACGCGCCTGTGCCACCTGAGAATCGAGATACTCGCGGACCTTGGGGAAGCGGGAAAAATAGTCGTCGATAAACTGCTTTGCTTCCTTGTAAGAAATCTTGAGCTCGTTGCTCAGCCGGTGCGCGCCCATGCCGTAGAGCACTCCGAAATTGATCGTTTTTGCCCGTGAGCGATGCTGCGGAGTCACCTCCGCGGAGCTGAGGCCGAACAGCCGGGCGGCGGTCTCGGTGTGGATATCAACCCCACGGGTAAAGGCCTCGATCATCGACTGATCGCCCGAAAGATGGGCCAGGATACGAAGTTCGATCTGGCTGTAGTCGCAGCCCAGCAGCAGACGGCCATCGGCCCGGGGGACAAATGCCCTGCGGATCGCCCGGCCCTCCTCGGTACGGATCGGGATATTCTGCAGGTTCGGGTTGTTGCTCGACAGGCGGCCGGTGGCGGCCACCATCTGGTTGAACGAGGTATGCACCCGGCCCGTGCGCTGGTTAACCTGCCGGGGCAGCGAGTCCACGTAGGTGCTTTTGAGTTTGGCCACCTCGCGAAGTTTGAGCATGATTCCCGGCAGCGGGTGCTCATCCCACAACTGCGCCAGCACGGCGCTGTCCGTACTGAACCCGGTCTTGGTTTTCTTGACCGGCTTGATATTCAGCTCATCGAACAGGATCGCAGCAAGCTGCTGGGTGCTGTTCACATTGAACTCGCGGCCAGCCAGCTCCCAGGCCTTACTCTCCAGCGCATTCAGACTACTCTCCAGCCCGCCACTCATCAAGTTGAGGTAGGGTACGTCCAGAGCCACACCGGCCATCTCCATCCGGGCCAGCACCGGGATCAGCGGCAGCTCCACATTGCGGTAAAGCGGCCCCAGGTCTTCCTCGTCTATCCGCTTGTCCAGCAGGTTGTCAATCAGCAGAGTAACATCCGCGTCCTCCGCCGAGTAGAACGTGGCCTCATCCAGGTCCACCAGATCAAATGTCACCTGTTCCTTGCCCTTGCCCGCCACGTCCTCGAAACTTTTCATCCGGTACCCAAGCAGACTCTCGGCCAGGGCATCCAGCTTGCGGCTTCGTATGCCGGGGTCCAGCAGGTAGCTGGCGATCATCGGGTCGCCGACGATCCCGCGCACGGGCAATCCGGCCAGCTCCAGCACTGTTACGTCGTACTTGATATTCTGGCCCACGCAGCCGATAGCTTCATCGGCAAGCAGCGGCCCCAGCAGTTTTTTCACGGTATCCAGATCAAGATTCGGACCCTGGGAGTGGCCCACCGGCACATACCATCCGCTGTGCGGGCGGCAACTGAGCGAGATTCCCACCAACCGGGCCGAGATGGCATCCAGACTGGTGGTCTCGGTATCGACAGCGAATCTCTTTGCCCGTTTCAACTCCCGGACCACTGCTTCCAGTTGTTTGCCGCTGGTGACCAGGCTGTAGTCCTTCTCCACCTTTTCGCTTTTTTTCTCCACGGTTTTCAAGCCGAACCGCTGATGGAATCCCCGGAATTCCAGACGCTCGAATATCTCCGAGAGTTTTTCCCTGTCCGGTTCGCTAACTTTCAACTCGTCCCAATCCAGATCAATATCTAATTCCGTCTGGATTGTGACCAGCTTGCGGCTGAGCATGGCGCTCTCGCGGCCCTCCTCAAGTTTTTTGCGAAGGCTGGCCTGGGGGATTTGGTCCAGATGTTCGTAGATATCATCAAGCGAATCGTACTGGGCTAACAACTTATTGGCGGCCACTTTGCCCACGCCCCTCACCCCCGGCACATTGTCCGAGCTGTCACCGGTGAGCGCCAGAAAATCGATAACCTTGCCGGGCGGCACGCCCAGGCGCTGGTCGGCATTGTCCGGCCCCACCCACTCGGTTCCCTCACCCCTGCTTTTACGGTTATAGAGCAGCACTTTATCGGTGATCAACTGGTAAAAGTCCTTGTCACCGGAAACAATCACGCATTCCACGCCCTCGGCCTCGGCCCGTCGGCACAGCGTCCCGATCACATCATCCGCCTCGTAACCATCCATTTCCAGGATCGGCACCCGCAGGCCATCGCGCATCAGCTCACGAGCCCACGGTATCTGCTCACGCATGTCCTCTGGCATTTTCTCGCGGGTAGCCTTGTAGGCCGGGTAGAGCTCATCGCGGAAAGTGGGCTTGGAAGTGTCCATCACCAGCGCCAGGTGCGAAGGCCGGCATTCCTCCATCAGTTTGCCCAACTGGAGCAGCATGCCGAACACGGCGCTGGTGTTCTCTCCCCGCGAGTTACGCCGCGGGCTGTTGATAAAGGCGAAATACGCCCTGTAGAGCATCGCGTAACCGTCTAACAAAACCAACCTGTCGGCCAACTGGGCCTCCCATCCACGGTGTTATTCCGGCGAGAAATAAAGGAATTGATATGATTGCCCGATCCGGGCAGGCAAGTCAAGAGTTTTCCGCCCCCGGCTACAGCAAACCAGCGGCTGAGAGCTTGACATGCAGCGTAAACAATTATAAAATATGAATCTACAAAAATGCGGATTTAGCTGTAACCGAAAAGCCCGTTCAAATGTCTTAAACGGAAGGGCTGAGGCTGCCGGTGTTGTAAGCCATCGCCCGCGGCAATCGGTACAGAACCATCCGGGCCGGACGGTGTACTTATATCCTCAAGGCTGTTGCCCGGCCACGAACCTTAAGTTAATTTAACCGCCCCGAACGATGTGTCAGACGAAATAAGCCTGAAAAAAACTTTCTTGATCTCGGTCCTGCTGCACCTTGTGCTGCTGCTGGTACCGTTGCATCTGTTCATGGACTCCGCGGCCGATGAGGCCAGGGCCGAGCAGGCCAGGGAAGAACAGCGCGACAAGATGACTTTTATTTTTGTGGACACTCCCGAGGACGCCACCGAGAGCGAAATTGAACAGGTTACGCCCTTTATCTCGGATAAAAACCTGGCCGCCAGTAACACCGAGGCGCCGCCTGAACTTACCGAAGGTATGCCCTACCAGGAAGGCCGCTCGGAAGTAGCCGCGATGACCCCGGAGCCGGTGCCCTCCACCGCCACACCCGGCATGCCCGACAATCCGAAGCAACAGCAGCAGGAACGCGAACAGGTCAGTCCCGAGCAGCAGGAAACCGGCACCGCCGCTGACCCCATGCGCCAGTTGGAAGCCTTGAGCAGACTGACGCCCAAGGAAAAAGAACAGCAGCCCCAGCCGCCGCAACCCATGCAGCAACAACAGCCCCGTGGCAGGCAGGGCCGCCCCTACATGCCCAGTGCGCCACGTTTCGACAACCGCCAGAGCCGCGCCGGCGTGGGCAGCGATTTCAAGCTCAGTACCTATAACTGGAACTGGGCGCCATACCTTAAAGAGTTGAAAAAGAAGATCGAGAGTAATATATATCCTCCGCCCGCGTTCTACATGGGCCTGGTCCACGGCCGCACGTTCCTTCGGTTCAGGATCCATCGAGATGGGTCGATGACGAATTTTGTACTGATAACATACACCGGGCACGAGACACTGAAAAACGCCAGTGTGCATTCGATAAAAGCTTCGTTCCCGTTTATCCCCCTGCCCAGTGATTTCCCGGACGAGTACCTGGAGATAACGGCGGGATTTTTCTACAACGAATTTATCCGGTAAAACTGGTTAAACAACGACAGAGCAAAGGTGGGTTGGCAGATGATCGAGCTTTTTCAGCAGGGCGGCGTACTGATGTACCCGCTGGCATTTTGTTCCGTGGTGGCATTGGCTATCATAGTGGAAAGATCGCTGAACCTGAGACGCAGCAAGGTAATCCGGCCCGATATCACACAGGTGATCGAAAATATCAAGAGACCCGAGGACCTGGGGCTGGCCTATGCTATCTGCGAGAAAAACAAGGGACCGTTCAGCGCCGTGGTGCTTACCGCACTGGAGATGAAAAAGCTGCCCAAGGAGGAAATCAAGGAAGCGATCCTCGACACCGGCCGTCAGCAATCCCGTACGCTGGAGCGCGGGCTGGTGGTGCTCGACACGGTGGCGGCCATCTCGCCGCTGCTGGGAATCCTGGGCACGGTGCTGGGCATGATCCAGATTTTCCGCGACATGGCCCTGTTCGGAATCGGCCATGCCGGTGCACTGGCCAGCGGCATCCAGCTTGCACTGGTCACCACTGCCACCGGGCTGAGTATCGGTATCCCCGCGCTGGTGGCGTATAACTATTTTACGAACAAGGTGGACGGGCTGGTGATGGACCTGGAGTACTGGGCCGGTTACCTGCTGAACAAACTTTCAGCGTTCAATATCGCCGCCGCCGAGCGCGATAAACAAGAGAGAGCGGGCCGCTGATGCAGTTCTCCCAGCGTCACAGGCGCAAGGCGTCTATCAATATCATCTCGCTGTTGGACGTGGTGTTCCTCCTGCTGATCTTCTTCATGGTCAGTTCCACATTCATGGACCAACCCGCGCTCAAGATCGACCTGCCGGAATCCGGGGCCGAGCCGCTGGACAGCGATGCACCCGAGCCGATGACTGTGTACCTGACCAGTGAGGGGGAGCTCTATTTCGGCGACCAGATGGTGCGGGAGGACGAGTTGCCGGAGTTGTTTCGTCAGTCTCTTGAGGACGGTAAGCCGCCGGTGCTGAGCGTAAAGGCGGACAAGGACGTGACCCACGGTAAGGTGATCGGAGTTATGGACCTGGCGCGTCAGAGCGGAATAGAAATGGTGACTGTGGCCACCGAGCATAAGCAGCAGTAGGTAGATATTGATAACACACCCCGCCCGCTTTTAAGCGGGCACCCCTCTTGTTAGAGGGGATTTATACCGCCAAAGCCTTTGTCCCTCGCAAGGCCTGACATGTTACTTTTCTGCATCCATCATGAAAAGAGGGAGTTAGCCGTTACCACTGGAGACATCAGTAAAACCAGGCAGTTGGTGCATTTATTCCCCGCTAACAAGAGGGGACACAGGGGTGTGTAAAAAGGCCGTATCAGCGGCCGTCTTTACCAGACAAATCAAACCTGCTCTCCAAATCCCCGAGAATCCCATCCAGATTAGTTTTAACATCAGCATCCAGAAACCTGATAACCACCAGATCAAGCGCTTCAAGCCTTGCCTGCCTCTTTTCGTCCTCAGCCTGTTTTGAATCGTGGCTGTCTCCGTCAATCTCTATAACCAGGTTCAGTTCGGGACAAAAGAAATCCACTATGTATTCATCAACTGGTTTCTGACGGTGAAAATCAAGTCCATGAAACTGTTTATTCCGCAAACGTTTCCAGAGCAAAACCTCCGCCAATGTACTGCTATTCCGGAGTTGCCGGGCTAATTGTTTCAATCTTTGATTATAGAAAAATTTCATGATTGGCACACACCCCGCCCGCTTTTAAGCGGGCACCCCTCTTGTTAGAGGGGATTTGTTACAGCAAAATCTATCACTTAAAGCTTTCATATCAATTTGCGTAAAAAGAATACCGTCGGATACTAGCACAGGTAATCGTTGAAATTGAAGGCCAGCTTTTATTCCCCGCTAACAAGAGGGGACACAGGGGTGTGTAAAAAGGGGGCAGCAGTTCACTCCTCTTCCCCCACCTCCGCCGGCTCATCGCCGCTGCCCAGATCATGCCTCTCGGCGTCTCTCCAGAGCATCTCCAACTGGTAGAAATCACGCGCCTCCGGCTGGAACACGTGCACCACGAAATCCACATAGTCCAGCAGCATCCAGCGGCCGGCTTCCTTACCCTCCACGTGCCAGGGTTTCACTCCGAACTTCTCCCGCAGCATATCCTCCACATACTCGGCAACAGCGCGCACATGGATGTCGGTGAAAGCTCCGGCGATCAGGAAATAGTCTGTCATCTGGGTAATTTTACGGATATCGAGCAGGACCACATCGGTCGCTTTTTTCTCCAGGCACAGTTCACCCGCGGCGAAAACAATCTCGCGGACCTTTTCCTCACCCAACTCGTTCTTAAGCTTCTTCCTCTGGGCCATCAAATTCCCTTCATTTCAGCACGTCATAAATTTCAGATATATCTTATTCCAAGGGCATCAAGATAACAAACCAGGCCGTTTATCTCAACTCTCACCATTTTCCAGGGCGGGAAGCAACTGGATGCAGGCCCGGCGGACAAAATCGCGCGTGTGGTAGTCGTCGTCCACCACCAGGCCGTTCCAGACCACAATATCCAGGTCGATCCTCCGCGCACTGTACTTGTCCCGCCTCCGCACACGTCCCAAACCGTCTTCGATTTTCTTAAGGCTGGCCCGCAGAGCCTCCCTGCTCAACTCCGTACGCACCAGGAACGCACCGTTAAGATACTCCGGCTGTCCGGGACGTTCCAGCGGATCGGTACGCTCAAAATCCGAGCAACCAGCCAACTCATGAAGCTCCGCCACCAATTTGCGTGCAGCCTGAACGTTGCGCTCAGGCTCGATATTAGAGCCCACTGAGACAATCGCGACATTCATAGCGCTACCTCTGGGCGGAAAATCTGACAGAAACTGATTCGGCGAACCGCAGGCTGTGGGGTTTATCCACCTCCACAGTGGCCCGCAGCACGCCAGGGCTTTCCATCACAAGGTCCAGCACATGGCTTGCCAGCGATTCGAGCAGCTTGAAACCGCTGCCCTCAACGCCCTCTATCACTCGCTTTGTGATCGCTTTGTAATCAACTGTCAACTCGCCGTTGTCATCGGCCACTGCCCGGGCGGAGTCGAACTCGAACTCAATATTGATAACCACGTCCTGCTTTTTTCTGCGTTCCCAGTCGTTGAGACCGATAATGCAGCGCAGGGCCAGGTTCTGGATCGTTACGGTAGCCAGTTTCACAGCAGGTGCTCTCCTCCGTCGACATGAATGATCTGTCCGGTAACAAACTCACTGTCAATCAGATACATCACCGCCCGGGCTATCTCCCCGGGATTCCCGTGGCGCTGAAGCGGGATGCGGGCCGCCATGCGCTCGAACTGCTCACGGCCACTGCCCGATGGCGGCAGGATCAGCCCCGGCGCAATGGCGTTGACCCTGATATTCGGGGCGAACTCACGGGCGGCCATGCGGGTAAACTCTGCCAGAGATTTTTTACCGAGGGCGTACGCGGCGTATGCCGGCTCATTGCGTACGATCCTGGTATCGAGCAGGTTGAGCACCTGCCCGTGGCCGCACAGACGGGCGAAATCGCGTGTCAGGAAAAACGGTGCGCGGATGTTCAGCGCCATGTGGGTGTCGTAAAAATCCAGTTCCGTTTCGGCAATCAGCGAGCGCTCGAATATCGATGCATTGTTGACAAGCAGTTCCAGCCCCGGCGCCAACTCAAGAGCAGCGGGCAGCAGTTCAAGCATGCGGTTGCTGTCGGCCAGATCGCACCCGGCCAGTTGGCAGCTTACACCCCGGCCACGAATCTCATCGGCGGTGCTCTCGGCTTCCTCACGCGAGCAGTTGTAGTGCAGGACCACGTCCCAGCCCTCATCGGCCAGGCTCAGCGCTATCTCCCGCCCGATCCTTCTGGCCCCGCCCGTTACCAACGCCGCTTTATTCAATAGCACACTCCTCCGTATCTCCCAGCCGTTAAAAACCGAAACTGTCAGGATTCCACAATCTATCCAAGTTTATCACTTTGAGAAAATAATTCAACCCCAAAGTTTATCGTAATCAGGACCATGCCCCCCCGTCTGACTTCATTATTCTGGCCCATCTTCTCTGCCTGCAAAGAAATACTAAAGTTTATGCCCTAATATTTCGAAATTAATAACAGGGACCACGCCCTGAATTTTGTTACAAGGAGGTAACAAATGACAGGGAATGTATCAATGGCCTCTGCGATGCCGAACCTGTTTCAATTGCAGGTGAAGATGAGGGATATCAAGCAGGCCGGCGCGGAAAACGCCGCCAAGATGCTCGATACGCCCAAACCGAGGCTCTCGTACCCCCTGCCGGGAAGTAACTATGGTACTGGAGTAAACCTGTATGCGTAAACGATGCGGAAGAGCGGCAGGATAGCTTGCTTCCGCACATCGCATGAGTTCCTGACACAGGACCAGCCCGCCGGAGTATTCCGGCGGGCTTTTTATATTCCACTGTAACAACAAAAACCGGCCTCCCTGATCAGGAAACCGGTTCGATTTCGGTTATTTTATGCGATTGTTCAGGCGCTGACATCCACGTGCCTGCCCCGCACCCCATCGGATGGGCGAACGGCCTGCTCGCCGACCGGGTCCATACTGTCTATAAGCTGCAGCACGCTGGCCTGCTGGTCCATGGCCTTATTCTGGATATCCAACTGCACTTTCATGGCGATATCCAGGTTCTGCAACGATAGCTGCATCTCTTCAGTCCTCATTTGCATTAGACGTCATTACCGGCCAAAAAAAACCAGCGGACACACTGCTTATTATGGGATATCGGCGGATTCCCGCAAAACTTGAGCCATCCGGGGCAACATTACGGCCCGTCACCGCCCCAGCGCACTCCGAGTCCATGAGCAATTTCGAACCTGTCCAGGATACGCGCCACGATAAAATCCACCAGCTCATCGATACTCTCAGGGTTATGGTAAAACGCCGGGCTGGCCGGCATGATCACGCCCCCGGCCAACGTTACCGCGCGCATGTTCTCTATCTGGGTCAGGCTGTAGGGAGATTCGCGCAGCACCAGCACCAGCGGACGGCCCTCTTTCAGGTTCACCTCAGCGGCCCGCTCCAGCAACGTCCGGCAAGCCCCGGTGGCCACCGCGCTGAGCGTTTTTACGCTGCATGGGCAGACTACCATCCCTCGTGTACGGTGGCTGCCGCTGGCGGGCGGTGCGCTCAGGTTGTCCTCATTATAGGCTGCCAGCCGCGAGACATCGATTCCCCGGGCGCTCAGGTGCTGTTTCAAATCACCGCTGGCGGGTATCGCTGCCTCACGGGAGAGAAGGTCGCGGCCCATGCGGCTGACAATAAGTTCAACACCCACGCCCTGGGTTCCCAGCACTTCCAGCAGACGGACCGCGTAGGGTGCTCCGCTGGCCCCGGTTACCGCCACGATCAGGTTCTTTTCCCTGTCCTCGCTCAATTCGCTCTCCAATTTATTCATGACGGGCGAACACAAGGTTCGCGCCTACGGTTTTTTACCAATTGGTGTAGGGGCGAGGCATGCCTCGCCCCTACGATTATTTGATACAAGTTGCGGTGACGCAAACGTCCCTCGCCTGCCTTCGGCGGGCACTCCTTAAGAAGAACCATTGGGCCGGGCGAACACAAGGTTCGCCCCTACGATTATTTGATACAAGTTGCGGTGACGCAAACGTCACCCGCCTGCCTTCGACGGGCACCCCTTAGAAGAACCATTGGGCACCGGGCGAGGCATGCCTCGCCCCTACGTTTATTTGATACAAGTTGCGGTGACACAAACGTCACCCGCCTGCCTTCGACG
>SDBV01002005.1_pt1 | contig 30502 bp, 26 predicted proteins | sample 2277081 | NCBI WGS metagenome assembly SDBV01 (sample SAMN10402039, study PRJNA504765) | marine sediment metagenome | isolation source: marine sediment core GS10_PC15, 223 cmbsf | place: Arctic Ocean: Southern Knipovich Ridge | collected 2010 | reverse complement strand
CACCTGAGGTAGTCGAGAAGCTCGATAAGAACCTCGCGCACCTGGCCGGGCTGATCCGCGATCAGCTCGGGCTGGACGTGGCCGACCTGCCAGGCGCTGGCGCCGCGGGCGGGCTGGGGGCGGTCCGATTTGGCATCTTCTGACATGATGGGGTTCTAAGCCGGAACCGCCGAAAATTCCGTCAGCCGATCAACGTGGCTTGTCCCGCGCCCGGTCGATGGGGTAGACCCAACAGTCGTGTCACTAGCCGCCATTTCGATCACGGCTATTTTTCCATCGCCGGTTTCGGCTGCAACGCCCTCGCCGCGTGCAAGCCCGACGGCGCTGGCCAGTCCTACTTCGCCCGGGAGGCCCGCCCCGCAGCCTTCGCCCAGCAGGCCGAACTTAGCCCGAATTGGCGCGCCCAGCGGGTCGAACACGTCGGCTGTGCGCAATTCGCCCGCAGTCGCCGCCACCATCGCTTCGACCGTGCCTTCGCCGCCGTCGGCCATCGGGCACAGATCGATCCGCGCGTCGGGCGCCGCTTCCAGCACGCCGGCTGCGATCGCCTCGGCCACGCCGGAAGCTGGCAGCGATTCCTTGAACGAATCAGGTGCGATTACGATCTTCATGACATTTTTCTCGCAAGATGCCGGCCCATCGCCAACAGCGAACAATCTTACATGATTTGCGACCATTGTGCAGCGGGCTTACGCACAGCGGCCTATCACTGCGCCTGTATGCCTACGTCCATCACGCGGATGTTGTTGCGTATCAGGTCGATCTTCACCACCTGGCCCGGCTGGACATCTTCCAGCAGAACGCCGAGCGTTTCCATGTCGGTCACGTACAGTCGGCCGACTTTAAGGATGACGTCCTTGAGCTTGATTCCGAGTTTCTGCGCCGGCGAGCCTGGCTCGATACCGACGACCAGCAGGCCCTGGTTCACCCACAGGCCAAGGTCGCGGGCGAGGCCCTTGTCGACCGGGCGAAGCTTCAGGCCGAACCTTTGCAACGCCAGCGCCGCTGCGTCGGGGCGAGGCTTGGCCAGGACGGTGACGGACAGAACGATTTCGGCGCCGTCGCGAACGAGTTTCAGCCGCAGCGTATCGTCGGCCCCGATGGCGAGGGCAGCGCATGCGTAATCGGTGATCTGTCGCATTGGCACGTCGTTCATCGCAACCAGCCTGTCGCCCACCCGCAGCTTGCCTGCGGCTGGCGTGCCGGGGCGAACTTCGGTGACGTAAAGCTCATCGCCGGACGGGCCGTGACGCTGCGCGATCTCCGCGCCGAACACCACGCGATTGAGGCTCTCGAAATCCAGCAGATTGTCCAGTTCTTCAGCTAGCAGGTCCACCGGAATGGCGAAGCCGATATTCTGCGCGTCGGCCCGGACGGCGGTATTGATGCCCACAAATTCGCCCTTGACGTTGAGCAGCGGCCCGCCGCTGTTGCCCGGGTTAATCGGCGCGTCGGTCTGGATCAGTCCGCGAATCACCACGTCGTCGCCGAAATTCAGCGTGCGACCGATGGCGCTTATCACGCCGGTCGTAAGCGAACTGGAATAGCCGAGCGGATTGCCTATCGCGATAACGGTCTCGCCGACCATCAGGTCGTCGCTTCGGCCAAGTGGCAGGAAGGGAAGTTTCTGCCCGCCTGTCGGTTCGATTTTCAGCACGGCCAGGTCGTGCGACGGATCGGCGCTAATCGCGCGGGCCTCGTACTGCGAATTGTCGGCCAGCGTGACGGTGATCTTTTCAGCCCGGCGAATCACGTGCGAGTTTGTGACGATATAGCCAGCCGGGCTTATCAACACGCCGCTGCCGAGGCTCTGGACCGGGACGCGCCGGCTGAACGTGCGAGGAAACATTTTATCGAACAGGTCGCGTCCCCTCAGGCCGAACTGTGCGCGAACGATTTTTTTCGATGAGATGCTAACCACTGCCGGGCGGGCCTTGCGATAGGCCAGAACCGCAGGCGTTACGCGAGGGTCGTCCGGGGCTACCTGGGCCGTCGCCTGGCCAAGCATCCCGCCCAGCACAAGCACCATTGCAATCCAATGTCGCTTCGTCGTCATGTTCTGCACCTCACCACTGAATAAGAATAAGGCCATCGCCAGCTTCCATACATTAGATCAGTTCATGCTATGCGTGCAACATTTCTGCGACGACCCGCTGCGGCTGTCGCCACACGCGGATAAAGTGGTTTGACATGCCGAGGCAGGCGGCTACACTTCATTTGCCGGCTCAACCGGCGATAAGTCCCACTGAGAACCTATCATGGCGAACGACCGCGAAATTTTCGAAGAGCACGAACTGGCCAAGGCGCTAAGCCGGTACGATCTGGGATCGATCCGCAGCATCGAGGAATTTTCCAGGGGTTCGCGCAAAGCACCGAAGGCTATCATCGAGGCCGAGAAGGGCAAGTTCCTCTTCAAGCGTCGCGCCCGCGGTAAAGACGAGCTCGAGAAAGTCGCCTTCACTCACCAGATCCAACTGACGCTGTCTGCGCAGAGTTTCCCACTGCCGCACCTGATCGGCACGCGAGGGGACAACAATTCGATCCTGATGCTCGATGGGAAGATTTACGAACTGTTCGAGTTCATCAGCGGCGGCGGCTACGACGGCTCGCTCGCATCGACGTTCCATTCCGGCCATGTGCTGGGGCTGTACCACAAGCTGCTGGAGACATTCAAAAGCGATTACGTGCCCTCGCACGGCAGCTACCACAACGCCGATACGATTCACCAGTCCATTCGCAACACCGTCCGGTCGCTGCCGCTGGAGTCGCGCCCGAGCGGCGACGTCGTGACGCGGACCATCGGCGTGCTGGAAGAAGCCTACGAGAAGTGCGCCGAGAAAGTCGATTCGCTAGGCCTGGACCAGTGGCCAACGCATATCGTCCACGGCGACTGGCACCCGGGCAATATGCTGTTCCGCGATCGACACGTCGTGGCGGTGGTCGACTACGACGCGGCCCGCCTTCAGCAGCGTGCGATCGACCTGGCCAACGGCGCCCTGCAATTTTCCATCCTGGGCGGAACAAACAATCCACACCAATGGCCGGAACACGTAGACGAAACCCGCTTCCAGCGTTTCCTGCGCGGGTACGATTCGGTGTGCGTGATCTCGCGAAAGGAAATCGAGGCGATCCCTTACCTGATGTGCGAGGCGATGATCGCCGAGTCAGTCCTGCCGATCGCCGCAACCGGGCGATTCGGGCGGATAGACGGCTTCCCGTTCCTGCAGATGGTCGAGCGAAAGGTCAACTGGATCTTCGAACACCTCGACGAGATGCTCGCTGTCTTGAAAGACTGACCGACTCTACCCCGCACTGGTCGGCGTCACGATGTGCCCGGCGCCCTTGCCCAGAATCGGATCGTTCGGCAGGTATCGCTCCCAGTCGGCCATCGTATCGAGCATGCTCTTGCCCCGCTTGCAATCTTCGATGGTGAGCTTGCCGTTCCGCACGAGATCGTAGTACGGACCGAGGTCGGTCTGATTATATAAGTTGGCAAATTGCCGGTAGAATTCCTCGCGCGGCAGGCGGGTCGGCACGACCGCGTGAAGGCAATCGTAGCAGCTATAATCGTGCGTCAGCAGTTCGTCCTGTTTTTCGCGCCAGTACTCGCTGCCGGGCAGCGGCGTGAGGACCGTGAACTGCGTGTGTGTGATTTCGCGCGAGTCAACGTACTCGCGAAGGGCCTTGAACTGATCGACTTCCCAATTCGGGTCGACGATGAACGCGCCCCAGATAATCACGCCGTTGTCGTGCAGAATGCGGACCGCCTCATCGTTGACCTGCACGGTGCTCTTCTTGTTGACGCTCTTGAGCGTCTTGTCCGAGCCTTCCAGGCCCAGCAGCACCGCGTACAGCCCGGTCTCCACCCATTTTTCCACCAGGTCCGGGTGGCGAACGATCGAGTCGGTGCGGCATTCCATGCTGTAACGTTTCTGGATGCCCTCGGCACGGATGCGATCGGCGATTTCGTTCTCGCGACGATAGTTCATCAGGAAATTGTCGTCGACGAACGTGATGTGGTCGGTCTCGACGGCGGCGATTTCGCGTACGACGCGGTCGGCCGACATCTGGCGTGTCTTGCCCTGGTAGAATACCCACACGCTGCAGAAATTGCAGCGGTACGGGCAGCCGCGACCGGTAACCACAGACGTGTCGGGCTTGTCGAACAGGAAGAAATATTCCGGGCGATATTTCGCCGTCAGATCCCACCGTGGCAGAGGCAGCGTGTCCATGTCCAGCTCGTCCGGGGCGGCGTGGTTGGTCACGAACTCGCCGTCGGCGTTGCGGTGAATGATCCCAGCCACGCGATCCAACTTGCGCTGGCCTGCCAACTCGGCGATCAGTTGCGGGAATACCAACTCACCCTCGCCCATCGCGATGGCGTCAACGTACGGCTGGTAAAAATCCTGCGGCAACAGCGACGCGTGGTGCCCGCCCACCAGCGTAAATATTTCGGCCGAGTGTTCTTTCGCCTGTCGCAATACATCTTGGGCTGCGTAGACTTCCGGCGTCAAGGCGGTCACGGCTACGACGTCCGGCGAGAACTCTTCCAGCGCAGCCCCCAAGTCGTCGTCGATCCGCATATCCAGAATGCGAACGTCATGATCGCCCGCAACGCCAGCCAGCATCTCCAGGCCCAAAGGCTCGGGCATCGCCAGAAGGCGGAAGCCGATCTTCCCTGATCGACAGTCCGGTTGTACCAAAAGAATTCGCAAAGCGTTAAGCTCCTTGTAGCCCGCGTGCATATTCTGCGGGTGGCGCGATTATACCTCAGCCCCGCCCAGAGAAAACAAAAAACCACCCTTAGGGCCGATTATCTATTTCCGGCTAAGAGCAGTTCACGATTGATCTACTCTGCCTTCGCCGCAAACCATCTCAAAAACTATGGAGCCGTCACATGAAACAGGCTGACATGCGGCTGGCTGACTGGCAGGCGTTTTAACCGGCTCGACAGGCTGCGTTTCAGGCGTTTGATCCACCTTTACAGGCTGGATTGCGGGCGTTTTTTCCGCTTCCGCTGGTTTCGAGGCCGGCAAATCAATGCCGCGTCCCTGGATCATTCGCTCGTGCAGAGCATCGTCCCATTTCTCGGCCAGCACGAACGGCGCGACGTATTTCGACACGTAGTCGGCCGAGCCGCTGGTGAGATGGCTGCCCATATTGCCCGAGCTCGACATTTCCGGCCTCCAGCCGATCTGAAGCACTTTCTCGTAGAGTCTCGTGCGTTTCACGTCGCCCCCAGGAATCGCGAAGCCAACCCGTCCCGCCGAGTCGGTGTGCTCGCCGTCCATCGTGCCGTACATCGTCGTGGCCACGCCCAGAAAAAGCAGATCCCGTTCGGAATAGAGGTTCACGATCCCGCGCCTGGAATGTTCGAGTGCGAAGTCCAGATGATATTTTGGCGACAGTGCCGCGGCCAGAAGGATCAGCCCGTCGACTTTCTGGGCTGGCAGCAGCGCCTCGGCCGTCCATACCGCCATCGCCGCGCCGCCGCTCTGGCCCACCAGCACCACAGGCCGGTCCGGGTACGTCCAGCGATAGCGCGAGATGCGCCGTGCGATGCTCTCGGCCGTGCGGCGGTTGCGGCTTTCAGCCCAGAGATTCAACAGCGGCGAGAACGGAAGCGTCCAGTCGTGCAGCTCGATGGCCCAGTCGACACCGCCTTCGTCGAGCCCGCGCACTATATTGTCGTTGAATACGCTCCTGCCCTCCACGCCGGTCAGTACGATCACCAGGCCTCGCTCCAGCCGCTCGTCCGTGCGGTATGGCTGCGAACAGCCCGCAAGCCCGGCCAGCAAGCCGGCCGCGATGAGAAGCACCAGAACATGATTACGAAAATGGCTTAAATAATGAATAATGCGCATTGGCGGATTATACACAACGCCCGCCCCGATTCACCCCCCGCCTTGTGGATTATTCCCACCCGGCCGCTAAGCCCATCACAGACAGCACTCCGCATATAAATAATTCAGTGTGCCGCATGCAGCATAGAATTGCTTACGCAGCCTTCGTAATTGAGTTGGGGAAGGAGATGGTATGCCCGCAGAGTACATACTCGATCGCTCGCGAAATATGGTCTTCACCAAAGCCTGCGGGGTTCTTACGGACGATGACGTCTTTTCCCATCAGGACATGCTGCGATGCGATCCAGACTTCACCGAAGATTACGACCAACTCCTGGTACTCGATGTCACCGAGATGAAACTTACGTGTGATGGAGTCCACGTGATGGCCAAGAGAAATCCTTTCGGAGAAGGCTCTCGCCGGGCATTTGTCGCACCGAGCCCCATTACCTTTAGCCTCAGCCGGATGTTTCAGATTCTTACCGATGAACACAAAGACGACTTGATAGTATGCAAGGATCTAACCGAAGCACTGGCCTATCTTGAGTTCACACAAGACCAATTGCCCGACGAATGGGGCAACTATTTGGAAGCGATGAAAACACCGGCCGCACCCTCAAGCGAGACGTAATTGCAAGGCAAGCAAATTGTTTGCTTGCGGAATGCGTCACAAGAACATGCCGCACTGGCGTGCACCATGCCACCCCGCCTGAGCATTTTTCCATATTCGTTTCATAAGTGTAATTCGTCCTTCGACAGGCTCAGGATAGGTGGACAATGCTTTTGTTGTTCTCCGCGTCCTCTGCTATATCTGCGGTTAATGTTTTTTTGTAAGGCCGTTTCATCCGCATAAAAAAGCGGGCGCAACCCGGATCGGATCACGCCCGCTGGCAGTCACTGTCAGCAAGAAAGGACTATTTGTCTTCCTTGGTTTCCTCTTCAGCAGCGGTTTCTTCCGCAGGTGCCTCTTCGGCAGCGGTTTCTTCCGCAGGTGCCTCTTCGGCAGCGGCTTCTTCAGCAGCGGCTTCTTCAGCAGGTGCCTCTTCAGCAGGTGCCTCTTCGGCAGCGGCTTCTTCCGCAGGTGCCTCTTCAGCGGCGGCTTCTTCAGCAGGTGCCTTTTCAGCAGCGGCTTCTTCAGCAGGTGCCTTTTCAGCGGCTTCGGCAGCCGGTGCTTCCTCGGCTTCCTGGGCCTTCTGGAGGAAGTGCCCGGCCATGTCGCCAAGCAAGCCTGTGTCGCCTTCGAGTCCGCCGCGTCGTTGGACGCCATCCTCGCCGGCTTCGCCGCCTTCGCCTTCCTCGGCGGCCCACTGGGCACGCTTGAGGCTCAGGCCGATCTTACGATCTTCGATGTCGACGCGGAGGATCTTGACCTCGACCTCTTCGCCGGCTTTGACGACGTCCTGCGGGTTCTCGACCTTGTGGTCGGCCAGTTCCGAAACGTGCAGCAGGCCTTCCAGATCGGCTTCCAACTCGACGAACACGCCGAAGTTGGTGATCTTGGTGACCTTGCCATGAACGATCTGGCCAGGCAGGTAATGCTCGGGGATCTGGTGCAGCCAGGGGTCTTCGGTCAGTTGCTTCATGCCTAGTGCCACTCGCATTTTCTCTTCGTCGACGGCCAGCACCACACACTGAAGTTCCTGGCCCTTGGTGAGCATCTCGGCCGGGTGGCCAACCTTGCGGGTCCACGACAGGTCGGTCACGTGCAGCAGCCCGTCGATACCTTCTTCGATCTCGACGAAGGCGCCGTAGTTCGTCATGTTCCGCACCATGCCGGTAATGACCGTTCCTGGCGGATACTTCTGCTTGACCAGCGTCCACGGATTGACCTCGGCCTGCTTCATGCCGAGCGAAATTTCCTGCTTGTCCTTGTTGATCTCGAGGACAATGATGTCGACTTCGTCGTTGGCCTGGACCAGCTCGGACGGATGATTGATCCGCCGCGTCCAGCTCATCTCGGAGATGTGCACCAGGCCCTCGATACCCTCTTCGAGCTTGACGAACGCACCGTAGCTCATAATGTTGACCACCGTGCCGTGCACGCGGGAGCCGACCGGGTAGCGAGTTTCGACCGCTTCCCACGGGCTCTCGGACTTCTGCTTGAGGCCAAGGGCGATCTTTTCCTTCTCGCGATCGACCTTCAGGATAAGGATTTCGATTTCCTCATCGATCTTCACCAGTTCGGACGGATGCCCGATGCGGCCCCAACTCATGTCGGTAATGTGCAGCAGCCCGTCGATGCCGCCAAGGTCCACGAACGCGCCGAAGTCGGCGATGTTCTTGACCACGCCCTTGCGGAGTTGGCCTTCGGCGATCTCGGCCAGCAGCTTGTCCTTCGCTTCGGAGCGTTGCTCTTCGATCAGGCGGCGGCGCGAAACGACGATGTTCCGCCGGTCTTCGTCGATCTTGAGAATTTTCGCCTCGACCTGTCGGCCGATGTATTCGCCAATGTCGTGCGGACGCCGGACGTCGACCTGGCTGGCAGGTAAGAACGCCGGAACGCCGATGTCGACCAAAAGCCCGCCCTTGATCTTTCGCATAACGCGGCCGGTGACGACGTCGCCTTCTTTGTTCTCGGCCAGGATGCGTTCCCAACCGCGGATGCGGTCGGCTTTGCGCTTCGAGAGAACAACCAGCCCGCTCTCGGATTCGACTTCTTCCAGGAAGACTTCGACTTCCATGCCGGGCTCGATCGCGTCACGATCGGGAAATTCGTGGATCGGAACCGCGCCTTCAGACTTCAGCCCGACTTCCACGATTACATCGTTGCCGATAACGTTGACGACCCGGCCGGTGAGAATATTCCCCGGCTGGTGCTCGCCGTCATCGCGCATCAAATCGCCCATCGTCTCCTCGGCGAGTTCGCCACCCATAACAGCCGAAACCTGCAGATCGATTTCGTCGTCACTTGCTTCCAAAGATCGAATTAAATTGTGATCAACCATAATGTCCTATCTGTATTGCCCAACTACTAAGGTTCGCGCGACGATGTTCCCGAGGACTGTTCCTCGGGCATCGCGGCCGTCTGTTCTAGCCCGACGGCCGGCCGGCTGGACCACCCAGCCTCGCTCCACCCATGCAACTCGGGCGGCCGCTACGGCCGAAGCGCATAACCTCGGCGCAGCGAATGGTAAAGTGTACCGGCCCGACCGCGTGCTGACAAGCGTATTTACAGTACTAATTGCTCACAATCGGCGATCGCGTGCAGGTGAGCGTGTCCCCAAAAACTGGGCGCTGGTTTAAGGTGGAATCGTCTCCGTGTAGGATGTGGCCGCAAGGCCATGGAAGGAGACGATATTGTGGCGAACAAGCGAAGGCGTTTTACATCGGAGTTCAAGGCTCGCGTGGTTCGTGCGGCATTGCGTGAAGACAAGACGCTGGCTGCATTGGCCAGCCAGTTCGACGTGCATCCGAACCAGATCACCGAATGGAAGCGTCAGGTGCTCGATGCGTTGCCGGACGTTTTCGGCCACCGCAAGGCGGCTGACGCGAAGGCCGCCGAGGCCCACGAGGCCCGGTTATACGAGCAGGTCGGCAAGCTCCAGGTGGAACTGGAGTGGATGAAAAAAAAAGCTAGGCAGCTTGGCATTGACGACTGAGGACAAGCGAACGATGGTCCAGCGTAACAATCAGGACATCACGGTTCTTCGCCAGTGCGAGTTGCTGAGGTTGAATCGCAGCAGCCTTTACTATCGGCCGCAGCGTGACGACGTCCGCCAGGCTTTCGAGCTGCGGGTGCTCAACGCGATCGACGAGTTGTACACAGCCCGTCCGCACTTGGGCCGTTACGGCATGACAGACGCCTTGGCCCAGGAGCGTCGGATCGAAGTGAACCCCAAGCGGGTTCGCCGTCTGATGACGAAGCTGGGGCTGTCGGCGGCGTATCCGCGTCCGCGTCGCAACACGTCGCAGCCGAGCGATGAGCACCGCAAGTACCCGTATTTGCTGCGTAATCTCGACATCACGGCCCCGGACCAGGTCTGGTGTGCGGACATCACGTATATCCGTCTGCATCGTGGCTTCGCGTACCTGGTGGCCGTGATGGACTGGTATTCACGTTGCGTGCTGGCCTGGGAGTTGAGCAACACGCTGGATGCGAACTTCTGCGTGTCGGCGTTGGAGCAGGCGTTGGCAATAGGCCGACAACCAGTGATCTTCAACACCGATCAGGGCAGCCAGTTTACTTCCGAGGCGTTCACGAAGGTACTGACCGTGGCCGGCATCGCGATCAGCATGGACGGTGTTGGCCGGGCGTTCGACAACATCATGGTCGAGCGGCTGTGGCGAACGGTGAAGTACGAAGACGTGTATCTGCGTGACTACGAGACGCCGGCCGAGGCTCGACTGGGACTTGGGCGATACTTCGCGTACTACGATCATCTGCGCCGGCATCGCAGCCTGGGTCGCCGAACGCCGGCCAGCGTATATGGCCTAGAAGCTTCGGCGGCAGATAAGAAGCTTCTTGTCACGCCGGCGAGAGAAGGTATTCTTGAGACAACTGCCTGCCTGTCGCGGGTAGGCAGTGGCGATGGGTGTTCCGTCGCCGCGAATGCTGCTGTTGCTCCGGTCGCCCTTCGGGCTCCCTCTGCACCAGCAGCCGAAACGTTACCCATGCAGACCTGCCTGACAGGCAGGCAGACGGTTCCACCTTATTCCATGCCGGATTCTGTCCAACGCATGGGGACAAGCTAAAGGGTGCCTGCTCGCACAATTTGCCACTGGCAAGCGAGCGGTGTTTTAAGAAACAACAGAACCGCTTACTCACGTGCGCGGCTAGTGAAAAAAGGAACGCCGACTGAGGCGCTCATGAGGAAAACCGCTCGATTAGGCACTCATTACAAAAACCGCTCGATTAGGCACTCATTACAAAAACCGCTCGATTCGGGACAGGGTCAGCCAGCCACGAACGGCGCGACCTCATCGGACTCCCAGTTCACACACACTACATGCTTGGCTGCCTTGAGATGGCCGAAGCAACCTTCGTTGCATCGCGTGCATTCGAGAATTTCATCCGCTCGCCCATCCTGAACTTTGTTAGGCCATTGGGCGTCGGCAATGAGCTGGCGAGCCAGTGCTATCAGGTCGCATCGGCCCTCACGTAACGCGTCGCAGGCGGCCGCGGGGTCTTCCATTCCGCCAACGGCGATTACGGGCACGTCAAAGGCGGCCTTGAACGGCTGGGCAATCTCGGCCGTCACCTTGCCTCGCGCCGGTGAAATATCCAACACGTCCACGCCAGCATCTATGAGTTTCCCGGCCAGTGAAAGACTGTCTTCCATCGTCGCGCCACCTGCTACGGTGGTGTGCCTATATAGCACTCGCATCGAGCTCCCGGCCGCCTTGCGAAGCGCCTCGACCACCCGAACCGCAAGCCTGCCGCGATTTTCGAGCGATCCGCCATATTGGTCGGTGCGGGGGTTGGCATCGGGCATGAAGAACTGATGTAGCATATAGTTGTGAGCGCCGTGCGGCTCGACGCCGTCGAAACCTGCCTCTCGACAGATTTCGCCCGCCCGGCCGTATTGGGCGACGATTTCGTCGATATCAGCTTGGGAAAGTTCCTCGATCTTGACATTCTGGCCAAACCTGACAGGAAACAGTTGAATGGCGGCGGCCGCCCCGCTCGCATGAATCGCATCTACCAGCGGTGTCAGGGTTTGGGGCGTGAGGTCGTCGCCGAAACGCGGCACGCCGGTAGCTTCGACGATAACCAGGCCGGCCCCGCCTTCAGCCAGTCGGCGATACCACCCGATGCCTTCGGGAGAGGTAATAGTGCGAAGTTGCACGATCGGGGGCACAACGATGCGGTTTTTCAGTGTGAGCCCGGCAATTTCCAGTGGGGCAAAAAGCTCTGAATAAGGCGAATCACTCATCGCGGCTCCCTTCCAATCATCGGCCATTGGCATTCGGCATTCGTTCAACGCGCCATGGTCGGCGATGGGAAGGAAGTTGTCAATCGCCGATCATTCGACGGTGACGCTCTTGGCGAGGTTTCGCGGCTTGTCGACGTTGCAGCCTCGCGCTACGGCGGCGTGATAGGCCAGCAACTGAAGCGGCACGACGGTCAGGATCGGCTGAAGCGGCTCGGGGCAGTCGGGCACGTAGATAACGTGGTCTGCATACTTGCCTATCCGAGTATCGCCTTCGGTGGCGACGGCCAGCACTCGACCCTTGCGGGCGCGGACTTCTTCGATATTGCTGATGATCTTGTCGTAGGTCGCACAACGCGGCGCGACGAACACCACGGGCATGCCGTCGTGGATCAGGGCTATCGGGCCGTGCTTCATCTCGGCTGCGGGAAGGCCTTCGGCGTGAATGTAGCTGATTTCCTTGAGCTTGAGTGCGCCTTCCAGCGCGACCGGGTAGTTGTAGCCGCGGCCGAGGAACAGCCAGTTCTCGCTGTCGACGTACGAGCCGACCATATCGCGGATCATGTCGGACTGTTCGAGCACCTGTTTGATCTGATCTGGAATGCGGGCGAGCGCTTCGATATACCCGGCCGTTGCGGCTTGCGACATGAACCGTCGCCGACCCAGCATCAGCGCCATCAGCGTTTCGACGACGAGTTGACAGGTGAAGGCCTTGGTCGATGCGACTCCGATTTCCGGCCCGGCGTGCAGGTACACGCCGGCGTCGGTCTCGCGTGCGATGGTCGAGCCGACCGCGTTGACTATGCCCAGCGTCAGGGCGCCCTTCTGCTGGGCCTCCCGCATCGCCGCCAGGGTGTCGGCTGTCTCGCCGGACTGGCTGAGCGTGATCACGGCCGTGCCTTCGTCCACAATCGGATTGCGGTAGCGGAACTCGCTGGCGTATTCGACTTCGGTGGGAATGCGGGCGAGTTCTTCAAACAGATACTCGCCTACCAGCCCCGCATGCCAGGCCGTCCCGCATGCCGTCAGAATAATCTTGCGAGCGCGGACCAGTTCGCGGACCACGTCGTCCAGGCCGCCCAACTGAATTCGCATTTCCCGCATGTCCAGCCTGCCGCTTAGCGACGTGCGAACCACCTCGGGCTGCTCGAAAATTTCTTTGAGCATAAAATGGTCGAAGCCGTCCTTGGCGATCTGCTCGAGCGACCACTCGATCTGCTGAATATCCTTGGTGACCGGCACGTTGTCGATGGTCATCGTCCGCATGCCTTCGGAGGTAATGACGGCCATTTCGTTGTCGTTCAGATACACGACGTTTGCGGTATGTTCGATAATGGCAGACGCATCGGACGCGATTACGTATTCGTCTTTTCCGACGCCGACGATCAGTGGGCTGCCCTTGCGAGCGGCGATGATCTTGTCGGGTTCGTCGGCCGAGAGCACCGCGATGCCGTACGTGCCCGACACTTCCTGCAATGCCGACTGGACGGCCTGTTCGAGCGGAACCTCGCCGTTGGCGGAAAATTCGCTGATCAAGTGCACCAGCACTTCGGTGTCGGTTTCGGATTTGAATTCGTGCCCGCGTTCCTGGAGATACGTTTTGAGCGTGGCGTAGTTCTCGATGATCCCGTTGTGGACCAGGGCGATTTTGCCCGCCTGGTCGGCGTGCGGGTGGGCGTTGGCTTCGTTGGGCTGGCCGTGAGTGGCCCAGCGAGTGTGGCCGATGCCAGCACGACCGCTGTGGAGGTCTGGATTGTCGGCGATTCGCTCTGCCAGGCAGGAAATCCGGCCGGGGCATTTATCGATCACCAGCGACCCATCCTTCTGAATGCAGACGCCGGCCGAGTCGTAGCCGCGATATTCCAGGCGCTTGAGGCCTTCGATCAGAACGTCGCAAGCGTCTTTCTGTCCGATATATCCAACGATTCCACACATTCGTCATGCTCCTGAGGTTGATAGACTTTCACCATCCGAGCTGCTGTCCTACCTATATATCGGCCGATCCGGAGGGCTTGGACAGTTCAATGCGTTCCATTGTCCATCATACGACGGCGTAGGGCCTTGGGATCACGACAATTCGCAGTAATTCGATAATCCCTCCGGGAGCATGCTTTTCCCGCCGGGCGGAGTTGAGTACACTTAATTGCATGATCATCACGATTGACGGCCCGGCCGGCTCTGGCAAGAGCACGGCTGCGAGAAAACTGGCCCAGCGACTGGGCATCGCATTTCTGGATACGGGCGCGACCTACCGCGCCGCAACGCTGAAGGCGCTGCGCGACGGGGCCGACCTGACGGACGAAGACGCCCTGGCCGAGCTGGCGGATGGGATGGACCTGGAATTGCGGCCGGACGCAGGGAACCTGCGCGTGCTGCTGGACGGCCAGGACGTAACGAGCGAAATTCGCACGGGCGAGGTGACCGACAACGCCCACTGCATCGCCGGCTCGCCCAAAACCCGCGCGGTGCTGACTGCCCTCCAGCGGCGGCTTGGCGAGGCGCTCGGCGATTTCGTAACCGAAGGCCGCGATCAGGGCTCGGTGGTGTTCCCGCACGCGGACATGAAATTTTTCATTATCGCATCGCCCGAGGTGCGGGCACGCAGGCGACACGAGGAGATGGCAGCCGCCGGCGAGACGGCCAGCTACGAAAGCGTGCTCGATTCGATCGTCCAGCGCGACCATCGCGATCAGACCCGCGGCGTTGGCCCACTGGTCAAACCCGAAAACGCCATCGAGGTAGACACGTCGAACAACACGATCGAGCAAACGGCCGAGCAGATTTATCGCTTGGTGGAGGGGCGACAATGAGCAACCTTCGCACGCATCCGAACCCGGAACTTACGCGCTGGTCGTTCGGCGAGGGCGTGCCCTCTTCGACGCACCGCTTTCGTGCGTGGCGAACGCTGCTTCGCGGTGTGATGCAACTGCTGTGGGACATCCGCGTGTACAACCGCCATTACGAGCCCACGCGCGGCAGCGCGGTCTACATCTGCAATCACCAGAGTTTCTTCGACCCGATCCTGATGAGCTACGCGCTGTACCGCCCGATGAACTACATGGCCCGCGACAGCCTGTTCCGCAATCCGGGCTTCCGCAGACTGATTGCGTCGGTGAACGCATTTCCGGTTCGCCGTGGCAAGGCCGACACGGGCGCACTGAAAGAAGCAATTCGACGCCTCAGGGCAGGCGGGCAACTGGTTGTGTTCGCCGAAGGCACGCGCACGACCGACGGGAAAATCGGCGATTTTCTGCCCGGCGTGGCGATGCTCGCCCAGCGAGCGGCCGAGTGGATCGTACCGGTCGTTATCGACGGCGCCTATGAAGCCTGGCCTCGAAACCGCATAATACCTGGCCGGGGTAAAATCGTCGTGCAATACGCACAGCCGATCCCCAGCAAACAAGTGCGAAAAATGCCGTCCGGAGACTTCGTGAGCGAACTTCGCCGCCAGCTCATCGATCTGCAGACCGACGTACGCCGCCGCGCCGGCAGACCAGAACTCAACTACGACGATTAGGGGTTGTGAAGAGAAGGTTTGATATTTTCGGAGGCTACACGGCTTGACAAGCAAGCCGTGCCACCCGACATCTTGTGATTTGTCGCGTAGGGCGAGCAACTCGTTGCTCGCGGAATGTTTTTGGAAGCTGGAAGTTGGAAGCCGAAAATCGCATCACATATAGTAGGGGTGGCGGACTCCCGTCCTGCCACCTGTTCATCAGATTCTAAACGCGGTGGGACAGGAGCCCCACCGCGCCATCTGTGTTTAGCGGCGGGACGAAGGCCAGCCTGTTGCTTTATGCGGTTTCGGCGGCGCGTTCATCGGCTTGCGTGATGTGCTTTGCGTCGTGCATTCGATTGCTCACCCAGCCGCCCATCATTGCCCCGCCGACTCCTGCCGTCAGCCAGTCTATCGGCAGAACGCGGCCGAACAGGCTCACGTGGATCCACCCCTGTGGAGGCTGACCCACCGCGGAAATCGCCGCAAGCACATAGAAAATGATCGCCATGTCCAGCGGATAAAACCACGTCACGGCCACCAGGGGCGTCGGTGCAATCTGGTGGGCGATCAACGTAGCCAGGAAAAACGTCCCCAACAATGCAAAGATGATCTGTCCGCGTTGGCAGGATCGCAGAATCGTCAGCATCAGCGCAACCGCGAGCACCACTGCGATCAAGAGAAACTGTCCCGTTTGAATCATGATTTTGCGGCGACCTTTTTTATCGTCAGCCTTGATCCGGCGCTGGCCGACAAAACCGATCAATTGCATCATCGCGCCGAGGATAACCGTCTCCAGGATTCTCCCGCGAAGTTGCACTCGCCCTTCTGCTGAACCGGCGATTTCCTCCGGCAGAGGTTTCCAGAGCCAGCCCGGCAGCACGCGGCCTATAACATTGCGAACGTTCGACGCTATGAAATCCGCCACCAGGAGCAGTACCGTGAGAACCACGATTTCAACGATCAACAAAGTGTATAGTTGCCACCCCTGCCCCATATTCGTCCAGAGCAACGGGCTGATACTGGGGCTGCGGACACTCAACGCGCCCATGCCGATCAGCAACGCAACCAGCGCGCCTTGCGGGCGGGATATCAGCGTCGCCGCGCCGCACACGGCCGCCAGCGCCCACAAGCCAATCGCCAGCCAGGCCAATCGCTGCAGTGGTCCGCCAATGAAAAAAGTCAACGGGCCTTCGGGATCGGAAGCTTCAACGAGCGGCCAGAGGACAAAGTAAGCCGCCACAGCCGTAACGACGGCCGAGACCTGCACCACGAATTTTTCCAGCCAGTGAAGCCTATGGACGGTCATTGTGTATCCAGCTTTCCTATGGCGCGGTCGCTTGTGCGAGCGATGAAAAAATGGGGAATAATTTCGTCAGCCGCGTCGTCTCCAGCACTTGTCGCACGGCAGGCTGGGGGTTGACGATTCGAATCTCGCCGTCATGGCGATGTATGCGAACGTGGGCCAGGATGATCGCGCCAAGCCCGCTGGAGCAGATGAAGTCCATCTGTTCGAGGTCGAGCACGATGAAGGGAACCTTCTGATCGGCAATGGCGGCGAGTTCGTCCCGCAATAATTCGGCCTCTTGAATACTGACCGAGCCGATAACTCTCACGACCACGCCTGGATCCAGTTGTTCGACATCCAGTTTCAACGTTTTGTTTGAATCATTCATCCCATGTCCTTAGGCCTATCCGAATATCCCCGCGGGCCGCGACGGTGTGGCTATTCGGGCAGGCTCTTAATGGTTTCGTTTCACCAAATGAACCTGATTACCTTTTTTGTTATAGCGAACTTCATCCATGTAAGCGAACATCAGCATGATGCCACGCCCCGAGGGCCTTTCGAGATTTTCGTCGGCTGTCGGATCGGGCACGATGGCCAGGTCAAAACCCGTTCCCTGATCGGTAATCGTAACTGCGGCCCGCTCGGCGTCGATGTCATACTTCACCTCGACCGTCTTGTTGCGATCGAAATGGTTGCCGTGCTTGATGGCGTTATTGAGGCCTTCTTCCAGGGCGAGTTTAATGGCGAATATTGCCTCGCCTTCGTAGCCGTAGCGGGCCACTTCCTGCAACAGCGCTCTCTCGACCGCTCGAGCGGCGTTAAGATCGCTTTCTATTACTTTTGTTTCCGCCAACGTGCACCTCGCAACGTCCGGGCCGCCTCGAAGCGTCTAACGAAGGCTCTCCATTCCTTCGGGACGCGATTGGCATATCTTGAATATCTCATTCAGTCGCGTGATCACGAACACTTCGTAAATGCTGGGCTGGATGTTGCACAGCCGCAATTGCCCATTCTTTTCGCGGATGCGTTTATGCAGCGTAATGAGCATCCCCAGCGCACTGGACGACATGTGCGCGACATTGGCGAAATCCATGAGCATTTTCGGCTGCGGTCGATTGGCGACCAGCGTTTCGAGCTCGCTGCCGATTTGCGAGATGCTCATTTCATCGAGGAGCTTGCGGTCGGTAAGTTCGACGACGGTCACGTCGCCTTCGACGGTAACGCATATTCTTGGGCGGTCATCCTGCATGGAACAGGTCTCCTAAGGTATCTGTGGGATAGTAGGCACTGGCGGATCGACTGTCAAGCGAAGCGATAAGAGTGTCTTAAGTTTGTCTTACTCGCCCCGGCTTGTTGCGGCGTCAACCGGCTGCATCGCCCTGCATCGACGATATGACACATCGCCTGTTTCGGGCTCTTTGCCGGCCTCGTTCTCACTGCGATGGGCCTGAGCAAATCTCAACCTCAAAACACTCACCGATTCGCCAGAAGCAGCAAGATCACCATCAGGCAGGCCACCAGGCCCGCTGCCAGCAGGATCACGTACACCTTCAGATCCGTACCGACCGCAGTCGGAAGCACTTCGGTGTCGAGAGGGAGCGAGGGCTCGGCTTGATTGGCCAGGCCGCTGAGCAATTCCGTGTCGATCTGCTTTCTCGCCTGCAGCGGCGTCTCGCCGCGTGAAATCGCCTCGAGATCCAAAAGCAGGTCGCTCGTCGAGGAGTATCGTCGCCGCCGGTCCTTGGCCATCATCGTTTCGACTACCTCGCCCAGGCCCGACGAAAGCTCGGTGTTCAAATGATCGGGCGGTTTGAGCGGCTCGGTAAGGTGCATGTGCATGACGGCTGCGGGCGTGTCGCCCTCGAACGGCACGCGTCCGGTGACCATGTGGTAGAACGTAGCGCCCAGCGAGTAGATGTCAGCACGGAAATCGATATCCACTTTCCCGCGAATCTGCTCGGGGCTGATGTAGTACGGCGTGCCGAAGGCCCGGCCTGCTTCGGCCTGGGCGGTTACCGAGTCGGAAGCTTCGCGTGCCAAGCCCATGTCGGCCAACTTCGCCTGGCGAGTTTCGGTAATCATGATGTTCTTGGGCTTGACGTCGCGGTGAATCAGGCCAAGCCCGTGGGCATGTTCGAGGGCGCGGGCGATCTGTATGACGATCTTCAGTGCCTCGACTTCAGAGAAGGTTTTCCCTTCCGCTATCTCGTCGTGGACGGTATGCCCCTTCACGTATTCCATGACGAAATAGTGATAGCCGCCCGCCTCGCCTACGTCGAATGCCTGGACGATGTTGGCGTGGTTGAGTTTGGCGGCGGCCTGGCCTTCGCGGTAGAACCGCTCGACGTACTCTGCGTTTTCGGAAAGCCTGCGAGGCATGACCTTGATAGCGACCGAGCGATCGAGGCTGAGCTGGTGTGCTTTGAAAACGGTGGCCATCGCACCGCGACCCAGTTTGGATTCGATTCGATAGCCGGGAATCTGCTGACCCTTGCGGGCTTCGTCAATCTTTGCGGCCACCCGCGTGATCTGGCGTTTGGTGACGACCCCCTCCTGAACGAGAAAATCGGCGAGAGTCTGCTGGCTGGCATCCTCGCCGTTTTCGGCACGCAGGGAGAGGCACTGATCGACTTCTTCCTGCGTGGCCAGTTGTTGCTCCACAACCAGCCGCCCGAGTTCGGTGTCCATCATGGACGGGTCGGACCCGTTGGGTTTCTCCGCCGTCATCGCGTTCGCCTTAGAACTGTTATCGTCCACATCCCCCCTTGTAGCCGCAGCCACCAGTTAACAATACCGTTGTCGCATGCAGACAGTCAAGTCGTCATCCGAGGTTTCTCACCTCAACTAGATAGTGCTTCTCAATCTTCCGCGCCATAGAACTCCGCAGGCGCCAAGTCACCGCCGCCCAATCCGCCGGCTGAAAGATGCCTGCGAATCGACCAGCACAGGTGACATTTGCTTGCATAGCCGGCTGCCGGAGCGAAACCGCTCTGGCGGGCCAGGCCCATCAATCCGACCGGCCCTCGCTGGGCCAGCATGCCAACAATAGGCCGACTGGCGTGGTCGGCATCCAGTTTTTGCCACTGCGAGCCGATCTGATCGCCGTCGGTGACCACGCCCAGCACCAGCCCTGCACAAACACCCGGCGTAATACGCCCGGCGCCGTCAACGTGCACGTGCCGACTGCGCAGCAATGGCTCGCTGCAATTGTTATCGGCAAATTCACGCCAGGAAAAACATTGCATTTTTTTTGCAATTATCTCAGCAGCCCGGCCATTGCAACGATCACGCCCCTGATCGGCATATTTGGCGAACAAATTATTTCGGTCCGCGTCCGATAACTCGCCCGTGTCGGAGCCTTCATCCAGCCAGTCTCGCCAGCGAACCTGCACCCGTTGCTGGCCCAGCATCTGGGTTGCGATGGCCGCCAGCCTGCGACAACAATCGATCGGGACATATTGCTGGTGATAGGGGTCGGCCGAAATGGCGAGCCGCTCCATGCCCGCCCCATCGAGAGCGGCCAGGCGATCGCGAATTATTTCCTCGTCAACTGCCCAAAATGCGTTGGTCTCGACTTTTTGCAGCGGCGCGAGGCCCTCTCGCTTGGCCCGCCGGCAAATTTCGATCAGCCGAGGCCAGTCGCCGAACGGTTCGCCCCCTGAGAGATGGACGCGACAGCCGTGCGGCGAGGCGGCTATCAGGCCGCGCCACAGTGAAATCGCCATCTCGACCGGCATTTCCTCCGATCGCCCAGGCCCGCAGCGCAGATAGCAACTGGCGCAACGGGCGTTGCACCAGTCGGTCAGCAACAGGCCCGCCGAGGACCAGTACTTCACGGGCATCGGATCGGAACGTCTCGCACGCGGCATGTTTGCATTGTACATGTCGCAACGGTACAAAGAGATGATAGAATCTGATTAATCCGTTCCTGGGTTTTCTATCTTCGTCGGGATGCCGAACGATTCCGATGCGGTCCCGGCACCCCTGCCTATAAATAAAGCACGGAGAGGCGTTGGCCTCCCCGCGCTTTTTTAATTACATCATTTTCACAATGCGTTAGGGATCGACAATGTTGCCGTCGACGATGTCGAACTCAAACAATGCAGGTTTCCAGGCCGAGTTGGGATCGTCGTGGAACGATTCGCCAGACATACTCCCGTCGGCGTCGGTCGACAGTGTGATCTGTGCGATCTTATGCACCCCGGCCCCTTCATCATTAACAACGTCCTTCCACCACCCACTGATAGCGGTGTCGCTCATAGATACACCACCGCCGGCCGACGAATTCGCACTGGTTAGGTACGTATCGTGCTCCAGAGACGGGAAAAAATAAATCATGCCGGCCGATGGTTCGAAATAGCCACCCATAGCATCCTGATACATGGTTCCATCGGTCAGTTGCAGGTCGATATTCGCCGCAGCCCAGTTGGTCTCGACCGACGCCCGCAATTCCCAGACCTTGTAATCGACCGAGTCGATGGTCTCGGTTCGCACGTAGGCCACCGAAACTACATTGGGGTCGGTGCTGGCCGCCGGCACGCGTGAACTGTAATTCAACAACAGCATCAATTCGTCGTAACTATCGACGTAATTATCTCCGGTAAAGTCGCCTATGCTCCAGTCGCCGGTATTCTTCCAATTCGCCAGCATACGTCCCAAGTCCGCGCCGTCAACAACACCGTTCATGGTAGCATCGCCCATCTTTTCGTAGACGAAGATATTGGCATCGGCAACGTCGGAGTAGAGTTCGCCGTCGAACGCACGGTAACTGAAGGTCTGCATGCCGCGAGTGGCTGGCGCAACATAGGTGAACCCGCCGTCGGCGCTCAGAGTCAAGTTGCCGTCAGCCGTCGTATCGTTCATGTCCGCTTCGAGCGGATCAAAATAGCCATCGTCGGTGTCGTTGGCCAGCACGCCATTGGCCGCCGATACGGTCAACGTCGTGCCCTTCTTCACCGCATACCATTCGTAGTTCGCCACGGGGGTATCGTTGCCGGTATCAAACACATACACCGCGCCGCAATCAGTTATCGGCCCCTCACCATCCCAGCGGTTATTGCCCGCGAGCGTAGTATTTCCATCGACAGCTACAGAGTTACCGATCCAACCACCACCACTGTCATCGAACGTGAGTACATCTATTTCCGTAAAATCTGATCCTCTATCCTGAAAAACGTAGACCGATCCGCCACCATCATCTCCTGGCACACCGACCACAATGGTCTCCGCACAGATGGAAACGGAGTTTCCAAAATGGTCGTCATCAGCGCCATCGTCCATTGTCAGCGGTGAAGTAGCTTGTTCCGTCCAGTCGTCGTTCCCATCGCGCGTGAATACATACGCTGCCCCATTATGGGTCCCTCCCACTGCATCCCACCAAAGCGCCCCTGCAACCAGAGTGTCTCCATCTACAGAAACAGAGTAGCCGAATTCATCGCCTTCCCCTGCGTCGCTGGCCTCCAACGGATCGCCCTGCTGCGTCCAGGTAGCCCCGCTGCCGGTAAACACGTACGCAGCCCCGCAATCTTCCTCGCTCGCACTATCCCAATGTCTTGATCCAACGACTATCGTGTCTCCATCGATCGCTACAGAGCAGCCGAAAATGTCGTCGGTATTGGGGTCGCTGGCTAACAGCTGTTTTCGCTGCATCCAGGTGGTCCCGCTGCGCGTATATACGAATGCAGCTCCACCTCGGAGGGCTCCAGTTACATTCATACGGAAATCTCCTGCGACCATGGTGTCCCCATCGATCGCTACATTGTAACCGAAGTCACTGGAGTTGGGGTTCAGCGGGTCACCCTGCTGCGTCCAGTTGCCATCGTCGCGAGTGAAAATGTATACCGCCCCGCAATCATCAGATCCCGGTTTGTCCCAGTTAATCGCCCCTACGGCAATCGTGTCTCCGCTTATAGCTACAGAAGTGCCGAACCTGTCAGTTGCACCCGCGTCGTCCGCCGTCACCGGATCGCCCTGCTGCGTCCAGTCGCCATTGCCATCGCGAGTAAATACGTACACAGCCCCACGATCATCACTTGATCCTTGACCATCGCCATCCCACAGGTACGCTCCTACGACCGCAGTGTCTCCATCGATCGCCACCGAGTAGCCGAAATAGTCGAGGGCATTGGGGTCGGGGGCCTCCAGCCTGTCTTCAGCCTGCATGGCCGTAGATATTGCGAGTACCAGCATCAGTCCAATCATCACCAGATACTTCGTTTCTTGTCTTTTCACCGTGTGTCTCCTTACCAAGTACGAAACGATTCCTTCTTACCATTGGGCCGAGTCGCGCAACCAAACCCAAATTGAGAAACAAATCCGGCTGGTGGATCATGAGACGCATGGAAGGTTTTTCGGGATGATTCCCCGTATCAGCCAGCGTTTCTCGCCCGGCCGCGATGCTCCCACTTTTCACACAACCCACTTCCTACTTATATCTCTATACAACTTACGCAATTATCTATAAACACCAAAGAAATGTATGTCAACAGCTAAATAGTTTATTGCTATTATTGCCACATATCACACGTAATTAAGTGAGAAGGCCCTTGTGCAGCGATCTACGACGATTGGTAACAAGATGATCGGAGAGATAGACGAATAATCCAGAATGTGGAGTGAATGCAGCGAATGGGAAATGTCAGTCGGCGTTTCGCAGCAGGCCAGCCGAGGACCAGTACTTCACGGGCATCGGATCGGAACGTCTCGCACGCGGCATGTTTGCATTGTACATGTCGCAACGGTACAAAGAGATGATAGAATCAATGGGTACAATGAGTTTTTCAAACTTTTTCATAAACTTTCAGATTTTTTCGAATTTTTTCGAATTCTATCAGATATGTATGACTTTATACGGGAGACGGCCATGCCGTACTCGCTGACCGTAAAGCCGTAACCAAAGCAAATCTCGCGATTCAGCCGATATGCTTTAGAGTCGTTCAGGTTTGGATGTATCTAGCGCAAGGCGAGTGAGGAAAACCGCAGCATGAAGCCGTTTAATCTGTTCACGTATGGCACGCTGATAAACCCCGCCGTGTTTCGCGCGGTGCTCGGGCGTCAGCTTGTGCGCCATTCCGAAGAGGCCGACAACGTCGAGACGTTTTTCCCTCGCTACGGGGTGCTGGACGACTATTCGAAGGTTTCGCCCGACCACACGTATCTGTATGCAGTGCCCGACCCGCTTGGGCGAATTCGCGGCTACCTTGTAGGCCCGTTGCCGGGTGAATGCATGAAGGCGCTGCTCAAATTCGAAGGCCGAAACTACCGCCGCCAGCGCGTCAAGGTGCAAACCAAGGAAGGCCTGGAAAAAGGCGTGGTCTTCGTGGGACACCTGGAGCACATGAAACATTCGTTCGGGTACCAGTTCCGCGATACGCTCAAACAGGAAATCCTGCTGCGAAACAAGATCGAGACCGCCCTGCTGGAAGCGGAGCGGGAACTGATGCACACGGACGACAAGGTCGAGCGCCGCGCCTTCGGCGAATTGCGCGGGCCTACCATTCGTGATATCATGCGGCAGCACTTCGACGCGGGCGGGATAAGCGACTACGCCATTCGCCAGTCGATCAAGGACTCCCCCCTGCCGGACTTCACCAATATCGTCGAGGACCCGGTGGCGAGGGCACTCGCGCCGAACTACCTTACGATGGTCGTTCGCCAGGTCGTATTCAACGAACTGGAAGAGAAAATTCGGCATGATTTCCGATACGAACTCGACCACATGGGGCTGACCAGCCACTACTACGAACGAACGGTCAGTTCGCTGGCCGCCCTGCGGATACTCAATTCCAGCGGCAAGATGCTGGACCTGCTCAGCGGCGACTGCCTGAACGAACTGGACTTCCCCCACGATCACCTCGTGGACTACGTCCGCTGGGCCGTCGCCGCGTCCGATTCGATCTACGACAGTCAGTTGGCCAAACGAGCAATAGAATTTGTAAATGGAAACAGAGGCGGCGGATATGTATCCATGGGCGCCGAGCTGGAGTTCTCTAACATCGGCCACGACATCGTCGAGAACTCCGAAGGTGACAGGTTGCGAGATTGGCGATACGACGGGTTCTATTATTTCCGCGATTTCGGCCTGAACATGCTCACGTGGAAACTGGGCGGGCATATAGACGACCACCGAAAGAAAGTATCCAATGAACGGCGGCGCGGATTCTTCGAGGTAGCATTGGGTACGCTGTCTCTCGAAGCGCAACTTTCCAAGCCCGTCACCGACGATCCCTGGGTGTTAAACCAACTCATCCACGAGACGCGGCGGTTCTATGACATCTCGCCCCACAGCATTCACATTTCGCTTCAGCTTCGCAGCAGGCACAAGCCGGTTCGCGACCGCCTAATGCATCTCGGCACGATGAAATGCCTTTTCGCCATTGCGGGCGATCCGGTTCGCATGCCAAACGGGCGAGTTCGCATCCATAGGCTGGTAAGCAACGAGATCATCAGCCTGGAAACCGTACCGATGATGATGTTCTCGGAGATATCCCGGCGTCGTAGCAGCGACAGCAGCGAAAGCGTCTCGCCGGGTAAATCCAGCGGCCGATTCGTGCAGCAGTTCAAGTTTTTGCGCCTCTCGCCAGACCTGAACTACGAGCCGCTCGTAATGGCGATGAAGGGCCTGCAGATCGCACGCAGCCCGGGTAGTTTCATGAGCCCGCGCCAGTATAAAACCAGCCCGAAGCATCGTAAGCGATTCGAAGACCTGATCGCCTGGGGCGCCAGCCCAGAACCGATCGGCGATGATGAAATCGAGAACTTCCTCAGCGACGTCTACGATGGCCTGATGACCGAACGCAGGGGCAAACCAGCCCATACAGAAGCCTACATCGCCTGGGCCATCAATGAAGTTCGAAAGATGCTCAAGCAATTTAACGACTTGGTCAACAAGACTAGAGCATCTTAAAATTGGTCTGTCTCATTCCGGCTGGCTGCGGCATCGGCGTGCTGCGTCAGCCTGCATCGACAATGCCCCTGACATTGCCTGCTTCGTCTTCCTTGCTCGCCTCGTCCTCGCTGCGCCGGCTCTGAGGCATCTCAACTTTAAAATACTCTAAATAATCCTCCGAACGGGGTTTTTCCATTTGTACCGACTCGGCCTGCCTACAGTGATTCAGGGCGGCACATAGCGAAGCTCAAAGGGGAGACAGGGGCCATGGCGCGGCGTTTATCGATCGGCTCATTGACGATGCTGGTTGTGGTCGGGTTGCTGACGAGCGGCTGCAACATGGGGCCCAAACCGCCAGAGAGCATCGGCGAATACGACTGGATCGTATCCGAAGGTTTCGAGTGTTATCCGCAGCGGACGATCGCCCTGTATAACCTTCAACTGGCAGTGGACCCCGACGTACCTGTCGAACGAAGGGTGGCTGCATTGCGGCTGGTCGAGCACATCGGCGCCGACTATCCGGAAGTATGGGAGCAGTTGTTGATGCTGGCCGACAATCCCCAGACCCCCACCCCGCTGGGAATCGGGGTGCGGCAAATGCTTCGCCCGACCGGGCACGCAGCCGAAGAACTCGCCATCTGGTCGCCATAGGATCGCCAACATGGAGCAAACGCCATTACAGGTTCGACGCCTGCCGCAACGATTGGAGCGAGATGCTTCTCGAACGATCGCCCGATTCTTCTGGCCGGCCACCGAACGACGGGCGACGAAAATCATCGACCGCATCCTGTCACTCTCGCCGACCGAAACCTCGTGCCTGCTGCAATCCACGCTGCATGACTATGGGGCGCGTTTCCACAACGTCGAGGGCATCCTGCTGGATCACTATCGGCGACTGGCCGAGCGCGTCATGGTCTCGCCTTCGGTAACGCTCGAGCAGCGGCTGTTGCTCGGGGCGTACTTCACCATGGAATACGCTTTCGAGTCGGCCGCCCTGTTCAACCCGTCGATCGCACTTGCAAACGATGCAACTCACTGCCAACCAGGTGAGACGCCGTTCATCATGAGCCTCCGCGCCGTCGGCGAGGGCCACGTCTCGTCGATCGTTTTTCGCAAAGGCGCCATCACCGCTGACGGCGACATTCGCATTGACCCGACCAGGCAGCACACCCAGCAGATGCGGGTTATCGAGGATCGCATGTACGAGAAAGATTCCTTCGTGCTGAAGCTGATCGAGATGGGCGCCTATGTGCCACTTGCGGTCGAGCCGATTCTGGACAGGCTGGGCGAGAGTTTCACCATGCCGCAATTAATGCTTGCCGTCGAGCAGATTCGGCGAGCCGACCCCCAGCCGCCAGATCTCGAAGAGGTCGTCAGGTCAATGGTCTGGCTGGCGAGATCGAATTACCAGATTCAGTGGGAGCAAGACAGCCGATGCTCCATGGCCGAACTGGTGCTGTTCCCAGTCAGCGAAGCGGAATCCAAGGGCATGGAGGACATGCGGCTGGTTCGCTTCACCGAAGACGACGGCTCGATCAAATACTACGGAACGTACACGGCCTTTGACGGCCGACATATCCTGCCGCAGATTCTCGAAATGTCCAAACCAGGCTCGGCCGAGGTCCACACGCTCGGCGGGCGATACGCACAGAACAAAGGGTTGGCCCTGTTCCCTCGCAAACTCGACGGCTGGTACGCCATGATCGCCCGGGTGGACGGCGAGAACATCTACATGTGCCGATCCAAGAATATTCGCTTCTGGAACGATGCGGAACTCCTCGCCGAACCCTTGTACCCATGGGAATTCGTGCAGATCGGCAACTGCGGGCCGCCCATCGAAACCGAGGCTGGCTGGCTGCTGCTGACCCACGGCGTCGGGCCAATGCGCCGTTACTGCATCGGCGTAGCTCTGCTGGATCGCGACGATCCGTCCAGAATCATCGGCCGCCTTGACCAGCCGCTGCTGATGCCCACGGCCGAGGAACGCAGCGGATACGTGCCGAACGTCGTCTACTCGTGCGGCGGGATGATCCACAACGGAATGCTCATACTGCCATACGGCATCAGTGACGCGGCGACCGGATTCGCGACGCTGGAACTTTCTGAGCTGCTGGAGCGTCTACGCCCGAAAGTTGGCGCCGCATAGCCGATTCCGCTTTCGAAATGCCATGTGCGTAAGGGCGCGGGAGTTTGTTCATCGGAAGTTCGGCGTGGTAGAGAGGTGATTGGATGAGTCCTATCTACCAGTTAGATGTTTGGACGATTCGCATCTGCTCGCTAGCGGGAATAATCAGGCCCGAAGGGCCGGCGAGAATCTAGCCGGGGGTGTTAACCCCCGGTATCGAGCGCAACTGAGGGAAGAGCCCCAACGGGGCGGCAGAAATGAATCCGCCTGCCTTCTGTCGCCCTTTCAGGGCTTTCGAGTAATGGTGTTCTTACCGGGGGCTTACGCCCCCGGCTGACATCTATCGCCCCTGCGGGGCTCTCTCACAAAAATTGCCCGCTCACCCCCTCGCGCCTCTCACACAACAATGTCACCTTTTCGTGAACCTTTCCCGCCGTCGTTCGTCCTATTTACTGTCTACGCATGAAATAGAAATGCTTTGTCAGATGCCCAGGTCGATTCTGTTGACCTGAGAGCGGCGACATGGTAGCTTTTAATTCATTAAGAAACGCATTAGCGATATTCTTCAGTAACTGCGTGTCTTCGCTTGACGTAGGCTCGCTGTAAAGTTAGTGTTGAGGTTAGAGCATTTTAAGATTTCGTGTAGCGATTTGAACGCCGGTGAGGACGAGTCGGACAAGGAAGGCGAAGCAGGCAATGCCATAGCATTGTCGATGGAGCCTGACGCTGTCCGTCGATGCCGCAACCAGCGCAAACGCTACAAAGAACTTAAACTGCTCTATCGGGAAAGGTGGCTGCATGGGTCGACATGAAAGTGTTATCGCAAAGTTTCGCATGAAGCTCGGCGCGATCCTTGCGCTTCGACACACATTGAGGCTGCTGGCCGCGTGGGGCTTTGGCTGGGCGGCGACGGTTCTGGTGCTGGGGGCGCTGCTTGGCATGGACCGCCAGCCGCTATTGTGGGGCGCCGCCGGAGTGATTCCCATCGTCGTAATATCGATCTTCCTGGCGTGTCGCCGCGTGCCGGCCGCCTCTGCCATTCGTGCCCTGCTGGACGACCAGTCGAAATGCGGCGGGCTTGTCATGGCCGGCGCCGAGGCCGACCTTGGCGACTGGTCCGATCGGGTCGGGCCAGTTCGCACCCCCACCACCCATTGGCGATCCGGGCGAACGATCGCACTGCTGGCGGTGGCGGCCAGCCTGGTCGTCGCGAGTTTCCTTATCCCCCACCGCTACATCATCGGCCCGACCGCCAACCGCCTGGAGGTCGACAAGGAAATCGATAACATCGCCGCGAAAATCGAAACGCTCAAGGAAGAGCAACTCATCGAAAACGACGAGGCCGAGGCCATCGAGGAAAAACTCGAACAGATTCGCCGCGAGGCCACCGGCCAGGACCCAGCCAAGACGTGGGAAGCGCTCGATCACCTGGAAGCCTCCGCCGCGCAGACCGCAGCCGAGGCGGCCGAAAAAGCCGTCCAGGAAACCGGCGAACTCGCGCGAAGCGAAGAGCTGGCCGAGGCACTCCAGTCGCCGAACCTTGGGCTTTCCGACGCAGCCATGACCGAGGCCATGGGCGCGCTGGCCAAGATGGCGTCCGACGCGATGAAAAAGGACGGCCATTTCAATAAGAATCTCCCCAGGTCGCTCAAGGACAGCCTCATGAGCGGCTCGCTTACGCCGGAGCAGTTGGCCAGGCTGGCCGCGGCGCTGCGCGGCGGGAAAATAGGCAATTACTCGATGATGTCCAGGATGGTCGATGCGGAATTGATCGACGCCAACTTTCTGTCCGCCTGCAAGATGGCCAGCACGTGCGACCCAAACCAGCTCAAGTTGCTCCTGGGCAAATATTGCGTTGGAGACGGAAACATGCCATGCATGAGCGTGGCCGCACTGCTCGCAGGCCGAGGCAGCATCGACCGCGGGCGAGGCGACGCGCCGATGACGTGGGCGGCCGAGTCTGACAAGGCCGGCGCGCGATTCAAAGAGCAGGTCCTGCCGCCATCGGCGATGGGTCTGTCCGACAGTTCACTGATCGGCGTGAGTCTCGGCGAGCACGAGCCCGGTAATGCAACCCCATCCGCCGGCGGCGCACTGAAAGACGCAAGCGCGGGCGGAGGCTCGGCCCACACGCATACCATCCTGCCGCGACACAAGCGGTCGGTTTCGCGATATTTCGACAGAAAGGCCAACCGGCCATCACAGTAGAAAGGACTTCTCGCCAGATGGACGACCGATCTGATACCAAGAGCAAGGAGACGATTCTCTCTCCCGAGCAGATTGCACCAGCCGTGGAGCTGATGGACCGCGCCCTCGAGCAGTTGGACCGCATTCTGCTTGGGCGGACCGATCTGCATCGCATGGTGCTGGCTGGCATTCTCAGCCGCGGGCACATACTGCTTGAGGGCCTGCCCGGCGTCGGCAAGACCGCGCTGATCAAGGCGCTGAGCGAGATATTCCAGTTGACGTTCAAACGCGTGCAGTTCACGCCCGACCTGATGCCCAGCGATATTCTCGGCACGCACATCCTGCAGGAAACCGAGCATTCCAAGCGGGAAATGACATTCCAGCCGGGGCCGGTGTTCACCAATATCCTGCTTGCCGATGAAATCAACCGCGCCTCGCCGAAGACCCAGTCGGCCCTGCTCGAGGCCATGCAGGAACAATCGGTGACGCTGATGGGCACGACCCGCAAGCTGCCGCTGCCGTTTTTCGTATTGGCCTCGCAGAACCCGATCGAGCTGGAAGGCACGTACCCGCTGCCCGAGGCGCAGCTCGACAGGTTCCTGTTCAAGCTCAACGTTGACGGCGCGCAGGTAAGCGTGCTGGAGAAGATCATCACCAGCCGGCGGCGCGGCGAGCCCCCCAAGGCTGAGTGGTCAATGTCGTCCGAGTAGTTGCAGTCGGTCTTCGAGGTGATGGACGGGATTTTCCTCCCGCTGGCGGTCTCGCGCTACATCGCCCGGCTGGTATCGGCCACCCACCCCGACTAC
>SDBV01002004.1_pt1 | contig 30514 bp, 19 predicted proteins | sample 2277081 | NCBI WGS metagenome assembly SDBV01 (sample SAMN10402039, study PRJNA504765) | marine sediment metagenome | isolation source: marine sediment core GS10_PC15, 223 cmbsf | place: Arctic Ocean: Southern Knipovich Ridge | collected 2010 | reverse complement strand
ACGCCCAAACGATCTATGCGACATTCGACCTGACCGACGCAGACGTCGGGCTATATGACGTCCGGATCGAAACACCCGACGGAAGGACAAGCCGGCTCGACGAAGTCTTGGACGTAGTAGTCGGCACTGGCCCGAGGCTTGAGGCCCGTCTGGTCGCGCCCGACGTGGTCTGGTCGGGCGGGCAAATCGACCCGATCTATCGCATGTTTGAGATCCTGGTCGAGTATACCAACGTCGGTGATGCCGACATACCGGCTCCCTATTTCGTCGTTGCGACCTCCCCCGATATTCCGGTGAGCCTGTATGCGGATCAATCGCCCTCTGTGGGCACACTGGAGTTTCTGGGGATCAATCAAAACGGCCCGGCTGGTATTCTTCCTCCGGGTACCCGCAGCCGCGTTCCCTTTTATTCCGACAACACACCGGTATATGAGTCTCCAGACGCGGGGGCGTTTTTGTTCGATTACGAGATCTATGTCCTCCCGCCCAGCGACACCGAGATGAACTGGTCGGAACTGGCGATTTCTTCGCGGCCGGAAAACGTGGACGAGAACGGTTGGGCGGCTCTCTGGAATAACCTCGCCGCCGGTGTCGGCGATACCTGGGCCGACTACCTCGACATGCTCTCCGACAATGCTACGTATCTCGGAATCCTAGGGCAGGAGACCTACGATATTGACGAGTTGTTTGCCTTCGAGATGAGGCAGGCCAACTCCGAGCTGTTGGGGCGGACGCTCGCCTACGGTCTCGACACACACTGGCCCGCCCCGGGAATGGATCTGCTCTTTGGCCATGTATTCGCACAACCCTTGCTGTCCCGATACAACCTCGGGCCGCTTGGGCGAGGCTGGTCCCATAACTGGGAGATCGCCGTGGAGGAATTGGCCGACGGCGACGTGATGGTCGCGGGGCCGGCGGGCGCCAGCCGACTGTTCAAACTTGCCGACGACGGCTCCTACACGGCCGCCCAGGGCGACTACGGTACACTCACTTTCGAACTGGGCCGGTACTATCTAACCGAGAAAGACGGCACCGTGACGACCTTCCGTACCGACTGGGCCCTCGACTATATCGAGGACACCAACGGCAATCGGATCACCGCCGGCTACACGAGCGGACGACTGACCAGTCTGACCCACTCCAACGGGGATGCGCTCGTCATCGAATACGACGGCGATGGGAGAATTCAGCGAGTAACCGACCCCGCTGGTCGCACGGCCGAATACGCCTATGACCCGTCCGGCGAGCACCTGCTTAGCGTGACCACGCCCGACGGGACCACGAGCTACACCTATGCCGCTGACACGACCGGTCCAAAAGCCCACACCCTGGAGTCGATTGCGTATCCCGGCGGCACGCACGTGTACTTCGAATACGACGACCAGGGTCGCCTGACCCGTCAGTATCGTGACGGCGAGGCTGAGGAGATCTCCTTCAGCTACGATACAGCCGGGGAAGTGTACCTCACGGATGCAGCCGGCGCAATCACGACGTTGCTTATAAACGACGTAGGCCAGATCGGGCAGCTTCACGATCCCCTTGATCGGAGCATGCGACTCTTCTACGACTCCGACTACAACCTCGCCGAACTTGTCCAACCGGACGGCGTCAGTTACCTCTTCGGCCACGACGCCCGGGGGAACCTGACCGGCCGTCTTGACCCGCTTGGGTATCAAATCGATCTGGCATATGACCCGATGCTCAGCCGCTTGACCAGCGTCTCTGACCAGCGAGGTAATGTGACCGAGTATTCCTATGACCAGCAAGGCAACCTGCTGGCCATCACGTACGCCGACGACACCGCTGAGAACTTCGAGTACGATCCGTTGGGTAATCTCGTCGAGTGGGAGAACCGCCGCGGAAACGCCACTCCTGGGGTGGATGATGACCACGTCGTCGCCTATACCTACAATGACGACGCACAACTGACGAGAAAAGAATATACCGACGGCTCACAGGTGGACTTTACGTACGACTCGCACGGCAATCTGACGTCAGCCACGGATGCCCACGGTACTACGGCAATGCAGTACGACACAGCCGATCGGCTCACCCGGATCACGTACCCCTCGGGCCGGTACCTCGCGTTCAGCTACGACGCCGGCGGGCGGCGCACACAGAGCGTCGACCAGGACGGCTTTACGCTCGACTATCAGTATGATGCCGTTGGGCGTCTTGCCGCGCTGACCGACGGCGAGGGCGATCCGATCGTGACCTACACGTACGACGCTGTCGGCAGACTCGTTCGCGAAGACAAAGGGAATGAGACCTACACGACATACGACTACGATGCCGCCAGCCAGCTCCTGCACTTGGTCAACTACGCGCCCGATGACTCGGTGCTCAGCCGGTTCGACTACGCCTACGATACCCTCGGCCAACGAACCAGCATGAACACGGACTACGGCCTTTGGACGTACGAGTACGACGCCACAGGCCAGTTGATCCACGCCGTGCTCGATTCGACTGACCCCGGTATCCCGGCCCAGGACTTGACGTACGTCTACGATGCCGCCGGCAACCGCATCCGCACGGTCGAAAACGGTGTGATCACCGAGTACGTTACCAACAACATGAACCAGTACACGGTTGTCGGCGCGGCCACCTACGAATATGACGCCGATGGCAACCTGGTCAGCAAGGTCGATGGCGCCGATACTTGGACGTACACGTATAATGACGAGAATCGTCTGACTGACGCACTCACTCCGGAAGGGGCCTGGACGTACGAATATGATGCTTTCGGCAATCGTGTCTCTACGATCGAAGGCGGTGCTGAGACGCAGTACGTAATCGATCCCATTGGCTACGGCGACGTCGTGGCCGAACATGACGGTACCGGGCGCCTGATTGCCCGTTACACCCACGGCCTCGGCCTTGAGCGGCGGAGCGACGGGGCCGGGGCCCCCGCCTACTATACCTTCGATGCCCTCGGCTCCACCAGCGAACTGACCGGCCCACTCGGCGCCCTTGTTAACGCTTACGCGTTTGACCCATTTGGCGCCTCGCTCAGCCAGGTCGAGACAGTAGCCAATCCATTCCAGTACGTCGGCGAGTACGGCGTAATGCACGAAGGAAACGGCCTAGAATTCATGCGGGCGAGATTCTATGACCCTTCCTTGGGACGATTCACTTGCGAGGACCCGATTGGCATTGCAGGCGGGGATGTCAATTTGGTCAGATACGTTGGGAATGATGTTGTGGACGTGGCAGATCCTACCGGGCTATGGCCGGAGGACCCATTAACAGGAGTATTGCTTGGTGCGCTCAAAGGCTTGGCGGAAGTGGAGAAAAAGAGCCCCGGAACCGTAAAAGATCTTATAGAAGGAGTAGGTCAAGCTAAGAAGGCAGCAGAGCATAAGAAGAAGACCGGTTGGGGAGGGTTACATCCGGGGAGCAGGGGTTGGGAAGAGATTTTCGACGAGGCCCCCCCCACGGAGCCAGCTGGCGAGGACAGTGCCACTATCCCTGCCCCGCCCGACGAGCAACCCACCAAGCCCGTTGCCAAGAAGCCCGTCAGGTTAGTGAAGTCCGGCAGTCCGGAGGAGAAGTTTGGGCCGGCGGGGTTCGGTGAGCAGAACTTCGTGGCAGCCGACGAGTTGATGAGCTACAGGGTCACGTTCTGGAACAAGCCGGATGCCACCGCCCCAGCCAAGGTGGTCGAGATCTACGACCAGCTCGACGACGACCTCGACTGGCGGACGTTCCGTCTGGACGAAATCGCCCCGTTGCCGGACGTCATCAGCGAAGAAGGTGAAGGCCGCACACATTACCATGGCCTCGTCAACCTCGGGACCGAACACAACAACATCCTGGTGGAGGTGGATGCCGGGTTGGACATCACCACCGGCCAGGTGCACTGGATCTTCACTACTCTTGATCCTGAAACCGGTGAACAGATCGAAAACCCGCTCGGCGGGTTCCTGGCGCCCAACGACGAGGACGATTCTTTTGTCGGTTTTGTGACCTACACCGTTCGCACAAAGAAGACGGCACCCAGCGGCGCCGAGATACCGAACTTCGCCGAGGTCATCTTCGACCTTGATCCCCCGAACCTGACCGAGACGGTCTTCAACACCATCGATTCCGGTGCGCCAACGAGCGAGGTTGCCGATCTACCGGCAACCTCGGATGCTACCGAGTTCCTGGTGACATGGTCCGGCGTGGACGACACCCAAGGCTCGGGGCTGACAGATTACGACGTGTACGTCTCCATCGACGGTGGCCTGTCTGAGACCTGGCAGGAGCGGACTGCGTTGATCGAGGCCACCTATACCGGCGAGCGGGGCCACACCTACGCCTTCTACAGCATCGCCCACGACAACGTCGGCAATCGGGAGTCAGCGCCCGACACGCCCGACACTCAGACGACCGTGGCCGACCATATCGCCCCAACCGTCGAACAGGTCCTGGTGCGAGGAAGCGCCTGGGACGACACTTTTTGGGCCTATCTGGAGTCACAAGGGCTCGGCAACGAGAACGGCTACAGAATCCCGGTCGGCTCGTCCGCCCAACTCGATACGCTCCCGTGGACCAACGTCGATACGCTCACAATTGTCTTCAGCGAGGACATCGTCGTGGACCAGGACGATCTGGCGCTGTGGAGCGTTAACGTACTTGATTATGTCAGTGAAGTCGGCTTTGCCACGGTTGACGGGTTCACGTACGATGCCGCCACCTTCACTGCCACCTGGAAGCTCGCCGCGCCGATCACGGCCGACAAACTGCTAATCGATCTGGACGGCGACATGGGAGGCGTAACCGACATCGCCGGCAACCTGTTGGACGGCGAGTGGGAAGACACCACAAGCACCTTCCCCTCCGGCGACGCCGCCGCGGGCGGGGATTTCCAGTTCCGCTTCAACATCCTGCCCGGCGACGTTGACCGCAACGGCATGACCATCATCAATGACCTGATCCTGGTCCGCAATTCGCTCAGTCAGACGCCGGTCGATACAGGCTATTCGATCTTTAAGGACATGGACGGCAGCGGACAGATCTTGATCAACGATATGATCCTGGTCCGCAACCGCCTGTCGACGGCCCTGCCGGAGGGCGAGCCGAGTGTGCCCGAACCGGTCGGCTCGTTCGCCACCGTCGCTACACCCCCTGTCGATGACAGCTTCACAGGAATCAACATTGGCGCAACCAAAGACGACGAAACCGCACAATCGACCGACACAAGCGAAACGGTTGCCGAGACCGAGGCGGTTGTGGCAGACGAAGAAACTGCCGTCGTCGAAGTGCCCCCAGCGAGTGAAGTGGTCGCCGTGACGGAAGGAGATGAAGAGATCGTCGTGACCGACGTGGTTCCCGAAATATTGAGCGATCCGGCCACGGCAGACAGCGACGCAGAACTTTCCACTGCCGAGGATGTCGTGGAGCTTGACCAGGGCACCGTTGTTGCGGTCCTACCGATCGATGGTATAGACGACACTGTGGCCACAGTAGTAGATGTCGTGACGCCGGTTGTGGAAATCCACACGGACGTAATCATTTCCGGTGAAGTGCCGGTTGCACAGGTCAAAGAGGAAACGGTCGTCCACGTTGAGACGACGACGCCCGCACCGTTGCCCTCGCTCAGCCGTCCTATTGTCTTGCGATCTCGCCTAAGTGCTGCCGCGGTCGACTTGGCACTGGCGGGTCTGGTCGAGAGGATCGACAGGCCGGATGATGATGACGGCAGTGGATGGTCTCGTTGGAAAAACCGCTACCGCCCGAGCCGACTGGCCCGCGAGTTGGTCGAATACAACAACCCCAAGGAACAAGTTCAGGCCGTGAAACAGGTTATGCGCGAATATCGCGTGGAACAACCGGCCTTGCTTTCTGAGGGCTTCAGCACCATGCAGCGTCTTCGTCAACGATCATGGTCCGGTTTGCAGGACGCTCAAGTGGAGGCCTCATTACCGGAGTTGTCGCTAGAATCGGAGCTTGGAAAGAAGATCCTGGTTGGCGACGACATGAACCCCATACGTAGCGGGGTCTTTGGCGCGCGAAATGGCCGGAGAATCGTGTAGGGCTATTGACACACCAATATGAGGTAATCATGCTGGATGAAGGACTATGTCCGCATTAACTGGCTAAGGATGAGACAAATACACCAAATCACAATAGATAAATCGAATCTGGCCCTCGCGCCAGAAAGGAGCCGTCCGATGTACCGCAGCAATGAACATTCACTTGATGGTAGCCGAAAGGTCCTGCGATGGTTCAAGCCCAGGATCCTGCCATTGAACACCGGCCGAGGCAGCTGGGGGATGGTGGTATGGGCTGTCTTAGCGGCCGTCCTTCTGGTGCTGGGACCGAGAACGGCGACGGCGGAACTCATTGTTCTCGCTCAAAACGTCGAGGTAATCGCGGGCGAGTCCGGGTTCTTCGATGTTTTCTTTGAGGTCATAGACGAATCGCCCATGCTGGCAGGCTATCAGATCGAATTGAATCTCAGCGATGCGGACGCGGGAATCCGCTTCACAGGCTTCGGCGAGGCAGACGACGCCGTGTTTCCCGGTCAGGTTGCGGAACAGACATTCGGCCGGCCAACGCTGCCCGGTGCTACGGCCGCGGCCAATGACCTTCTCTGGTCGGGCGAGAATCCCATTGTCAACGGCGCGGGTCTGCTACGAGTGTTCTTTGAGGCGGACCTGGGCAGTTCCGGTGTTGAAGTAACCGTTGATCCCGATCCGCTTCGAACAAGCCTTTCCGATGGTTTGGGTACGCTCCTGACGATTGACGGTTTCGTTGCGGGAACCATCACCGTTGTGCCGGAGCCGTCAACTGTGATTCTCTGGATGTCAGGATGCGTCGGCGTACTCATTTACCGGCATCGCCGCCGGCGGCGAGTGCCGTAAAGAAAGGTGAGCTTGATTTCATGGATTGGATTTTTTGGCGTGACTGGCCTCTTCTTCTCGACAATGCTGAAATGGCAAAGTGACCAGGTCGGATATTGAGCGGATTGCATTGGGAGTGGCGAGGTAGCCGATTCCGCGGTGGAGGTGGAGTCGGAATTGGCGGTTCAGTTCATGGTCGGTAAGTGGGAGTCCGTCTCGCGTGCAACGTTCTTTGAGCAACGCGAAGTAGAGTTCATGGCATTCGCCACCAAAAACGTGCCAGGCCATTTCCACGTTGCTGTCGGCCGGGACGTCTATGGGAGTCGGCGGCGTGGGCTCGCGGAGTGAGAGGCAGAATGCCCAACGGCATAAGATGTTCCATTGGGAGACACCCGTCTTCGTTTTGAGGCGAATAAGCTGGTCTCGGGCTTGAGCCGAGAGGCGGATTTGCTTGATGCTCATTTTGTGCGTTTCTTTCTGCTGTTCGATGGCTTCGTTGGCCAGAAGTACCCTTCTTCGACCGTCGTCTTCTTCGCTTTGTCGTTGTAAGAGAGATGGTACGCACGGGCAATGTGCGGTTTGAGGTCAGCATAGAAGTGCTGATCTACTTCGGTGTCAGTCGACAAAATGATGACCTGGTGGCTTGCGCGAGGGAAGTACCGCTCGACGAGATGGCTTCGGTGTTCCGCATCAAGGCGGGCCATCGGCGTGTCGATAATGGCCGGAAGAGGACGTGGCGATGCTTGCGCCAATCCCCAAAGCAGAGAAATGGCAAATATCTGCTTCTCACCCTCAGAGAGTCGTTTCTTGGGAATGACGTTTCCGTCATTGTCGGAAAGCGTGATGCAAAAGGTATCCGGATCGATTTCGACCCGCTCGACAAGGGTGTTTTTCCGAAGCAGGAAGCGAAAAGAGTTGCTCACCAAACTCGATAGTTGGTCGATCTTGTTGGCGGTTGCGAGCCCAAGGTACTGTTTCATGGTTTCTTGGGTTCGGATCGCAAGTGCCGCCATTCTGGCAGACTCTTCCAATTGGATGTGGTCTTCTACCGTTGCTCGCCGGTGCTTCTGAAGTTGACTCGTGATCTCCTGTTTCTGTACAGCGAGTATACGAATCTCTTCGTCCAGACGGTGAGCCCGGTCCTCCAAGATCGCGGACTCCTTGGTCGTTTTATTCAGTCGTTCGACAACAACCGCGATGTCCGCTTCCTTCGGTGTCTGCTTGATCGTTCGTTCCAGCGACTCTCGTTTGCGTGCAGTCGCGGACTTTTTTGCGAGGAGTTCCTCCGCCGTGCAACTCAATTCGGACAGGCCTTGTTTCGTCAGGTGCAAAAGGAGTTGGCGTGTAGTATCCGACAGGGCATGACGAGTCTCTGCGGAAATGGCCGGTTTTCGTTTCTCGCGGTCAGCCTTCTGCAGACTGGATACTGTTTCGACAGCTTTCTTCGACACTCCCTTTCTTTTCAGCGCGCGAAGCAGGGCGCCATCGCGTTGTGAAAGTACATTGAGTATGATTGTGGTGTCCCGCGAGGCTTGGTCTTGACGGTCCTGTTTAACTACTTGTTTCATGAGATCTGACACAAGCGCGAGAGGGAATGGCCCAGCCGAAAGACCAAGAAGGTCTTGCTGCAAAGATTCGTCCCGAACTCGCAATTCGGCCAGCTTTGCCTTGCGGCTGTTCCGTTGCTTCCAGTGCCTTCCACCGCACTTGGCGAATTCCGCCTCGGCTGCCTTGAGTTTCTTCTCCGCCCGTAGACGCCGATTTTCGAGTGAGGCTCGTTCTACTTTCTTATCGCGGAGCTCACTATCCTTGGCCTCGAACGCGGTGCGCAGGTCGAGATAATCCTCCGGCTCCGATTCTGACGCGATCCGCTGAGCCAGACGCGATTCCAGAACGTCTGCATCGGCGATGAGTCGTTCGGCCAGGTCAAGCCCCAAGAGCGATTTGATTGCGCTGCCAATGGTTTCGGTGTCGTCCTCGTTCTCTGCAAGAAGACGGACCTTTTCGGCATCGAAGAAGAAAAGCTGGGACACACCTAAAGGAATGACTTCTTCGACCAGGTCGGTCCAGTGTTCGGCAAGGTGCTGATCCTGGACTCCGTCTTTGAAAACGTGGAGGTTCTCGCGAAGCGTGCGTCCGTGTTGACTCCACGTCCGGCAGACTTCGTAGACGTTCTCCTCGCCGCCAGACGAAATGCGAAAGGTCAATCCGACCGAGGCGCCTTCACTCGGTTTCACCCCGCGGTGAATCGACTCCTTGAGGAACTCATCGTAGCGTGCGTGCGACCGTTTCAAGTAGTTGCCCCGAGAACCGTAAAGGGCAAGCTGGACGGCGTCGAACAACGTCGTCTTGCCGCCGCCATTGATTCCACCAAAGAGAATGATGGGTTGCCGTTGGCCGTTGCGGCTCGTGGGGCGCAGGTGAAACACCTGCTCCCCACGGTAGAGGCCGAAGTTTCGGAGGGTAAGTTGTTCCAAGATCATCGTGGTCTATCGAATGAATATATAGTAGAAGTGTCCGACTATTCAGAAACTGCCGTTTGGCGTTCCCCAGGTGGATATCCAACGGTCTCCATGGCTTCCTTTCGACGCTTTTCCTGATCCTGGCGGATACTGATGGCGTCTTCTTCACTGCTGTATTGGCAAACCCGTAACCGATCTTCCAGGGCCTCGAAGATGCCAGCTCGCCGGGTCATGCCGCGAAACCCTCGCTCGATGTCGAGAAGTTGCACCTGAAGCTCGAAAAACTCCTCATCACCATCGCACACCTGCCGAAGGAGATCCCAGTCTTCCCCGCGAAGTAGGTTGTCATCAGAAACCGACTCGGGAAATTCATCCCCGGTCACTTCCTTGTAGATGCCCGGAAGCTTGTCGTCGAACTCGTGCTTCTCGTAGAGCCATATCCGCCGGATATCATGTAACTCGCCGAGCGAGATCAATTCGATGTGGCGAACCTCGGGCGGGCCTAGTCGGCGGATGGCCATCTGGGCCTCCAGCAACCGGCGCAGCCAGTGCTGGCGCCACTTGGGCCGATACGGTCCTGGTATGGTGCTGTCGTGGAATAGCTGAACACGCCCACTCATTCGGCGGTAGTCCCGCCGTTTTCGCTCGTCCGAGAAGTCGCCCAACTCGTTGCGTAGTTCCAGCAGGGGCGTCATCCAAGCCTTCTCATCGTCGTTCTTGATCATCGCCTCCATCGACCGGTCTTTATCCACGACCGTGCATGTCCAGCAACCGAACCGGCTGTCTCCGCAACTCGGGGTCGACGTGTCAAGCACAAGCGGGCACTCGCCATCGGCCGATGCACCTTGGTACATCCCCAGAAGAGACTTGTTCGTGTGGCCCCAGGGGTTCTTCACCTGCATAAGGAAAAGCCAAACGTCATCGTTCGCCCAGTCTTCAATCGGCGTATAGATCAGCGAATTGGGCAGCCGAGAGTTCGCGCTCAGTTTTCGGTTGCCTTCGCGGAGGTTTCGGCCCTTGGCATGTTTCTCATGTTTCTCCATGGTCACAGCCCGGCGCTGGCTCTCGGCCTTTCGCGTTCCCAGCACTAGCAGCGCCTCTCCGTTCTCACGAACGACTTCCCGAATGAATCGGTTGGACGGATTGATCTTCATCCGCTCAGTACACCAACGAAATCGTTTTCGGGGTGTTGGATACCCTTTGCCAATCAGGTTTACCCAGAAGCTGTCTTTGATATCGGGGGCCAGTTTATGCGGCACGATGGGCATCTGCTGTTTGGTGGCCGCATCATGCAGTTTTGCATGTGAGGCGTCGACCCACGAAGCAACGACCGGCTGTTCAACAAGTGTGTCGGTCGATATGACGTGAACGGGTTTCTTGCGCTGCTCTACCGGCAGCTTCGCTATGGCCATCCAGGCGAGTTGGAGGATCGCTGTCGAATCCTTCCCGCCGCTATAGCCAATTACCCACGGCACCTCGTCCCAAAGATAGAGTTCACGAATCTCTTCGCATATTGCCTTGACCGCCTTTGCCATACCGAGCCCGGCAAAGGCAGAGTTGGCAGTATTATCGAGGCCGACTTCTGGCATTTTGGTTGCTCCGAAATTCCTTTTCGAGTTCCTGTTCTTCTGGTGAGAGCGGCAGACCGAGATGTTTTTTGATGAGATTACCGGACAGCGTAACGTTGACGGTCTTCTTCGACAGCCGGCCGGCGTTCATGGCACGGCCTTCCCATTGTCTGGCGTTACTGCGCAACCAGTCGATTGTGGACAGTTTGCGTAGCTTGGACTTCCAAGCCCGCCGATGATGTGTAAACAGATGATTGCCTGCTCGTGCAATTGCCGCCAGAGCAAGTGTGTGCGAGTGGATGTAGTCGCGACGCAAATCGGCAGCACTGACCTTTCGGTCCTTGGCAAGCTGCCAATCCGGAAAGTGTTTTGAAACCTGTATCCAAAACTCGACCGCAAGGTTCAGTTTTTCGTTGAAATCCTCGATCGACAGTCCAGTAAAAAGGGTTTGCGTGGCGTTATGGATGCCGCTAAGCGTGAACAGTTTGATCGAACGATTAGATATCGTGCTGCGTTCCGTCTCGGCCAACTCACTGAAAACCGGGACATTGTACATCACGCCTTTGGCCAGTTGGGCCGATTCATCACGGTGGTCATACAAGAGACTGAGCGAAGCAGTCGGGCGGATAGGATAACGGTTCAGGTCCGCAAACATTTGCTGGCACCGTTTCAAGCCGACATCCATGAACAGCACCACCGAAACAGTCTCGTCGCCCAATTCCGGGTTCTCTTTGAGTGCCTGTTCAATCGCGGCGCGGCGGTGCTGCCCGTCGTTGATGACAATTTTGGCGTTCATCGGAATGCGCAATCGGCCGACGTTCTTCTCCGTATCATCTTCGGTGCCAAGAGGCTCGAACGTCATGTCACCGTCCACCGAGGCAGTTAGCGACGAGAACGTGTAGCCGGTGGGATTGTTCAGCAGATACCTCGCAATCTCGGGAACTCGCTGCTTGTTGAGCACACGCTGGGCTCGCAACTCGGGCTTGAGTTCCTCGTCGTCAAAGATGAGAATCCGGGGAATGTGCCGCAAAGGGCACATCGACACGTAATATTCGCGTCCTGCCTGGACCCCGCGGATTGCGGGCAACACAAATTCGAATCGGGGCATCACACACCACCCTTCATATGGCAGCAACGACAATGGAAGTTATTTTTAACTTCCAGACATGATAGCGATTGACTTCCATCGCGTCAAGTGGGAGGATAGCCAAAGTAGAAATTTACAGGAAAGGTAACCATGCCGCCTTTGTATTTGGATTATAACGCGACAACGACGCTTGACCCTCGCGTGTTCGAGGTGATGAAACCGTGGTTTCTCGAACCGACGAATGCTGGAAGCCGGACACACGTCTACGGGCAACGGGCTAAAGATGCGGTCGAAATCGCCCGAAAGCAGGTGGCCGACATTCTGGGAGTGGGGCCCGAGGAAATCATTTTCACGAGTGGAGCGACCGAGAGCAACAACCTCGCCATCCTTGGCTTGGCGGAGTATGGCGAGCGAAACAACCGCCGTCACATCATCTCCACAGCGATTGAGCACAAGGCCGTCCTGGAACCTCTGGAACACCTGCGGAAGCGGGGGTTCGAGATCGAGTTAGCGCCGGTCACTTCCGGTGGCTATGTTGAGCCAGACGCCATTCGAGAACGCCTCCGCCCCGATACACTGCTCGTCTCGGTTATGCATGCCAACAACGAAACTGGCGTTCTGCAACCTGTCCTGGAAATTGCCGAACTCCTTGCTGATCGCGCCACATTCTTCCACACCGATGCGGCCCAGACGTTTGGGAAGGAAGTCGATGATCTCCGTCGCCTCCGTTGCGACTTCGCCTCGATCAGCGGGCACAAAATCTACGGCCCGCAAGGAATCGGCGTCCTTTACCTCCGTCGCCGAGGCGCCGAGCCCCGCGCCCTGGCACCCCTCCACCACGGTGGCGACCAAGAACGGGGATTACGCCCAGGAACGGTTCCCGTGGCTCTCGCTATCGGTCTTGGCGAAGCTGCTGAACTCGCGGGAAATGAGCACTCGAAACGGCGCGAAGACGCGTTGGCTCTCAAGCGTGCGTTGCTTGAGGGCCTGTGCTCAGTCGAGCATCAGGTCAACGGTGATCCGAAACGGACGCAAGCTCACGTGTTGAACGTCACCTTCCCCGGTGTAGACAGCGAAGCGTTGATGGTGGCCATGAAGTCCGAAATGGCAATCTCGAATGGATCTGCCTGCACGTCGTCCAGTTACTCGCCGAGCCATGCCCTCCAAGCGATGGGGCTGGATGATGAAACGATCGAGTGTTCGGTGCGGATATCTTGGGGACAAGGCGTCGATCAGCTGCCGGCCTCGACACTTGTGGAAGCAGTCGAAGGGTTGAGGATTAAAATCTAAGGGTCGATGTTGCACGACTTATCTAACCATTTCGACGAGCTTGTTAAGCAAAGATGCCGTTGCCCTTGCATCACCCAACGCAGTGTGACGCTGGCCTTCGGGAACACTAATACCAAAGTACTCGAATGCTTGATCTGAGCTGGCCCGTTCAAGCGGTAGTCTGCCCGCGAGAATGAGGAGTTGAATCACACTTGCAGTATCGATCAAACGGTGTGAAAACGTGGGTTTGTAGTCTCGTCGCGCTAAACGGTACAAGCGTTTCAAAAAAAGGACGTCGAAAGAGACATTATGACCTCCAATTAGAATGCCATGCCGACGATCCTCCTCGGGCCAATTAGCATCGACGAAGGACTCAAGGCTGTCGACGGCGAACTCCGGCGCCAAACCATTGATGCTAATCCAGTCAACATCAATCCTGTTGATCTGGATCGCTTCATCCTCAAAGAATATCTCCGGCTCTTTGACGAACAATTCCAACTCAGCATCTATCCCTTGCGGAGTCCACACAACAGCCGCTAGAGACAAGATGCTATGTTTCTCTGGATCGAGACCGCCTGTTTCGGTGTCAATCAGCAATATCCGACTCATATGCTACCACCTTTTTGTCAGAAGGATGTTTTGGTTAGGCCGTCACTTGGGTTTCAACTGGGGCATGGATTCGCTCCAATAACAAGGCCTCCTCGGCCTCATCAATGGAATTATTCTTCCTCAAGGTGCCTATCATGTCTTTATAACCGTGATCGATGTATTTCTCCATGGTCTGGCGAGAAAAGTCCAATGTGCTCCCGAGATGAGTGGATGGGCGAACCTTGTGAAGATCAATATTCAGCCTCTCAAGCGCACCGCGCAGAGAACCGAATTTCTCATCAAACGCTTTGCGGATGCTTGCTTTCTGGTCCTCCGGAATATTGGTGTTCGTGAGGATCTCGTGGAATTCATCAACTCGTTCATTGTGATTTTTAACATTATTATTGATCTGCTGCCAGGTCCTAATAATCGGTTCCATATGCGCAGAATGAAAAATATCGTAAGTGCGGGAAGCAATATCGAAACGCCCCAGACGATCGTCAGTCTCCATCACATTTCCCGGCGGATCATACATTACGCAATAGACATTACCAACACTTAGCCGGGAGATTCCATCATGATCATGAACGAAACGGAGGAACAGGGCAGCCTCTCGCGTCGGTGTGTTATTCCCGACGCCACCATCAATATACATTTTTCCATCAATCGTAACTGGAGGGAATGCAAACGGTATGGAAGCGGACGCTAATAAGGCTGAAATCAGCATGTTTTTGTCCGTAATCTGAATCAGATGCTGAATGCGTTGCTTGTCAGGTTCTTTGTCAGCGTCTATCCGTTTGAACTCATCGACCAGGCGAGAAACGTAGAAAGCATTGAGTTCGCCCTCGCTATAGTTCGTCACCGGGATGATCAGGTCGACATTACGATCGGCGAAAGTCGAGAATTCCAACTTGTCTAGACTTTTTTTTATAAAGCTATTCAACCCCTTGTTCGAGTAAAGCGAGTAGGGCCGCTGCGCACCGCAGTAGCACCGAGAAAAACTCTTGAAGCACTCCCAAGGGTTGAGCAACTGCAAAAGGAAACGCTTGATGGGCTTTTGAGAACATCGCCCTATAATTTTCCTATTGGTGACTTGCCCCCACATTGCGACCAAATGGTCGGGACCAAAAGCAGCAAGGGCACAAGCGTTGAGCGCGCCAGCTGACGTACCGATCAAGCATATACGATGATTTTCTTCGCCTCGGTGCTTTCGGTAGTGGTAGAGTGCTTTAGCGGCGCCGGCACCGTAGGAACCCTTCGCTCCACCGCCACTAAGTACTAAGCAATCAATTCTTGGAAGATCTGCCCGTTGACTACACATTGAACATGCCTACCTTTCTGTAAAGATGAATGTAGTGTTTTCTACTCCTCTGTGAATACTTCAGAGGGAGACTGTGACAGCAGTCGTAGGATACTTAATTCGATCTGACTTTTCGAGCGACCTTTCCAGTCTTCTTGCAGCGAGGCGATTCCGGCGGAACCAAGTCGGCAGATGAAATCGAGAAGGGCGCGTTCGTCGCTTGGGACAGGTTGGCCGAGTTCGCGGGCGTACCAAGGGGCAACGGCCTGGACCGCCATCCTGGTGTCGGGGTCGATGGCGCCGGCTAGAAGGAGATCATGACGCTTGATCTTCTCCGCTGGCGGGACTTGGTTCTTTACGGCATAGCTGAAGCCGAGCAAGAGCAGGTCGACCTGACGCGCGAAAATACCGTCCTCTACCATGCGTTTGGCGTAGCCGGACAAATCCTCGGCGATATACATGCTGTCGGTGTCTTTGAGTTTCAGCATGTTAGTTCTCCTCAATTGTGGTAATTGCTTGATGTTGATCGCGGCGGAGCGTAAACTCCTTGACAATCGAGCCGTCGATGGAGTCGCGTTCGGCTGCCGGCAGGTCGCGATCGGTGGCGAGTAGGATGGCTTGGACGCGTAGCCTGGGCAGCGAACGGAGTAGCCCGGCACGGTGGCCAGAATCGAGGTGCCCAAACGGTGTGTCCATCACAAAGGGGGCCGGATCGTTGCTGGCAAGGTTCAGCGCGGTGATAAAGCTGTATGCCACGACCTCTTTCTCCCCGGCGCTCAGTTTATCGTGTTCTACAATGGTTCCGTCCTTGCGTACAACTTCGAGCGTGTAGTCGTCGATAACACGGAGATAGTCGTATTCATCCGGCTTGTTAGTGATTTGCCGAAACACCTCGGTTGCCGTTTTCTCGATGGCCGATCGCTTCTGCTCGACCAGCCGATCAACCAGTTCCGTCATCGCATCGCGAAGCCGGCGCGTCTCCTCCAGCGTTCTTGTGACGCCACGTGCCTGCTCGTCACCGGCCCCAATCTTGTCAAGTTCTCGTTGTTTCAGTTGAAGTTCGTTACGGGCACGGTCAAGATTTGCGTCGTTCGCAGCGAGTTCATTACCTTTCTCCTTGATTTGGTTGTCAAGTCGACCGATCTGCAGATACAACTCGGCCACGTCAACCGAGGCATGGCCTTCCAGTGCTTCTTTGAGTCGACGGATGTCCGTATCGAGTTCTTCAAGCTGCATGTTGACCGTTGCCCGCTTGTCAATCAGGTCTTCCGGGTTTCGGTCCTGTGACTGAAGAGTTTTCAGCAGCGTCGAGATGTCCAGGAAATCGCTAGATATACTACCACCTCTTGAAGGCTGGCTTTCGAGCAACACCTTAATTCGTTCGAACTCAGTCCTAAATTGGTTGCGAATGTCGTCATTGATTTCCCGGCCGCATAGGCATTCATCTTGGTCCAGAAGGTCGCTAAGAACGCGACAACGAGCGTCGTGTCCCTCACGTCGCGGCGAGGGCTGTTGTTTGGCCCGTTGTTCTTCGACAATCTGTCGCAAAGGCTCGGCGAGAAGAATCAGGGGGATCTGGGCGATGGCTTTCCGAATCTCTCCGTCAAGCTCCTGGCGTCGCTCTTCCCGGTCTGCCCGCCTCCGCTGTTTCTCGGCAAGGTCATCCCGGTCCTTCTTGATAACATCGATTCCGTCGGTTTCTTTTTCAAGCTCTGTCTTGGTTTTTTCGAGCGATTGTTTCTTATCAGCCAACTCATCACGTCGGCTTTCGTAGCCGGCAATATCGTCTTCCTTGGACTCGATTTCTGCGACAATGTTCTTTGCCTGTTGGGATTGAGTGAGCAACCGCTGCTGTTCGGCTTCAAGATCGTCGATGACTTTACCCAAATCGTCTCGAAGATTGCGAAACGCTGGAATGCCGAGAACCTTTTCAATGGCCTCGCGTACGCCAGCATCATGCTGCTTTCTCGCGTAGCGGCTGATTTCAGCTCCATCGAAGAAGACGAATTCCAGACAGTCCCGAGGAAGAAGTTGCCCAATCTTGTCCTCGACTTGGTCCTTCTCTTCAGAGCCGTCAACGAACAGCGTAACCCACGGGCTCACAGAGACGGTATTTCCACGGGGTTTGAAGTTGGCCCCGCGCACGACCATACACGTGCGACCGGCATGGCTGAACTCAAGGCCAACTTCCAGTGAGCCCTCCTTGGTTTGGCGTGCCCTCTCGTTCCACCACTCCAGTAGTTCGTCCTTGGTTGGATCGCGTTTGAACACGAATATCAACGCATGAAGGAGCGAGGTCTTACCGAAACCATTTTCCCCATTGAATATCACCAGATTCCGACTATCCTCGAAGTCAGGCAGATCGATTTCCGTAACTCCCCCGTAGACCAACCAGTCCTTTAGGCGAATACGCTGGAAGTGAAAGCTCATTGGTTCTGCCCTTCGATATGTTTTTCTATCAATAGGCGCAATTCATCTTTAGCGCCGCGTCTTCGCTTCAAATGGACCTTCGTCCGCTCGTAGGCCACGAGTTGCTCGATCAACTCAGGGGCGACCTCATGCTTTGCAGCAAGTTCCTTCACCAGTTCATCCATCACCTTCTCCCGATAGAAGTTCGGTCAGCAAAACACCATAAGGCTCGGCGCACGCCTTTACTGTCAACAGAGCATCGTGTTTATTCGAAGCGAGTTCAGCCATTTCCTTTACTCGGGCAAATTCTCCGTCGAGCATCCAGCGCGCCTCTAGTCCCGCACTCGTGGGAGGCAGAGCAATGATGTCGATCAAGGTCGCGAACGACTTGCCCTCGGCCCGTCGCAACACGCGACCACGTCGTTGGATAAATTGGCGCTTGTTGGATGAACTTGCCAGGATGATCGCTTCATCCACATTGGGCACATCGACACCTTCGTCCAAGCAATCGATGGCCACGACAACGGGAACCTGACCAGCGGCGAGTGCTTGGAGAGCCGAACTGCGATCAGGATTCGACGTATCGGCCGTGTAGGTAAGATAAACGGTCTGACGCTGTTGAAAAAGCCTCGACACATCGCCCAGTTGATCGTTGTCAGCGCAATAGACCAATCCACGACGTATTGGATGCTTGTCCAACGCGACTCCCAAAGCTTCCAGTTTGGACCCGCACTTCTTGAGAATGCGAGCACGCCGGAAGAGCAATCGTTGGGCCTTGCCCGAATCCCCGTCGAGAGCATTATCCGTACGCTGGCTCGTCTGCTCGTCTCCCGATTTTCGTAACTGTATGATCTGTCGCGTTAGATTACGATACTCAGCGTACTCGTCCTCGTTCAAATGTGCCGGATAGACATAGTAGCGATAGGGACAAAGATGGCCATTCTCCAAAGCACGCCGCATGTCATACGTGAATACTGTCGCTTCGAAATACTCCCGAATTGCGTGCGTGCCTTCTTCATCGAAGTGCCTAGCGGGTGTGGCCGACAGCCCGAGTCGCCAGTCAAATCGCGAGCGGAGACAGCGACGATAGCTCGGAGCACCGACGTTGTGGACCTCGTCTACGATGAGCAGTAAGTTGCCCGGGGGATCGCCGTCGTCCAAGACAGATTCAAACTTCGTTTCGGAAATAGACTTCATTGTCCCAACGACGACAATCGGCTTCTGGTCTGCATGTTTTCGCGCAGCCCGAAGCCTGTTGAACAAGGCCTCCTGCCATTGTGTGGCCGATTCGTAGGCCATGATCGGGCTGGAGTAGGATGTGTGTTTGCGCAACTCGTCTCGCCACTGCTCGACCAATGCCGATCGGGGAACAACGATCACGAGTAGCGCCAAGTCGGAACACCGCTGGGCTGCAACAAGTGCGGTGAGCGTCTTCCCGCTGCCGGTCGCCATGCTGACGATTCCGCGTCTCTGATTGTTCTCCCAAGCCTGAATGGCCTCCGTTTGATGGGGCCACAAGTGTGGCGGAAACGGGAATGCCGGAAAGACTCGACCTGTCCACATCGAGATTTCTTCGCTTGGGTGATCCTTCGGACGATATTGGAGAAGTTGTTCGCGAACCGCGTCCGGAAACGGTCTGATTGCCAAACGCGGTGTCTGATTACTCCAGAGCCGTTCGAAGTTGGTAATCTTCCGCTTTACACGTCCTTCGGGATCTCGCCAGGAACAAAAGACATCGGTTGCCTCGAAGTTTGCTACCAGCCCACCCATTGTTTCGTTTGATGAACCGGTAAACGCGACCGAATTGTCGTGGCTGTCCGAGAAGATCCCCAGCTTCTCGTGATAAATTCCACCACACGTCGCGCCTGACTCATTTTGAGGGACTGCGATCCGAATATCTAAGCGACTCTCAGCAACAAGCCAAGCTAAATACCCTAGTCGATCCCTGATCGCTGCATCAGGTGTCACCTCAATCTGCCGAAGCAACGAGCGAGTGACCACGTCTTCCCGGGCGAGATACCCCTTCTCGATGGCTTCCAGATCATCCGGATTGAATAGCGGACTCGCAATAAGACGCATGTAACCATCGCTGTTGATCAGTGCTGAAATCCCTTGGGCTGCGACTGACAATCCCCAACTGGTGAAGTATCCAGCGGCCCTCCTGTAGAGGGTGCTGCGGTTCAGGCAAGGAACGTAGAAATCTCGAACCAAATCGTGGACATCCGATCTGTATTCTGCCTGGAGTTCCAGATCTCTCAATGCCAAAGACATGCTGAGGGCCTGCTGTGTCTGCATCATGTGTTCGGAAATGTCCAAGGATCTCAATCTCCTGCCATTGTCTGGTATCGTCAGAATCCTGGCACCTCAGCTCATTCTCCCCCGTTACGTGCCACTTTGTCTATCCTTTCTCTCGGTCCTGCCGCCGGGGATCGAGCAGGTCTTGTATTCGTGGTGGAGTTCGTCTTACGGATCACAGTCGCAGGCTTCTGGGGTTTCGATCGGATTGCCGGAGTGGTCGGTGAATCGCAGGGTGAATTCGTATCGGGTGTGGCCTAGGGAATCGAGGGTGTTGAGTCGATCGATGCAAACGTCACGAGAGCCTTGGCAGTATTGGTAGCCGGTTGGGCAATAGTAGGTCCAGTATGTGCAGTAGGCGACGGGTGGGAAGGGTGAGGAAGAATATCTTCGCCATTGGGGGCCGTTTTGTTTGAAACCCGGACACACAATTATGCCATCTCGATCGATGTAGCCAGAGTAGCCGTTGTATTGTCCAATCTCGCCGGCACCTCCGCCGGTGACATTCAGACGAGGGCCGGTCTGTGGGGCGTCGCCCGTGATCGAGTTGTAGGCCTTCCAGTAGCGGTAACTGTCGCTTGAACCGCCGCCCCATTTCTTGCACATGACTTTCAGGCCGTCGATCTCGTCCGAGAGGTTGAAATCGTTGCCTTCGGGCGGCAGGCGGCCGACGTGAGGATCGCCTGGCAGTCCCACGGTGTTGGTGTGGTCTTGTGTGTACGAGAAACTACAACAGGCGTACGGTTCGAGCGGCAACGTCTTGTAGATAATTTCGGGCTGGAACACAAAGGCGTCGCTGCAATCGCACCAGGTATCGGGGAGTTTTGTTTGCAGTTCGTTGACGACGGACAAACGCCACTTGTCGAGCGGTTCTTCGAATTGGATTGAGTCGCAGGTCTGAATGATCTTGTCGCGGGCGGCCTGGATATCGGCGACCGACCACTTGTGATCGAGATCGACCAACGGCAAGGGCGTGATGTTCAACTCCTCGCAATCGGTTCCCGCGGGTGGGTTCATCAGCACTTCATTGATCTGCGTGAGCAGATCGTTCCAGTCTTTCCGTTTGTAGGCCATGGCTATTCGCTCTCCTCCTGCAAGAACGCCGTTCCGGCACCAAACTGGTCGGTTTCGGTGTCGTACTTGAAGTCGAAGCGACCTTGAATCTCACGATCGTCGGCATCGACGATTGTTGCGTCGGTGGCCATCTTGAGCCGACCGCCACTGATCTCAGCGAAGAATGTGGACAGTGTGGTCATATTGTTGCTGTCGCTACCGGGGTCGCGGGAATCGATGATCTTTGTGGTGGCGATGTCGAGTAGCGCGGGTTCCGCGACCTGATGGAAGCCGGTGTTCTCGAAGATGGGCGTGTCGATACCGGGCAATCGTTCGTCGTAGGTAACGGCCTCGGCGATGACCGGCTCGCCGGGGTGCTTGTCGCCTGCGTCGGACGGTTTGGGGTCGCCTCGGTCGGAGGTGGAGCGCCGGGCGGCCTCGAAGCCGAAGGGGTCGGGGTTGCCGTCGTACTCCACCCGCACACCGCGGCGGAGGTCGTAGCGGATGGGCAGTGTGCCGGTGGCGTCGCGGCCGATACCGGTGCCGCCGTCGAATTCCTCTTCCTCTTCGATCGGTGTGGGAAATTTCAATTCCCGCGAAACGTCGGCCGGGTAAGCGAAATCGTAGGGTTCCATCTGACCGGCCTTTACGGGCGTCCAACACTCGAAGTCGATCGACCGGGTGTCCGAATTGTAGTCGACCTTCTCGACCAGCGCCAGCACATCGGAGTTAGCGACGTATGGTGAATTGAAATCGAGCGTCACGGCGTCGAACGTTTCGAGGTTGAGTTTATTGAGCGGCGTGCTGAACCGAACCTTCTTCCAGGTGTTCGCGAAACGGATCAGCCAGAACGTAGCGCTCTTGATCACCATGTCGAGCTTGTTGTAGATATAAAAGTCGAACTCTCGCTCCTTTGTGCCGTATTTCTTGACGTTGTGGCGGAGGATGACCCGGTTGTCTTCTTCCTGGGCACCGGTGGCTCGCCATCGGGCGACGAGCTTTGTTACCAGATCTTCGGTCGTCGTGTGCAATAGTTCGAACGTGCCGACCTCGATGTCCGACTCGGTGATCGTGTCGGCGGGTGTCGGTTCGGCTGGTAGATAGCGGAGATAAAAGGTGTTGTCCTTAAGCACGATAGCACAACGGGCCTGGAAGGCGATTTTTTCCAAGGCTTGGAGGATTTGCTTGCGGTCGGTGAGGGCGAAATGGCTGGGGTAGTTGGCCAGTCGCGTCCGAACGGCATTGAACGAGGCGGCGTCCGTGTAGAAATCCGTGTTCTGCTGGATCAGGTATTTTAGGATATCGACCGTATTCGGGCCGACCGTACCTTTGAACGTGATGTAGATCTGGTCGTCCCAGCCGAGATCGGTTCGCTTGGAAAAGGCATCGCTGAGCGTGACCATCGTCGCCGTGACCGAGCCGTACTGCTCCGTCGTGACTGTATATAAATCCTCGGGCACGTCAATTAGGAAACGGCGACCGGCGGATTGGATGAATGCCTTGACACGCTTGACCGTGCCGGGCGTGATGCTGACGACGAAGCGTTGTGGCTCGGGCGTGGCGACGCGAACCTGGGCACCGGCGTCGGCGAAGAAGTAGCCGGCCGTATCGCCCACAATATTGCCATTTGGCACGAAACGGTTGAAACCGAACGGACCGCCGGGGAAGGTCGTGCCATCGGCTCGCGGCACGACCAACGGTTCACTTTTTCGCGGATGCTCGGCCGATTGTACCGAGAACTCGTCCGTCTCGCCAAGGAATGAACCCGTGAACTTCGCTCCGTTAATGTCCAGCGTGATTGTCCCGCAGGGGAACTCATCGCCGCCGAAGACGCGAAAGGATGTAAATTGGGCAGTGGCGTTGAAGGTGTTTTGGCCGTCACCCGTTCCGAAGCTGGCCACTATGGTTCGGCCCTGATCGGTGAGCACGTCCAGTGTCTCGAATTTCTGTTGTTCGAACCGCTCACGGTTCGCCAGAAACCCTTCGAGTTGTTTTTTGAGTTGTTCGTCGCCGGAGGCCGCCGCTTCGCTGACACTCCAAAAGCCGTTGGCGTCGAGCCAGTCGCCGATTTGTTCGTTGATGTAGGCCAAGATACGGTTGATGGCGAACATGCGGTACGGCAGCAGGAAATCGATGATGCCCACACCGGTGGCCAGGGTGCCGGCGGCCGGCTCATTCAGCGGCACACCTTCGACGTGGACGCAGGTGCCAAAACACATTGGCCACGCCCGGCCGATCAGGTCTTCTGGAATGTTGTCGAATTGCCCTTCCTCGGGCGAGAAGCCAATCTCGGCGTCTTCGATTTGCGAGATGATGTCGAAGGATACCGTGCGGTCGCCCTCGCTCCAGACGACCGGCGAGCTGATCTTGCCACGGAACAAGAGGAACCTGTCGGACAGATCCAGGCCGTCGAAGTACTGGAAGACTCGAATGTCGCGTTGGTGGACGTCGTGCGTGTCGAGAATAGTTTTTATCGAGCCGTCGCTGTCGTCGAGCGTAACGCTGAGTTGCTGGGAATCGTTGTTGCCCGAGACGTTGATGACATTATCGAGCGGGCCGACTTCGAGGATGCGACCGGGGATTGCTCCAACGGAGCGATCGGCGTAGGATGTCGGCGCGTTGTCACCCGTCCAATCGATCTCGATGATTGTGATCGGTTCGTTGCCGAGCCGCTGGGTAATTATGTTGATGGCATCTTGCGATAGATTGCGGACCATTACTGCTTAACCCCTTCAAATTCCATTTGGATCGTTTGCATCTCTTTGCCTGGCCAGCCGGCGGCCCGCTTGGGTGTGCTGAACTCGAATGGATTGCTGGTGAAGTGACCGATCCAGACTTGGCCAAGGTGATCGGTGAGCCGGACCTTCGAGGCGAAGTAGGATTGGATGAAAGCTCGTAGTTCCAGGGCCTTCATCCGGCTCAGCCCCAGCGGCAGCGTGAGCCGACGCCGACCGGCCTTCGACTTGACGTAAGTGTAGAGCGTGCCGTCCATCGCTCGTCGGGTGACCACTTCGCACGTCTGGGCCTCGCCGTCGCCGAACTGCAAACTTGGTAACAGAGTGACGGTCTGAATGGCCGGGTACGGGGCGGCAAGTTCGATCATGTGGGTATTCCTTCGAACTCAAGGGCCGTACTGATGTTGTGTGGGCCGTTGCGGATGATCGGTTCGTCGGGCGAGACGATCACGCCGACCCAATGGCGGTTCTCCCAATCGCGCAAGCCGATTTCCTTACCGAGCGTGGCTGTGATAAACGAAAGCAGCGATTGAGCCTCGTCTTCCTCCAGGCCGACGAATTCCAGCGTCAGTTGCTGTACCTTGGGCCAGATCGGATCGGCGAAGACGACCAGCGTGCCGCCTCGGGTTTCGCGGTTGATTCGCTGGAAGCGGAGCCGGTCCTTATTGTCCAGTTCCGGCCCGCGAAGGGTGACGGTCATTGTCGGTATAGCGACTGGCCAGTAGAGCTGTACGCCTTCGACCCGTTCCAATATCGGAATCGTGGTCGGAGGTGGGGACGGTGAATCGGGATCGTCCGTCGAGCCAACAAACGGCGTGTAGGACCGATCGACGCAACCCTCGACGAGCACGACGTTGACTGTCTGGTGCAAGCCGAGCGTCGAGCCGGCCGAGACGAACCGCCCGATCGTTCGCGATGCTTGCTGGTCCAGCGTGAGCGCGTTGGCTGCCACTCGGCCGACCGTGGCCGAGGCGGCGTGCCCAAGCGTGAGTTGGCTGGCCGCGTCGCCGGTCAGTGTCGGGTTGCCCGATTGCCAGAGCGTCAGGGCGCTCGTGGCCGTGACGCTGATCCCGTCGGCGCGAACGTGGACGACTCCCGCTCGTTGAGCGAAAGACAGTATGTTTCCGGTCGGGTCGGGATCGACATAGACGTAGACGCCAGCTTGGTCGAAGATGCCATGCTCGATTTCGATCTCGTCGAACGTGAACCGGTCGAGCGTGATTTCGGTGAAGTAGATCGGCGTGGTGGCCGCGACATGCGCGACCTTGTTGCCGTGGGCGTTGACGTCCAATGCCAAGCCGTTTTGGCCTGCAACGTGTTTTGTGGAGTTGTAGCCCTGGGCCTGATCCGACAACCACAACTCACTGGCAGCCGAAACCTCGATCAACGATACGCCGACGGCATCCGCCGAGCCGGACAACGCCAGAGCATCGGACGCCGAGACCGCCTTGCTTGAGTTGCTTTCCGCCTGGCCGCTGAGCGTCAGCACACTGTTTGTCTCAATGGTGTGAACCGCCGTAACCAAAACCTGGTCGGCCAGGGTCAACGTGTTCGAAGCCGAGCATTCAATTATGGAAGTGGCAACACCGCTGGCCGAACCCGAGAATGCGAGAGCGTTGGAGGCCGCAACCGCTCGGCTCGGATTGCCCGCGGCTTGTTGAGCGAGCGAAAGCAAATTGCTTGCCTCGCCGAAAACCACCGTCGCACTCGTGGCCTGGACATCGAACACCAACGTGTTTTCCGCGGAAATCACAAAGGAGCTGACGATGCTGGCCGCGTGATTTAGCGCCAAGACACTGTTGGCAGAGACGGGACGCGTGACAGCCGCTACCGCCTGCTGGGAGAAGGCGAGAACCGAATTGGCCGGTTTGACGGCCTCGCCGGTGGCCTGGTCCGCCAGCGACAAAGAGTTCGACGCATCGACGAAGTAGGCCGTGCTGGCCCCGGCAGCGTCGGATAGGTTCAGCGTGTTTTCCGCAGAACAGCCGACCGAAAAATTGACCGTGGCACTGTCCGCAAGCGATAGTGTGTTCGAGGCCGAGCGGACGGCAACGATATTGCACGATGCCGTTTGTGTGATGGCAAGAGCGGTTTCCGCATCGGCATACGTGCCGTCGGATAGTGGATCGGAGGCCATCACTTCCACCGCCTGCCGGGTAACACGCAACAGCCGTTCGGTCGATGGGTCGAAGCCCATTACCTCGACTGCCTGGCGGGTGACGCGCAGCACACGCGCGGGTGAAGGATCGGAAGCCACAACCTCGGCGACTTGCCGAGTTGTCCGCAGCAATCGCGCAACCGGTGGGTCGGATGCCACAATTTCGGCGACTTGCCGGGTTGCGCGGAGATCGGCCATGCGGAAACCTTCCTATACTGTGGTCAGGTTCCTACCTTGACGCCGAACTGCGTGTCGTTGATGCTCGCCGCCGTCCACGCGGAGGACGTGTTCGGGTCGGTTTCAAGAATCCGTGCGGCGACCTCATAGTCGTCCGTGGCGATGTTTATCGGATCACCATCGCTTGTCGTGCTTCCGGACTTGACCGTCTGATGGAGGTCGATATCCCCTGGGAAGGCGTTCATGCGAACGTCCGTGTTGACTTGCACGCCAACGATCGGTTCGGTGGTGATCGTCGAGAGGTCGGCGTAGCCGTAGAGATCCTCCGCGTCCTCGGTGTTGCTCTGGACATAGGACGTGTCATCGTCGGGCGGAATGTCATCGACCATGGCCGAGTTGTCGGTTCCGGAAGCGGGCGTCCAATCGCTGCTATCGCCATCGGCACTGGGCAAGATGCCTTCGATGACGACCTGACCGAGAAAATCATTGTTGGTCGAACCGTCCGTGTCGCAGATGTAAAGGTCGTCAATGCACTGGTAATAATGCCTAAGTTGAAACAGCACGAAGCGGGAATCGTCGCTGCCGCGAGTGTCCACATTCGAACCATTCAAGACGGTTTGGCCGTCGATACGGACTTCATAGGACCCGGTCGTATCGTGGCAGACGACCTTCGCCTCCAGGTAGTGCCAGGTTTCGGACGCCATAACCGGGTTGGCTGTTGTGGCCAGCAGGGTGTTTCCGCCGCCGCAGGCAGAGATTTTACCGTCGGATGTGACCTTGATCGAGAAGTTGTAATAGGGCGAGCTATCGCCGCTGCCGATAACGAGAATTTCCTTATTGTCGGGGAAGGATGTGCCAAACTTGACCGCCATGCCGACGATCCAGGTATCGCTGGTCGGCACGTCGTCAGAGGCAACCACATAAAAGAACCGCTGCGAGGAAGTGGGATAGGCGTACGCACCCTGAAGCGAAAAGCCGGCTTTGCGGCCGTCCGCCAATTTGGCCTGGTCGCAAACTGGGTAAAGGGTCAGCCCGTGAAAGTTCCCGTACTTGCGGTTCAACTGCGCTTCGATCGTTGAGCCCGTCGTTGCACCCAGCGTCTCAAAGCCTTCCATCCATCGTAAAGACATGGCTGCCTTACCTCGCTATTGTGTGTTCTATTACGTGCCCGTCTTTATGCCGAACTGCACGGCATTGACGCCCGATGCCGTCCAAGCGGATGCCGTATCTGGGTCCGTTTCCAAAATTCGTTGGACCGACGTGTAGGAATCGTCTGCGATGTTCACCGGATCACCATCGCTCGTGGTAGTTGCGGACTTGACGATCTGATAAAGATCCAGATCGCCGGGAAAGGCCGTCATCCGCGGTTCGGTCTTGAGTACAACGCCGAGAATGTCTTCATCCGTGATTGTCGAGAGGTTGCTGTACTCGTAGAGGTCCGTCTCGTCCTCTGTGTTGCTCTCGACATAGGACGTGTCGTCGTCAGTGGGATTGTCGTCGACCATGGCGTAATTGTCAGTACCCGAGGTGGGCGTCCAATCGCTGCTGTCACCATCGGCGTCTGGAAAGATGGCTTCGATGACGACCTGCCCGAGAAAGTCGTTGTTGGTCGTGCCGTCCGTGTCACAGATGTAGATGTCGTCCATGTACTGGTTGTATTCGTCCATGCGGAAGCGAACGAACCGCGTGTCGGCGCCGGCGCGTGTGTCAACATTCGTGTCACTGAGAACCGTGACGCCGTCTACACGCACCTCGTAGGAGCCGGTCGTGTCGTGGCAGACGACCTTCAGTTCGAAGTAATGCCACTGATTGAGGGCGAACACGGGGTCGGCGGTCGTGGCAAGAAGCGTATTTCCGGCGCCAGACACGGATACTTTGCCCGTGTCGAGCAGTTTAAGGGCGAAATTCCAGTAGCTGGTCGATGAGTTGGTGTGTCCAAGGACCACCACGGAGTTGCTGCTGGGAAAGGTCGAGTCGAATCTGACCGCGACGCCGATGACCCATGTGTCACTGGTCGGCACATCGTCGGCAGCAACCACATGGAAGAAATACTGATAGTTGCTGTTGCAAGCTTTGGCGGAATACCCGCCGTTACGGCCTGCGGCCAATTGCATCGACGACGCGTAGTTGCCCAGGGCGAGGCCGTGGAATTCACCGTAGCGGCGATCCAAGCCAGCTTGGATCGTGCCGCCGACGGTTATCCCAAACGTTTCGAACCCTTCAGCCAGTCGTAAAGTCATCGCGTACTTCCTTAACCAACTATGCCGTGACTGTGTAGGTGGCTTTGAGTTGGTCGCCGTTCTGGACGGGGACGTCGCCCGAATCGAACAGGGCCGTGGCCCACAGGGTCGAGCCGGCGGCGTGGTCGCCCTTGTTCTCTGGAGCCGTGCCGCCGCCGACCAGCATCAGGCCCTTGACCGTGCCGGAGGCCGTGACGTCGAAGACAACGACCGTGCCGTTGCTGATCGTCTGTGATGCGGCTGCGTCGGGGTTCCACACTGGACGGGTTGTGGTGCTGTCACCGTTACCGGGATCGGTGTAATCGGCGAACTCGTCCCAGCCGTTGCCCGCCTGGTCGATGTTGTCGTAGGTATCGGCGGCTGCCAAGGCCGTGAAATTGGCGTTGTCGATCAGGCCCAGATACCAGGTTGTGATCTGTGTGGCAGCGTCGAACTGGGTGTTGAGGATCTGATCCTTGCCCTCGTTGGTAATGCCGTTGGGGAACTCATGTACGCCGATCAGTCGGCCGTCGCGCCAATGTTCGACTTTGAAACGGCCATGGGGGCTGAGGTCCGAGGTGGCTTTTTTGGCGGGGCGCACGATCTCGACGCCAGCATTCTGGGAAAGGTTGAGGTGACTTTTCATGGTCGTTCTCCTGAGAAAAGAAAGGGATGGGTAGAATGGAATTACAGAGTAGACGTGCCGCGGCGCAGTTCGCGTCGTACGCCGGCGGCGATGGTTCGCGCGGACTGGCGGGCGGTTTCACCGCCTCGAACATTTACGTGAATGTCGCCGACGTTGGTGACCGGCCCGCCCTCCTGGCGATAGACAGGCCGAGCGCCGGCGTTTATGGCCACAAGCTGTGAGAAGAACTTTCGCGCCGATCGGGCGTTGACCACAAACTCGCCGGGTGAGAGCATGGCCGGAACCGTGTCGGTGCCTTGTGGCAAGAATCCGCCTTGCGACAGATGCCGGGCGACTTGGACCAGCCCGCCCTTGGCCGAGGTCAGGGGCGGTGTGGTTGGAATGCTCGGCATCGTGATCTGACCGCTCGCCCGAGCCATCCGTTCCATCGCATCGGCCGCGGCCAGACTCAATTCGGCCAGCGACCGAGCCGGGCTGGTGGCGCTGCTCAGGTTGACTTGAACTTGGTCGGTCGACGTGGCGGCCCGTTTGCTTTGCTGCTCGACCTCGTAGAGAAACTGTTCGACCTGGCGGAGTTGTTCTTCACCGCCACCGCCTTCGGTGAATGGGTTGCCTTTGAGCTTCTTGCGAACTTCCAGGCTCTCCTGTAAAATGCCCAAGTTCCGGCCCAAGGCGTCATACTCGGCGCCAACGATGAAGCCTTTGTTCTGCTCGTAAAACGTCCGGGCACGGTTGAACAAGTCGATAAACTTATCGCGGGTCAGATCCGAGCTACTGTTGAGCCGGACCATCTCCTCGGTCAACAGTGTTAGGCCCTTCTGCGTATCGCTCAGTCCCTTGGTCCGCTCCGGGCTATAAAGCCATCCGAGAAAGTCGGTCTCGGTGAAACCGACCGGGTCGAGCGGCCCGCTCACGTTGCCGCGAATCCGCACGAAGTTCTGACTCAATTGTTCTTCGGCAACCCGCGCTTCGGTCCGCTGCCGGAGCAGTTGCCCACGTCGCTCGAACTGTTTTTGTACCGCCTCGCTGATTCGACCGACGTCACCAGCGAATTTCTCACCGGTCAGGGCTTCCAGATCGGGAAGGAATTTTAGTTTCACTTCGAGACTGCGGGTCGATTCCTCAATCTGGGCGTTCAGACCGGCCAGCGCTTCCGGCGCGGCCCGAAGGGTCTTGATCTGCGTCGAATCGAGTTGCCGAGACAGGTTGCGGCCGAGGTTTGTCAGGCTGATGATCTGGCCAATGTCGAGGCTTTTGCTTGAAAGGGCGATCCGTCGGAACTCCCCAAAAGCCTCTTGGTAGTTTTTGAGCCGCTTCGCCCGCTCGGCTGCGGGGAGTTCCTTGTCATCCTCAAACAGGCTGGCCGACTCTTGCAGCCGCACGGACAGCAGCTTGAGCCGATCGAGGTTTTGCTTCTCCCGATCGGCGCTGCGCTGGGCCTCTTGGGCTCGCCGCTGTTGGCTTTGCCGCAGTTTTTGCTCGGCAACAAGTTGCCGCTGCAGAACGCCACGAACTGCTTCGGCCGCCTTGGCCTCCAGTTGTCGGTTCTTCGTCCGGTCGGCAATCGCCTCGGCCTGCTTGGCGAAGGCCGCGGCACGATCGAACTGGGCCAGGGCGTCGCCGATCTCCTCGTCCGTCGTCGCGCCGGAGAGCATTTTGGCGGCGTACTCGGCGACTTTTTGGGCACGCTTGCCGTACCGCTCGAATTGCCGGGTGTCGCC
>SDBV01002003.1_pt1 | contig 30519 bp, 70 predicted proteins | sample 2277081 | NCBI WGS metagenome assembly SDBV01 (sample SAMN10402039, study PRJNA504765) | marine sediment metagenome | isolation source: marine sediment core GS10_PC15, 223 cmbsf | place: Arctic Ocean: Southern Knipovich Ridge | collected 2010 | reverse complement strand
TGTGGGGATTACTCTCACGTTGACTTGAACAGATTGAAAGAGGCAATAAAATGAAGTTTAAAGAACTTGTAGTTGGGCAAACATTCCTTTTCAAACATGATGAAGGCAATCTATCATGGTTAAGCTTGGCAAAGGGTCCCTGGGTTAAGACCTCTACCAGATGTTATCGAAAAGATACAAATCCCTTTTCGGCAGATTACTTTAAACGAATGGAGCATAGTTCTGAAGTCAACCACGTTTATCGAGTTGGTTCCATTAATGTTGAAGTAACGGGGGTAACAAAATGAACGGATCAATCTTTATCAGTCTGCGGCACAGGCTTTGCGAACAACCCAAACAATACAAATTCTGCCTTGAATGCAAGGGTGATAGGTTGCACGTTATCAACCGATATGACAAGGCAACGGTGAATTTGAAGATGTATCATTTCACTTGTCTGAATTGCTTTCACGAAGGAGAGGAATAATGCTTACAGTTGCGGGTGGGATAATTATAGCTTGGGTGGTTATAGGTTTACTTTGTACTCTTTTGGACGGTTGAACCACAATGATACCACAGTCCCAAAATTAAACAGGGTGCTTTAGGATTATGTCAAGCATTTGTTAGCAGTATAACTGGCATGGAATTTGCTACATTACAAAGGCAGGAGGAAAATAAAATGGCTAAGTACAATGTTCATTTATATGCAGTAGTACGGGTTGATATCAGTAATATTGAGGCTGAATCACAGCAAGCGGCTATCAGAAAAGCAGAGGAAGAAACAGACCTTCACACCTTACTGGACGCCCTGGAAGCGGTCGAATACGGGGAGGAGATCATCGGCTACTTAGTTGATGAAGTTGGAGATGATGAGTTCCGTAAAAGCCGTAACTATAATGCAGACGGAAAAAGGCAAAGGGGAAACTAAAATGATTGACAAAATAATAGCTTACGAGCAAGGCGAATTAGATGAGGCGGGAACACTAGAATTGTTCCAAGCCCTTGTTGATAATGGAATGGCATGGACCTTGCAAGGGCACTACGGGAGAACGGCAATGAGTTTGCTGGAAGCGGGGTTGATTAAACCATGAGGTGCAAGCATTGTGAACATACTTTTACAGAGCGGAGTGAGAACGATCTCGGACTATACCTAAAAATCATTACCGTCCATATTTGCTGCCTTTGCGGTAATTGTAGGGAAGGAGATCCAAAATGACACAGAAGGATCATATCAAGATAGCTGCGGTTTTGAATAAACATACACCGCCCATGATCGGGCAAGCAAAGGCACTGGACTTGTTAATCTACGACTTAGCCTTAATGCTAGGGCAAGACAACCCGAGATTCAATACTAGCAAATTCCTTGCAGCATCATACAAGCAAAAGGCGTTCTAACTAACCACGAAAGGAAAACAAGCTTATGAACACCATCACACCCTCACACGGTGAGTTGACGAAATACCGGATCTACTTTGAACCTGTGGAAGCAAAGCGAAGCTTGGAACTGCTTCAATCAAGGTTTGAGTCAGCATCCATTTTCCAGGGTGACGGTCTGTGGGCTGGTCAATTCGAGAAGGTGACTGTTTTCGAAATTCATACGACGCTGGAAAGCGGTTACATCGAAGCATTCGCCGAAGAGATCCGAGCGCTGAACGGGCAAGCTTCGGTCAGAGTTACAGTGGAACCACTGACTGTGGTCGACATTAACTCGAACGCGCAAGCCCATGCACACGCGCCAGACGTTAGTTATCCTTTGGTCTGAAAGGAGGGCAAGAAAAGGTAGTTTTCACATAGAAGGGAACTGGGAAGGCTTTGTTCCCTTCAGTATGGGAACTAACGGGGAAATTTAAAGGAGGATATTATGGGACATGTAAAAGAGCTGTGGAAAATAGTGGATGAAGGCGAACTGCAGGTTTATATCTACGGTCAAAACGGGACTTACGTCGCCGAGGTAAGTTCGGATGCAGGATCAGAGGAAGCCAGGACAAATGCAGCTTTAATAGTGGCAGCACCGGATTTGTTGGAGGCTTGTTACGCAGCGGTTGAAGTTCTGGAATGTAATTGCGGCGGCCAATGCGAGGGATCATGCACCAAAGGTATTATTGCGGCAGCTATCACCAAGGCAAAGCGCAAAGCCCCAACTGTCAATTATGAAAGCCAAAGATAAAAAGTACATTCTCAAAGCCCGCGAGCAATACCAGAAAGACGGTGAGATTGAGATTGACGACAATGCAAAGGTCTCACGTGGGGATTCAGACGGGGCCTACGTTGCGGCATGGGTCTTTGTTTACAAAACAGATCTTACGAAAGCAAAGCCCCGGCAATCTAACTGAAATGGAAGGAGCATAAGGGAACATGGAATATATCATGGCAAGAGATCAATACGGAGATTACGAGCATGGATTAGATGCTAAACATCCCAGAGCGGATCTATTACGACGCCTGGGTCGTACTACTGCGGCTAAGCAATATACCAAGCACAAAGATGGAACTAATTCGCATACTGGATACATCGTAGGAAATCGTTGGTTTACCTTTTACCGTGTTACCGTCTGGGAAGGGGAATAACGGAATGGTAAACTATCTCAGACTAATGGAAGACGTGAACAGAGCTTTCAGGAAGCAATACGGTGAGCTTGCCAACCCGTTAGATCACCCCGAGGCGTTAAAGCGTATCATTGAGACTTGCACTGATATGCTGGAAGAAGAGGCAAACAACCATGACTACGATCTGGAACATGATGAGACCGATTAGAAAGCTTAGAATCTGGTTCAAGCGACTGTTCGAGCCGTGGCAAGACCTTAACCTGGTGCGGGCTGAGGTACAAGCTGCACGCAGGAACGTGCCTTGCCTTGCTTGGAAGCCAGACCCCGATCAACCTACCAGGCGCGTTGGTGAGACCCAACTGGAATGGCAAACAAGGAGGGACAGATAATGATAAGAGCTATAATAGGCAAAGAGATTTACGTACTACGATGGGACGGAAAGCAATGGAAGGACAAAGCGGGACATATTTGGGTTCAGTTTGGGGAGATGTTTAAAAACCCTGTTCATGGTATCACCGCTTCGTGGAATTGTATCGGGAACAGACCTTTTTAAGAGGGATGGATAATGACTACTATCAAGACCGTCTTACAAGAAGAAAGAGACGCCTTATTAGTCTGGCTGGAAGCCAAACGTCTTCCCATTGATGTTAGGCAAGGCATGGAAATTTCCTTGGATAAAATAGAGAGAGTTTTAGGAATAAATTAAAGGAGGTTGGAAATGACACGTAAGCTTACCGACAAGGAAAAGCGTCGTAACTTTCTGTTCAGAGTGATTGATAATAAGGCTATGTCTGGACTGAGCCGAGACCTGAAGAAGGCGAAAGTTCTAAAAGATCCCGGAGAATATACGAGAGGAGGAAGCATTCAATATGACAAACCGAGAGTTTTCGAAGACTGACAAGCGCTTCGTGGAAGCTTGCGGGAGCGCCGAAGTCAAGCCTACTGTGCGGCAAGCTTCAAAGTGGAGAAGGAAAAAGGGCAAGGCTTGGAAACATGGAGGGTACGTAAATGGCTAATGAAATCAAACTATATTTCCACTGTGGGAAATGTCTGGAAGAGTTGGAAGGGGGAACGAGTCCCCAAGACTTTCAAAGGGTGCAAGTGGGCTGGACTAAAAAGGGTGTGCAGACGTGGTGTGTACGTCACGACGTAAACATTGTTCACCTGGACTTTAAGGGGCAGAAGGTTGAATACGCAAAGTAAAGGAGGCACAGAATGGCAAAGTTAAACTCAACTGGAATCAAGGCGGAAAAGATTGACCGGATTATTGACAAGGCAATTCGGCTCATTGGATTAGGTCAAGAACTCTACTCTTGTTGTGCTCTAACTGATGTAGGAGGCCCCCCTTTGGGTTGGGAGGTTAGGAAAGCTTACACTCACGCTTTTGGCCCCGTAACGATTTACCCCGACCACTATGGCTATGCGTTCGCCACAGAAGTGTACAAAGTTACGAATGACAAAACCAAGGCTAATTTCCGTATCTTAATGCTTAGTCTGTTCAAAGCTGCCTGGAGGGACCTCGTATGAAGGCGGGCTTTTTACGGGTTCGGTTATTCGAGCTGTTCGCCGGAGATCCGCGCCAGTCGCGGTCACTAGGCCGGGTCGTACTGGACGTGAAGCATCCGGGAATCAAGATCTGGTTCCTGCTGGCTACTGAATTTGGGGGCTTCAAAGACCTTCAGCTAAAGGTGGTGGAATAATGTTCATACGTGAAAGACTAGAAAAGCAGCTAACAAACTTCAGAAACGAGATTATCAGACTTCGGAAACTTATGGTGGGACCGCATCCCTGCCTCTCATGTCTGGAAAGGGAAGGCATCCCCAACTTTTTCGGCCCCCCGCACTATCCTTCAACTAACTGCGAGTCCGGTAAGAAACCGCACTGTACGTGCGGCGCTTGTTTTTAAGGAGGTGGAATAATGAGCTGTATAAAATGTGGTGCTAGGCCCGTGATGGGTTCTGATATGTGTCATGCTCACGGTGGTAAGCCTGACGATTTGGAAAAGTTGTGTGAGTTTGGGGAAGAACACGTTAATGGGGTGCCCTGTAAATGGTGCAACTCTGAAGGAGGGGAATGGTAATGAGCCAGACCAAATGTGGTTGCGCGTGTCACCAGGATGAGTACCCGCGCTATTCTTTCGTGGATGGAATCGCGGTCTGTACTTGGTGCAAAGATGAACCGTGTGAAACCGTGTTAATGGGGCAAAGGGGGGAAGCTGAAAATGCCAAGACGTAAAAAGCATTTCAACGACTGCGAACACGTGGGGTTTGGAACCTTCTGCCACAAGTGTAAACCCTGGAAACCAAGGGACCGTCGTGACGCTTTGGAAGGCGCTTACGGTATAAAAGTTACCAAGAAGGAGGCAAAAAATGGGCTTCTACATAGAGACGGATGAAATTACACGCAAGGCGCTGTTTTTAGTTGGTCACCATGGCGGAGAAATCATACCACAACCTCAAAACTTCGCGGAGATTCCGCCCGGAAAAGCTTTGATTGTAGTGATTCACAATCCTGGTTTTGAGGCGGCTGGATTTGCCTTTAACGAAAGGGAATTCTTAGCTTTCACTTTCCCCGGTGATTTTCGGCTTAAAAGCTTTGTGTTGCTGGATCGCTCAGTAGCAGAAACACTAACCGGTTACAAATAAGGAGGTTTAAAATGAGTGAAAAACAGAAATTCGTGGAACAGTTGCGGGAGCTGGCGGACTTTTACGAAAGCGCACCGGACAACCTGCCCCGGCCTAACGTGAGCACGTTGGTCTATGTGGTAAAAGATGACATTCCCACCATCATAAAAGCCTGTCGTAAGCTGACAAAGACCTCATCTAATGGTTATCTTTCCTTGAGCAAGTCCCTGGACTACGGTTCGGTAAGCTTCAGGATTTCACAAGGGGAGGTCTGCGAGCGCAAGGTGGTTGGGCAGAAGTGGGTGCCCGAGTTTAAGCTGGACGGCCACTTTCAAGACCAAGTGGAATGGAAGTGCAAGCCCATTCTGAAGGGGATTGATGGGGAGGCCGAGCAGGAAGGAAGCAACGGCACATGACCAACACGGAAAAAAGACTGGTAGGGTTGCACAACCGCGTGGCCCTACAGTTTGGGGAAGACATGGCTCAGGAAATGGTCATAAGAATGATCTTGAACCCCGGACTAACCGACCTTCAAGTGATAACAAAAGCGAAGTGGTTGTTTCGCAACCGTGTTAAAAGCGAATCTCGTTATGTCTTGATGGACGATGAGGAATTGGGGAAGTTGTGGAATTGCGACGACACCAATCGGATACACGCTGGAATAGAGCTACGTCGTTTGATGAACAAACACCAACGCATTGCAAAGTTGGTCAAGGTTATGTTGGGTCGTAGTGTCCTTTCCAGAGTGAGAATATGCGTTATTCGATCCATCAACAGGGACCAGGAGCAGGAATCGTTGTGAAGACCGCGCTGCTGGTGTTGGCCTTGCTGCTGACACCAGCCAAACTATCGGAGGGAATGATTAACATGATAAACATTGAAAGAACTCACGAATTGTTTTTGCTGACTGCTACAGTGGCAATGGAAGCCGAAGGTGAGCCTTACAGGGGTAAGCTGGCTGTGGCTTACGTCATAATGAACCGGGTTAGGCGGCGGACCCCTTCAAAGTCTATAACTGACGTTGTGCTGGACCCCTACGACTTCTCCGCGTGGAACACGAAAGGCGGGCGTCAACTGGCCCTGGACACTCTTTCAAATTTGGTTTGGTTTGACTCCGAGAAAGCTGCTACTTCCGCGTACTACGGGATTGAGAGAGATCCGACGCACGGAGCTACGCACTATCTAAACGTGCCGTTGACTCGTAAGTTGCGTGGTGGTAGCTTGCCTTCATGGCTAAAGGTGATGAAGCGCACCGCCAAAATCAACCTACATACTTTTTACAAGGAGGCCAAATAAATGGAACTCAACACCGTTATTAAGCTGCCGGATGGCCGTGTTGGAACTATCTGCTATTATTTTTTGGATGGTTTTGGAGGTGTTTGGTGGAGGCATAGCTTCGAAATGCCGGAAGGGGGATTTGGTGATTTGCCTCGCCCAGATTTTATGCTGCGGGAAAAGTCATTGGAACCATTTCTTCGCGAACGTGGGCACAAGTCCGACATGGAATGTGTCGGAAATGACTTCGAAATAATACAGGAGGTTAGATAATGACCAAATTTTCTGCTGAAGAAGCCGAGGCTGCCAAGAAACCTGTGGGGCTGGAAGAACACTACGAGCCTCCCAAGATCAATGTCAACCAAGTGCCTTTCCCCTGTGTAACTCGGGGGGAAATACTGCCCTGGAAAGGCTGGCACTGGGTCGTGGTAGAAGCTAACAGTCAGGGTCAAGTCCTGATTCAGTTGCGTGAGCCCACCGTTAAAGCCAAGCTAGTAAAGCAAGCCGAAGGTCACCGTGTTACCCGGCACCTCAAGAAGCTGCGGAAGCGGGAACGGAGGTAAGTGATGGATGCAAGACTGGATGAAATCGAGAAACGACACTACAGACGCTACAATTTTCATGGTGACTATGATGGGGAAGGTTGTGAGGCGTGTGCTTTTATAAAAGAGGTTAAGCGGCTGGAGGCTGAGGCTGAGACTAAACAGCACAACATGGAAAAGATGAATGAGGATTGGGGGAGGTATCGCGAGGCCCTGGAGACACTAAAGTATATGTTTCCAAGTTTGGTAGGGCAAAGGGTAGACGAAGCCCTCAAGGAAGGTGAGTGATGGACTTAACTAAAGAACAATCGCTAACTGTTATTCGTCTTGATGCTTATCAAGCTGAAGTGGACAAGCTGAAGGCTGAGAATGAAGAGTTGACCGAGCAGCTTCAAGTAGACCAGCCCTTATTAAAGGCGGCACTTGGGCATGATACAACGCAGCTCTATGTGGATAATACGCGCCTCCGCGAGGCGTTGGAGGTTGCCAAACAAATAATCCGCGAGGAAGTACCCGGCAAAGCTACGTGTGCGGAAAAGTTGGAGCAAGTAAACAAAGCCTTCAAAGGAGGTTGCAAAATGAACTTAGAGAAATATCCAAACTTGGAAGCCATTTTGAATGGTACCGTTGCTGGGTCTTTCCGCGACTGGATAGCGGTGAGGCCCGAGTTGGAAAAGCTGGTGGTTAGGGTTGACGAGTTGGAAACCAGAATAAAAGAGCTGGAATGGGTGCTTTGGCAAGTCAAGCAATGGGGCGCTGATGCTCGGAGCGCAGACTCTTATGAGATCTTTAGGGACGTTGCTAGGGTGCTAGGTCCTGAGCCAGAGGTGACGGTCGTGAACTGCACTTGCATTGCCTGTACTTGCCCCGAGAACGAGGGAAACTATTGCTTGGGCTGCGGTGCCCGAACGTGCTTGGCTCACGTGCTGGCGCTCAAATCAGGAGGTTCAAGATGAAATGTATCTGTGGGAGTGGTGCGAACGAAGAGATCACATGTTTGAGAGATTTGCTTCAAGACGTGCGGGTTGATAATTTTGCTGCGCCTAAACTTAGAGAAGAGATCAAACTGCGGGCGGCTGACTGCGAAACGCTCCAAAAAAGGGTGACTGCACTGCGGGAGTTGTGGAGTACGAGTATCAAAAACAACACGGGGTTAAAGGCCCAGATTACGTGGTTAGAAAACGTACTGCGGGAGGTTTGTGAACTCGCTTCAAGGAATTTTAGCCCCTCATCACGTCCTTTGCCGGTAACCAAATCCCAGCGGGACCCCGAATGAGATTCAGTTCCTTCTGGACAAACCGGCCCTGGATGTCCAGAATGCCTGTCACTCTGGTGGCCGCTGTAAGGTCAAGGAGGACCGAAACCCCAGCGGCCAGGGAGTTGTGGCCCACTGAGGCCGTATTGGCCTTGTCGGGGACTCCAGGGGTCCCCTTACGCTTGTGGGCTATCAACCAGATGGGCTTTGGGGTGAGCCGCTCCAGAGCTGCTAAAATCTTTTGTATTCCGGCGCCGTCGTTCAAATCGATGCCCCTGGAGATCTTGGCCAAGGAATCGAGCATCACGAGGTCATACTTGCCCTCTGCTATGGTGTTTTTTACATCTGTCTCAGCCCTCGGCTTCTGTGCTAACCAGCCGGGCTCAACCCACGTCGTATCCCAACCCTTAGTGAAAGGAACTTGACATGAAGGACAAACACCCAACAGCTTCATTTGTTCAGCCCACTCCATTTCAGGAAGATCTGACTGAACATATAGAACTTTTGAAGCCTTTTCAACCGGGTAACCTAACAATTTACCGCCACACCCTAACTCATGTGCGAGTTGTTGCGATAAAATGCTCTTGCCGGTCTTGGGATGAGCATAAAGCATCAGGATGCCATACCCAGGTATTAACCCCGGTACGAGCCATGCTGGCTGTTCAAACTCCCGAGCTGCATAGTCTTCGGCGCTCCAGACCTTCATCTAGGGGCCTTTCCGATGCTGCAAAATCCCTCGCCTCACTATATTGGGGTCTAGGTCGAGCTGCTCGCAAATGCTTTCAAAAGAGAGCAACCAACTCGGGTTCGAGGTGAGTAACCAGGTAAGGGCCATTTCAGAACGGCGTTTGTTAGGGCAGAACAAGTCCAGTTTGGCCTGGGTAACAATGGCCACCATGAGATCCTTCTCCGGGGACTCGCCGGGACCTCCAAAGATGGCCAAGTCGGCCTGGGGATCGTCAGCTTCGGGTCGTTTAATGCTCATCGAGCTGTGCTGCTCTTATATATATATAGTCATTCTTCTTCCTAACCCCCCTTTAGGGGGGTAGGAGTTTGAAGGATATAACAGACTAGTCGAAATTGCTCATGTCCATTATCTCTTCCCCGTTAAGTTTTGCCACCATCAAATCGAGGGCGGGTTTGTCTAACCGGGAAAGCGCCATAATGGCTGCCACACCCAAAATGACGATTTCTTGGTGTGAGAGATGTAGCTTTTCCGCCAGGACTTTTAGATTGTCGTACACTGGCCTGGGAAGGTTAGGAACTGAGAACATGAAGTTGTTGTACTTTGCCACAATGTCTCCTTTGGTTGGAACCACTCGGCTATCTACTGCGGAAAGGTGCCAAGTCGGCCTTCCCTGGTGATAATTAATGAGGGGCAATCAAGGGTATGGAAACCCACTACGTTTTTCAAGACGTATTAATAGCCCCTCAGTTATATAACCGCCGGGAACCGCAAAATGTTCCCATGAAAAATACTCTTAAATCGATAGGAACAAAAGAGGCTTCCCAATGGTTATAACAGTATGGGCAATGAAACAAGAGACTTCGGACCGACGGAAACCAATAACCACCTGGATTGCCCGACCCTCCGCCGGTTCGAAAAGACTTGGGAACAGAAGACCCCCTGGAAGCCCCATATGTCCATAGGAGCGGCCATGTCTGAGGGACTGGCCACCTACCTATCAAATCCTTGCGAAGAGGGCCTGAGGGAAGCCCTGGCTTCAGCCGAGGCCGTTTTGACGGACCGCTGTCCGCCTGATTCTGCGGAGTGGTCCTTAGAAGGTCTCAGGACCCTTGTGAGCCGTGGAATTGCCTCTGCGGCTGAGACGACCTTGGCTGAGATGCTAAAGACTGAGAAAGTGGTGGGTACTGAGGTGTCGATCGGGTCCGGCAGGATTGATCTGGTGACTGCCCCGAGAGGCCTGGTTCCCCCCGCACCCAACTACGATGTCCCCAAAGAAGACTACCTCATCATCACCGACCACAAGACCTCCATCCAGAAGGCCCCCAGGTACATCGAGAGTGATTTCAAGGACATACCCCTTAACTGGCAGCTTTGGGACTATGCCTGGCGCGCACAGAGCTATTACGGCCGTCCGGTCCGGTGGATACGCATCCACCAGATCATCCTGAGCCCCCGAACTAAGTGCATCATGTCTGAGCCTAGCCGGATCAACCCGGAGAACCTGGAAGCATGGGCTTCTACTGCCCAACTTCACTGGGATGACATGGCGGGAGATGACAAAAGACAGTTTAAAAACCTACGTCAAAACTACCATTACTGCCTCAACAAATACGGCCCCTGCCGCGCTTACCAAGCTTGTCACTCGTTCCTGCGGGATGAGAAGCAAATGGAGAGTGTTTATGTACGCAAGCAAAAGTAACTTTGAGTCATTCATTCAAAGGCTTGTAATTGGCTTTGTTATGGCCGGGGTAGCCGGTTTAATTTTTTCATAGGGGATCATCTATGTACGTAAAAATACTAAAGTACCTAACGAACCTTCTGTTTAAACGAATTTTCAGGGGGTTTTTGACTCACCGGAAAAAGAGAAAGCCCATTCGACAGTGGCCGTGCTGTATTTGTGGCCAAGGATTCCTAATTTTCAACAAGAGACAGAAAATATGCAAAAGTGTGGTCTGTCGTAAGAGGTACCGTGCCCTTCAGTACCGAGATGGGTTGGTACGGAAGCGGTTGGAGGCTAAGGAAAGGGCAAAGCAAGAACCCTCTAACCAACGCTTTGCTGACCCGACGTTGGAGAGCGAGGAATAAATGGCGCATTACGCTACCGTTGCTGAGACTACCTGTTGTCCCGCAATCCCTTGCATGTTCTGTGGGACCAGAACAGCTTGGAAGCGTCCCTCACCAACTCACGTAGACAACCCAGTGTGCTTTGACTGTATTCCCAAGATGACCCAGTTGTGGGACTTTGCGGGCGTACCGGAACCAAAAGGAGAGTAACAATGGCAACAGCAACTTTGTTAGAGGATGTTCCAATTACACCGCCCCCAGATGTTTTTAACCTGACTCTAAGCCGGGAGGAAGCTGAGGTCTTACGTACCGTGGTTGGCTCTATTACTGGTTATGAGGGTGGCCCACGGGGGATAATAGACCGTATATTTTGGGCTCTCATAGATGTGGGAGTGGCAAATGCAAATATTTCCGTGACAGGTAACCTAAGATTGGAGGCGAAGTAAATGTTCCAAGAGTTAAACGAAGAGACTTGGGATTTTGCAATCAGTCGTGACCTTCGGGTCGGCGGACCTAACACGGGGAAGTCCCAGTCCTTGCTGACCAATGAGCGCCCAACGATTGTTATTTCATACCCAGGCGAGAAGGGAATCACCACTTTTCCCAAGAATGAGCCTGGCCTCAAAGTCTTCTTTTGGAAGGAAGACGATGTAACCAAGAACAAGCCCGGCGTCATTATCAAAGAGGTGGAGAAATTGAGCCTGGACATTCTTTCGGGCAAGCACGGGGAGTTCCACTCCTTCTGCGGGGACGGGCTGCACAAGCTGTACTCCCACTTCTGGCTGCGTGAGTTCAACTTTCTCATGCAAACCAAGTCCGAATTGCTTGGAAGGGTAAAGAAAGACGGTACCGTCTGGTCTGAGGAAGACTTCAGACTTTCAGCCTATGGCAATGAGAACTACGGCGCTAACCGTGCCTTCATGGACTACGTGACGATGATCTACCAATCTTCTGCCAAGCATGTAACCTTCACTTGCTGGGAGGGTTCCGAGATGGACGTACCGGAGCTGAGGTCAAAGTCACCGACACACATCTTCCCTGACTTCCCCGGTAAGCTGGCCAAGCGTATCATGGGTGAGTTCGCCATTGTCCTGTACTCCACCTTAACTAACCCGGACCCACAGGGCAAGCAGAAAGCCTTCTGGCAGCTACGACCGGGCGGAAAGGTCTGGGGCGCTGGTATCAAGATGCCTGCCGCGGTGCGTGACAACATCCCAGCTAGCATCGAGCAGGATTGGGCCGAGCTGTGGTTGTACTTGACGGGGCAGAAGAAGTTGGTTAGGAAGGCAGCGATAGGGCCTTCTTCGCCCAGTATGCAAGCACTAAAACCAACGGGGGTTGTCAACAAGGCTATTGAACAACGAGTTGACGTAAAGGGTAAAGATTCTACCCCATCCCCCGTTAAATCCTAATGATCGACGAAGCAGGATTAAAAGACTGGAAGTCTTACATTAACGCACAACCAAAAAGGAGACAGAATATGAGTGACGAAGTAACAGAAGGTTCAGTAGTTGAGGTGGAAGCCGTACCCACCACTGACTTCGAAACCCCCACCGAGCCCACCGTTGACGATCTCTTCAAGGAGTTCGTTGCCGAAGAGGAGATCAAGCAAACCGAGAAGGATTCAATCCTTCCTCAAGGGACCTACACCACCATCCCTGATTTCAAGGTGACCTTGGGGGAGAAGGATGGACGTAAGAATGCCAGGTTGTTCGGCCGTATCTCAAAGACCGACGAGAATGATGTGGAGACCAAGGGTGCCATTGGCTATCCTCTCTCTTGGATTCGAAAGAACAAGATCGAGAAGATCAAGGATGAGACCACGGGCGTCGTGATCGAGGAAAAGGACACGGGCAAGCCTGACTATCTCTCCAAAATGTTTGCGCAGGCCGTGAAAGCCTACACCGTGGCGTTCGGGGAAGCCCCGACGGAGCTGGACGATGCCGGTACCGTCAATGTCAACATTGGTAAGGTCATTGCATACCTTCGTGACTATCCCCACAAGGTCCGCGTCATTCAGACGCAAAACAACGAGAACATGGTGGTGTCAATCACCGCCGTCGTGGAGAAGTAGGGACTATGAATAAACCCCAGATTACACACGTGCGCTGCTTTACTTGTGGCCTCTCTCTACAAGTAAGTGTCTCACCCGTTCCAGTGTACGTTCCTGGGGAGGGGCTGCAACTCCTACCGCCGAGGCTTGCAGCCCCGTTTATTTGTGAGGCGTGTCGAGCAGCGCCCCCCAAGTTGAAAGCTGCCCGCACCGAGATGTTCAAATACATTGGCCCGGAACAAACACAGGAGGGATTCGATGGTTAAAATAAGACTTTTAGATGGCCCGGACGTGCCGGATGAAGAAGAGGCTTTTCTTACCTTGAAACGGCACAAGGATGGTTTCGCCGTTGTGCTGGTATACGAGAACGGTGACCAAATTGCCCAACCTTTCGTCCTGTTTCTCAAACCCCACATATCAGGAAGACTCACCCTGACTCTTGCGTCGTTCCCGAACCCAGACTTTGTTCAAAAGGATGGCGAGACAAACACCATCGCGATGAACCCGTCACACTAAATGCTGGCAAAACCCAAACAAAACACTAACGGAACCTCTGGTAAGGGCTGCATGGGCTGTCCTTACTGGGGCGATGGTAAGGGCTTTGTTCCTGACCTGATTAACAATTCTGCGCCAGTTTTCATTTTTTGTCAGAATCCAGGTGAGTCAGAAGAACGGGGAGAACGGCTGATCGAGTACAAGTACGGCCAACCCATTTATGAGCCTTGCGAACCACAACCTATGGTAGGAAAGACCGGGTTTGCAATGCAGAGAGAATACTTCCCCATCGCCGGGCTCAACCGCGATGAGGTCTCTCTTGGAAATGCCCTCAGATGCCGTCTCAACCACAAAGATAAACTCCCCCCACTCAAGAACGTGGAACTACGCACGGCGTTAGCACACTGCCACCATGCTCATTACAAACACCCATCAAAAACCCGGCTTGTGGTGGCTCAAGGTGAGCTGGGGTTGTACGCCATGACACAAGAGGGCTTAGATGAAGGTATTTCAATTACAAGCTGCCGTGGTTGGGTGTTACCATTTACACCGCTGCCTTTCCCGCGCCAGCAACTTTCTGACATCTACACTCCAACGCCGGGCGATAGTCAACTGCCCGTCCTGGCCGTCAACCACCTAGCTTACATCTTCCGTTATCCCACGGCCGCCATGTATGCCAAGTCGGATTGGGCCAAGATTCCCCGGATACTGGCTGGTACATGGCCCCGCAAACCCACGCCCATCTTGGACGTGCCGCCTGTCGTGCTACCCCGGAGGTTCGCATTCGATACCGAATTTATACCAGAGAAGGGCAGACTCTTGCGGTACAGCATGGCTTATCCCATATTACCTACCAATGAACTGTGTGTGCGTGTAGTAGAGCGTGAGATGGCAGAGTCTCACATATTCCCCGCCGTGCTGTTCCCGCCCCTTGTCATAGCCCATCACATTATGGCTGACATAGGTTACCTTGAAGACTTGTTCAATCTCAAACCGGGGGATTACCGTTATGACGACACGATGCACATGCACGCCGTCTTGTGGGCGGGACTTGACCATGACCTTGATACCTTGGGGAGTTTGTATTCTCCAATCAACCGTTGGAAGCACCTTGAACAAATTAATCCAAGGGTTTATTCGGGAGGAGATGCAGAGGGAACTTACTATTCTTGGTCTAGTCTTAAAAGAGAGTTCAACGCCGATACAGATTCTCAAAGGGTCTACGATGACATACAAATCAAACTCATCAAGCACATCAGAAAGTCCAAGCGAATCGGCATACGAGTGTTGCAAGAGCCTTCCATTGAAATTGCCTGGGACTTGCAAGGTAAAGTAGACGAGCTGCAAGTAGAAGCTGAGGCCCTTACGGGCTGGCCGATCAACCTGAAATCAGACCTGATGACAGCGCAACAGTTGTTCGACTCAGAGCGGTTGCTTGAGTGGGCGCTGCCAAAGAGGAAAAAATAATGATAGACAACGGTTGGATAAAAAAGCAAGCTCGGTATCACACAGGATGCGAGCCTGAAAATGACTCTTCACCTTTGTGTTCTGCTTGCGATGAAGAAGGGCCTGAAGTCACCTATGTTTTTAGTGATCTTGAAGATAGGAGAACCCAAATAGCGCGGTTTCACATAAGGTGCGAAAGGATTTGGAAAGAGGAAAGCGCAAAGAGGGACTTAAACTAAATGAGTGACGAGTTTTGCCCAGTCTGCGGGACTTCACAAAATGAGGTGGAACGCTTGAAACAGCAAATCAAACAACTTCAGGGCAACTTCTCCCACTTCCATGTGGACAATGAGATGAACGAACTGTGCGCCCTGTGCGGGCTCGCGGTCATTAACCAGGTGCATTTGAGGAGTCGATAATGAACTGGGACACGGCTTATGTAATTGCTTGTTTGATCTTCGTGGTCTTTTGCGTGTGGAAGTTGAACCCATGAAACGAGAAGAGTTACTAAAAACGGTTGCCAAGTTTGTTCATGGCGTGAATAGTCGCGGCGGGGTGCTGATGCCCTGGAAGCACGAGAAGGGTTGTGGCATGTGTGACGGGATACTGGAGATTGTCGAAGCTGTGTTGAAAGAACAGCAAATCAATCACAGTTGCCTGGGCGTTTTGAGGCAGAGAATTTGGGTTAAGACAGGACATGGAACTTTAAAGTGTGTGATCGTTGAGGGTTCCACCCCGGAAGAACTGCGCGAAGCTGTGCAACGGATTATAAAATGAAATTAACTCACTCAAATAGAAGCGTGAAGGCCGACGTTCTTCGTGAGCTGGACAAGAAGCTGACTCTCCGCGAGCTGGAGTCAGATTACCTGAACCTGCGCTTGCGTTACCAGGAAGCCTCCCAGTGCCTCACACAGTACATGCCCCACTTCGCGGGGTGTGCTAAATGCCAAAAGTTCCCCTGGGACCATAACGGAAAGGGTATGAGACATGAATACAAACAAGCCGAGAGAGTCTATCCTTCACTTCTTCCCACTCAGTCTAGCGGTCGTTGGAGTGTTGCTCGGCCTCCTCTTGTCACCTGTAGCCATCCTTATATGGACCCTCCTACCAAGCTGCAATCCTTGGTAGTAGGCCCGGACCCAGACCATGCTTGGGTAGCTTGGGATTACGATGCAATCGAGGCAAAGATCGTTGCTTGCTACTCTGATGACGAAGCCGATCTTTATCACTTTGGGGAAGGCCATGATATACACACAATTACATCATGCAACATGCTGGGAGATCCTCTGCCACCTAACCTGTCTAACCCGCATACTTCGCCTGAATGTGCGGAGTGGCGGGCAGCTCGCAACTGGCAGGGTAAAGACGACGCGAGGCGAGGTCTCGCAAAAGTTCGCTATTGCGTCCTATACGGAAGAGACCACAAAGCGGCAGAAGATTCAGCCTACGCCGCTGAGTGGGTTAAGCAAGGAGGAAATCGAGAGGAGCTGGTCGAAGCTGCAAGACTCTTTTTACTCTCTAAGCCTGGCCTGGTCGCTTGCAAGAAAAAGTGGTGGGCTATCGTCGCCCAACGATGCGAAGCTAGAACAGAGTTTGGAAGACGACGACGCTTGTTCGGAGACTCGTGGCAGAGGTCTAAGGAAGGCTGGAACCACATGGTCCAAGGATGGGTGAGTGACGCGCTCAACATGGCCTTACTGGACGTACTGGAAGACGAGCGTTTCTACTTTGTATATCCCAAGCATGACGCGGCTATTATCTCAGTACCCACTTACACCTTGGATGACGCCAACCGTGAGCACACGCTGGGTAAGTTCAAGGACATTGTGGAGCGTACCTGGACGATAAACAAACACGAGTTCAAATCTACATGTGGCTGGTCAATTCGCTGGCCTAATGGGGAGAAGGAGAACCTTTGATCTTTGACTACATCATAGTCTTGGCCGCCGCTATGACCGCGGTAGGTGTGGAGGTGTTGTACCGGAGTCACGACGGGACCTGGGGGCAACTGTTCCCGATCATCTTGCTGCCTATTATCTTCGTGTCCTTCGGCATCTGGAAGGTGATGAAGCTGGACGATACTCTGCTCGGGGCTATCATCCTGTTCAACCTGATTACCGCGGGGACCCGGTTGTTTTCAACGTACTACATCCTGGGTGAGACCCCCCGGCCGGGGACCCTGTTTGCTTTTGGTATGATCGTGTGTGCCCAACTAATTTCAAAGTTCTGGAGGTAACATGAATTATCTAGTGCATTTTACTGACCCTTTAACCGCCATTGCTTTCGTCATATACGCCGCGGCTTTTGCAATAGTGACCTTCGTAGTCGTCTACGCAGTAGAATCATGGAAGGAACTTTAAATGAAAAAGAAGATTACAAGTAGCAACCCTAAAGACATCCTGGCCAGTCGTAAAGTCGCGCTGGGCCTATTACCGGGGGCCGGTAAGATCTATGGCGCGCTCGCAATGTCGGAAGGTGCCAAGAAGTATGGCGCCTATAATTGGCGAGAGAAGGGTGTCAAACACACCGTATATCTCGATGCGATTGAGCGGCATCTAGACGCCTTGCGCGACGGTCAATGGAAAGACCCCAAGAGCGGCTTTCCTCACCTGGGTCACATCATTGCGGGCGCTGCTATCATCCTGGACGCTAATTCTGTTGGCAAGCTGATAGATGACCTGCCCCCGCCGGGTAAAGCGGCGGAGATCTTGGATGAATACGAGGTGAAGAAATGAAACTTTGTTTATTCACGCACAAATTTACCGGCCAAAGAGTTTACATCAACCCCGAGTACGTAGTTGATGTCAATGTGGAAAGTAACATAACCTACGTTGGGACAGTAATTGGAGATCGTTGGCCCGTGGAAGAGATGGCGGCTGATGTAGTTTTGCGATTGGAGGGGAGATAATGGGAAAAGTTGCTAAACCTCTTGCCATCGTGGTATTTTCACCGTTGGATGAATGGCCTGAGATAGTGAAACTTGAGAAGCAGGGGCACGAAATCATTAAACTCCCTGACGACGCTTTGAAATATGCCGAAGCTTTGGGTGCTGATATTGCCGCTGCTGACATCATCCTTGGTCCCCGCTGTTGGTACATGACCGAACTCCACCGCAAACACTTGACGCAAGCCATCAAACAGGCTAGACTCCGAAGGTACGGAACGATTACCAAGAAACGAAAGAAGGGTGACGATAATGAAGAGAACACGAATCTTGAAGGACGGAGCGGGTCTGGGAGCGAAGCCACAGGGAGCAAAACCACACTGGAGACCGTGGATTCTAGCTCTGATCCTGAGTCTTCTAGTTGCTAATGGGTGTGCTGTTTCAAGCCAGCAACTTCTGGGCTCCCCAAACTTCGTGAAGGAAAACCTGCCCGCACTCTTGTCCATTGAGCAAGAGGGTCAAGGGGTTCTACAACAGATTCAGATGATGGCGTTCGTGGGTCTTAACATGGAAGACGTTGCTGACGAGATACAGGCTCACTTCAACACCTACTGGGTGTACTACAACGCGGCTAACGTGTACCTTTCAAGCGGGAACCGGGATCTCTTTGTTCAAGCGATTGCAAGAGCTGAACACTCTTTGCAAAAGATACGCGACGTTATTAACGAAAGCTCGGACAGCCTTGAGAGCCCTGAGCCTGAAACCAAACCTGAAAGCATGTCATTATGAACTTCATCGGCTCAGTTGTTCCCGCCGAACCCGGTGGTGGGGCGGGAATTGGTGGTGGATTCGACGGTATTAACGGCCCCGACTACCCTGGCGTAATCTAAAGGAGACTACATTGACAAAGCCTAGAGTTTTAATTTGGGATCTTGAGACCGGAGGTGTGAACGCTTTCAAAGCGGACCTCGGGTTTATACTCAACTTTGGTTACAAGTGGCTTGGTGAGAAAGAAGTCACAGTTTTAAAAGTGTCAGATTACAAGGGTTGGTTCGAGAAGACGCGGAACCTGCCCGTGAACGATAAGCCCCTCCTTGAGGCTGCCCTCAAAATCATGTTCCAGGCCGACATGCTGGTTGCCCACTACGGGGACCGCTTCGACCGCCGGTTCTTCCAAGGGCGCTGTGCCATTCAGGGGCTCATGTCTCCCCCTCCCACCATTCAGCGTGATACCTGGCGTATAGCGCGGGGCGCCTTCGCGTTCAGCTCTAACCGGCTGGGCAACCTGGCAAAGACCTTCCAACTGGCTGAGAAAAAACACGAGAAGACTGCTAACGAATGGCCCTCCTGGTGGTTCCGATCAATGGCCGGGGACAAGACAGCCGTTGAAGAAATGGCCCTGTACTGTGCTCAGGACGTGCGAACGACCGAGAAGCTTTACCTGAAGATCCGCGTGTACGACAACATGCAGCACCCACGGTTGCACCCAAATCGGGCTAACTGCAAGCTGTGTGGTGGCTCGGTACACTATGAAGGGTTCAGGACTACCACCGAACGCAAGTACAAGCGCTACCGTTGCGTTGACTGCGGGCGCTGGGGTCACGAGAGCAAGGCAGAACCGAGGGATTAATGAGCAAAGAATGGATAGAAGATTGTTTAAAGTGGCGCAAGGAAATCCTCACCGGCAAAAAAGCCCATTGGTGCCCTGATTGGGATGATTTGCCAATAGATGAAACTTGCAGAGAGTTTCCTTGTGTCTGTGAAAAATCCGGGAATTTGGGATGAAAAAGTGGCTGCTGACCTTAGCCCTCCTATTAGCCGTAACCGACCTTGACGGGACGTTGACCCGCGATGACACCTTGTTCAATGCGGTACCCTTTCCCGGGGTTCAAGAAGGGTTAGCTGAGTTTGATGAAGTCCTCTACTTGTCTTGTAAGGTTTGGGTAGCCCGGGCACCCCAGACATGGTGGCTGGAGTTCCACGAGTTCCCCGAAGGCGAGTCATACGCCATTGGCACCATCACGAACTGGTGGAACACTGGTGGCGGGTGCTTGGACTACAAGCCCAAGTGTGAGTTCCTGAAGGCTTACCCAACCAAGTTTACACATGGGTTCAGCGAAGACGAGCAAAGCCTGGAAGCTTATCGTTGTGCTGGAATCCCTAATATTATCAAGGTGGTACACTAAACACTGCGTTTAAACAAGATTTCCCGGAGATTTTAACTATTGGAAGACTGTGGCGAGGTTGGTGTAACTGGTAGCACACCCATGTGGGAGGTCTCGGTTCAAGTCCGAGCCCGCGCCCTTTAAGTTGTCACCTTAACGAACTGATCTTCCTGCTGGAAGTTGCCAAATGTTTGCTTATCTAACTCGATCTCTGTCGGCTCTGACTCAAGACCTATCCCAGCTTTTTGGAGGTCTTTTATACGGTCCTCTGAGTATTGCAGCGCCGTTCCAATCGGCACCACCCGATGCCATTCCTGAGCCTTTATCCATACGTAGTGAGTCAGAATGTAGTCGTCTGGGAAGAAAGGTGTGTCGCCCGAAGCTATGACTGCGGGGAGAGAATAATAATGCAAGGTAGCAGAGTACGCCTTTTGCGCCTTTGGTGCGAATTTGATAGTTGTGCCCCGAACAGCATAGATGCTTGGCACTCCGCGTACTGGACTAGAGGTTGTCCCTACTGTCTGGTGGAGAATGGTATTCAAACTGCGACGGATCAACCTGCCTGCGTCCTCTGCAAGGACAACGCCGTTGCGGTAATCGATGATAAAATCAGACGGAACGGAGAATGAAGTGTCATTCTCGGCAATCGTTATACTCGCCTCGGTGAGGTTGAGGGAGAATGGAAAGCGCTTCGCAAACAAATCGAGAGCCTCCTGAAGCCACGTTATTGAAAAGGCGCCTGATTCAATCGTTGGATTGGAAGGCCGGTCCTTGGCGTCTAGTACGGGTGAATCTGCCAAATTCAGAGCCCGGTTAATAATGGTATCCCGTGTGAGTCTGTTCATTGCCATAACAATCTCCCCTTTAAGCGTCCGTAAGGTACTGCCCGGTGCAAACTATACGTCCATCGTCGGTCCACTCACTGTGCTGTAAGAGTGAATGCCCTTGAGTAGCATCCCAAAGTAATAGATCAATGTCAGTGGCACCCGCCGATATATTCCCAGCCAAAACTTGATTTGCTGTGATTGCCAAAGCTGAGGCAAAATGAACCGTGATGCCCCCGAGAAAGGTGGCTCCAGAAGTAAAAGGTAGCCCCGTAATAGTCATGTCACCTGTACGCGAGGAGATAGACAAGGTTTCCAATTCAAAACGGATAAAAACTGCGTTGCCAATCTTGGTGTACGACCCGTTTTGGGTGGTGTAAGTAATTGTACCCGATCCCGCGGAAAAAACTGCCACAGGTGTCCAGGTACCCTCGGCATACTGTGTTATATCTGCAATGTCGTGCGCGCCAGACAACGTGCTGACTCCGTGAGCATGAACATGGTCGTCCCTAGCAGGTTTAGTGGAACTCCCGTCGGCCTCAGCATCGGCCACGTCCTGTGGATAACCTGCGCTGGGTGCTGTAAATGCGTGTTGATGATCGGACTTACTGTGAGTAGCTAAAGAGCCTTCTGTAGCTGAGTCACCTATGTCAATGGCACCTGTGGGCGCCGCAAAGCCTCCACCACCTCCGACCTTCGTGTTACCGTTAGTATCGATGATCTTGAACCCGGTTGTATCCGTGTAAACCAGGGTCTCATCTTGAAGTATGGCGATCTTTAAGATCTCACGGTTGGTAGCTCCATCAGCCAGTTGCAGTGTGAGTGTAACCGTAGCGGTGTCAGTGTTCCTGATATACATGAACTTGACCATGCGCTTGCCGCGGGACTCGGGGGCGCTGAGGATGGTGACTTCAGTGGCTCCGTTGCTAATAGAGTGTTGCAGCGTGGGGAAGAAGTTAGAAGCTTCACCGTCAATGTAAGCCAGTACAACGGGCAGCTCGTTAGCTGAGACTGCCCCAGCCAGCTTGATTTCCAAGGTTTGTGTGGTTGCGTCTATAAGCATGGGGTTATAATACCATGACCTGTTTTCTCTGTCCACAGTTCTTACAGAACCTGATTTGTTTACCAGTTCAAGTGTATTGTACTACTTGTTTTTCCTTACAGCGAGAACATACCCTGAGGGGGGATTCAGATAACGGTAACGCGCTTTCAGGCGGCACAAAGCGCTCGCCGCGTTCAAGCCTATAAGAAACATGGTGTAATCCTTGTGAAATAATTTTCATAATACAATCACTGTTGCAACTTCAGTACCGACATCGTCCGTTACAGTGATTACTGATCTATCCATTTCTACAACACAAGGATGGCAACCGTCATCTTTCATCTGTTGCGTTCTTGCATCATGCGATCCGGATGCGGTTGCCGAAAATTGACCGCATGAGTCGCCCGGATCACAATCAGGGAGACCACATACAACTCCCTGATCTTCACATAAGATTGGAAAAGTACTTGGGTTGCGCGCGGTATTTGAACAAGATCCCTCACTCTCCCCTTGGCACCCAAATGGAACTGAAAACGCATTATTGGAAAGAATACAACCAGGATCATTAGTCCACAACCATCCCGTATAGTAAGCAATGCCGGCCACCTCTACAGTAGCGGGAGGTACAACAGAAACATTCCTGTTAGAAGTCCCTGATTGCGTTATTGTTGGCGTTCCTCCCCCACCACCAGAAATTGACCACTGATAAGGCGGTGTCCCTCCGCAAGCTGTTATCACTATGTTGGGAGTTTCAGCACTGCAATCTAATTCAGTACAAACTACCACGGTCAAATCGGAATCGTTATCTGGAGTGCAAGGGCATGTAGCCCCACCTCCACCACCCCCACCTGATGTACCTCCCCCCGTTGGGTCTGATCCCACAACATCACCACCGCCTCCCCCACCTGGCGAAGTAGCCCCACTAAATACGCCCCCAGACCAAGTGCTGAACGACCCCGAAGCCTTGTAATTGGGCAAGTTGAACTTGACTCCAAACCGACTGAAGTTGGTGAACTGGCGGACCAGGGTGCCCCGACTGTCACAATACGCAATGATCTTGGCTATGTTAGTGGTCTTTGAGATGTCAATCAGACCGGGTGAGTTGAACCCGAGGTCCACGGGAGTGCTCCCACCGTACTCCCCGGTACTCCGGGCTCGCCAGCAAAACCACAGGAGTTGTAGCTCGTCGGGACTGTAACTTCCATCTATCACGATAGGCGGAAGAGGCTTACAGAGTCGGAAGGCTCCCCAAGCTGCACAGTTACCGGGAGGACAGGCCATTTAACCCTCCAGGAGCCCCGGAAACCCCCCTTTACGGTCCTTCCCAAAGCCCACCGGGTCCAGACCAAGGGGTATGTCGTAAGTTATTAATTTCATTAGATCTGCTCCTGGGCGCTTGCGACAGCACCCCTGTATCGGATGGTATCTGAGCTGTCCCACTCTAAACGGACTGTGGCGAACCGCCCCCGGGCGTCAAATCCCTTGGGTTCTTTAACCGGAACCGCAGTTAAATCAATGCTTTGGGCGGAGCTGAGGGTCCCCTCGGACTTGTCGAGCACGTTGGAGGTGGCTACCTTGACTTGTAGAGTCCCGTACCCGGCAAGCCTTTCCACAAAGGTCTCCACATTGAGTACCCTTGTGGGCTCTGCCCCAGACATGGGTTGCAGGCCGTATTGAATGTGGCTATCGATGGTCGTACCATCATCATCAGAACCATCCAATGTGAAGGACTGCTCAGATCCAGACGTGGCGGTAAACACTACCGGGACCTTGCTGTTGGTCCTAACCACTGACATACCGGCGCTGATACCTTCCGCCATAGCCCCGGTAAAACAAGCGTAATGAGGCAAGCCAAACTTGGGCATTGGTAACTTGATGATTAACAAGCCCTTAGCGAGCCCAGAGTCTTGAGTTCTGACGTAGTGAAACCAAACCTCTTCCTCCTGGCGGTGGTATTCTCCGCGGATTCTGCCGGGTTTAGTCTGGTCAATCTCCGCTTTAATGGTAGACCAGGCGCCGTCAGCGATCCAGTCGTGAGACACACCAGTGAACATAGCTACCCTACCGTGCTCGGTCATGTAGAGGTCAGCACCCCTAATCCTGACGATGGCGGCAGCGTTAGCGGGACCGTCGAAGTCCCCCACCTTCTCAAAACAAAACGCTTGCGCTCCGGTCGCCCCCGTGGCCTGCCCGATCCAGATGGAATCTCTCTTATAGACAATCGCACCTATTGTACCCAAGGAGGTAATCCCCACTGTGTGCGCCGGGGATTCAGAGAGAAACCTTTGGTTGAGTGCCGACCATGTATCGTCACCCAAGGGATCTCCCCACCGGACTTCGTGGGCACCAACCAAACCGAGCAGGCGGTCAGCCGTACCGATTAAGTCTTTGAACGTGGGAGGTGAACCAGACACCGCACTGATCGAACCGTCCCCTGTCTTCCACGTCTGGAGAGCTACCGAGTCATTACAAATATAAGCGTGAGTAACAGCAGGAGTACCAAAAACCAGTTGCGCGATTCGAGCAGGTTTATCAGCAGAGCCCCCAAGAGTACCACTACGATCTGCCCAACTAGAGAAGTCATAAGTCCAAACCTTACCAAGTGAAGCTGCAATAATAAGGGCGACCTCAGCCGTGGTGTAATGCAACACCGCGCCAGTCACCTGAGAGTCAAACACCTGGGAATCAAGTGCTTGGTAACCAGGGCGCCCACGTAAAGTACCCGACCTGATGATGACATTATTCGTTTGAAACAGCCCGTCCGTAGCTATCTCAGTGTCATTAATGCCAGCCACCAGGCCGCGAATGGGCAGCTTAAAGGACAGAACTTTTGGTTCTTCCCTACGCCTTGCACCTTGAGCCATTAGTTATCCTTTTCGAGGGCGTTTAAACGATCTTCTATATGCTTAATTTCGTTGTCCTTTATCTCGGTGATAGCTTCCCACAGCTTCGCGTTACCTTCACGCCACTTGTTGAAGACGACCCAAGTAAAAGCGTATGACCCAGCTACACCACCGATGATGATACCAAGAACCCACCACAGAGGCAAGGTGACGTTGAGTTCAGACATTAGAAGGGACTCCTCAAAAAGGAACGCTGGTCACCACGTCGGGGATCATCACCTCTAAGAACCCGCGCGCCTGCAATATCAGCAGCAGGTTGAAGTGGACCCGGAGCCAACGCTAGTTTGGGACGTGCCTCACCAGCAAGTATGCGTCGGCTGAGTCCGGTTCTGACGTTCATGCCCGAACCAACAGGAATAGCTGCGGATCTCCCGGAGAAGATTCTTAGGGGGTTCACTTCTTGTAAGACATCCCGACCACCTGTGGCGCCCCCCCGTCGGGTGGCGAGCCTTAAAGAAGGGAAGTCAGAAGCGGGAAATTCAGCTCCCCGCTTGGCAAAGAAGTCCTGTAACTTTCCCATGTCTAAGGTAGCCCCCGAAGGGTCTCGACTTGTACGGGCCGAAACGGCACCGCTCTTTTGTATTGCTTCGATAACTCGGGAACCCTGTCTGAAGTCTCGAACAGCTTTCTCGTACTTGACAAGCAACTGCGGGCTCTTTCGTTGTAGGGCGCCCTTGAGTTGGTTCTCAACCTGCAAAGATGTTTGCGTCAATTTAAACCCAGCGGAAGGGTCTGTCCGTCCCACACGTCGGGCTTCGGCTTTCAAGTCCTTAACTCTCTGCAAGGCATCGCGGGCTGAGAGACTTTCTGTAATGGTTCCTTGCTTTCTAATCGCGTCCATTGCTTCAGAGCTGAGACCAGCACCTTCAAAGCCCTTTCCCAATGTGGGGGCTGATCGTATTTTAATCGAGTCAGAACCGAAGGCTCTGACAATGGCATCATCACTAGCCTGAAAGTCATCGGCTAGTTTCGCCGGTCCACGTTCGAACATACTGAGCAATTCATCGGCGTTGTTCTTCTTGAACAAACTACGAAGTGCGGGGACTTCCTTTTTAACCGCGGTCACAATTCGATTCCCATCAGCAGCTTTCTGCGCCCTTACTTCAGCAGCGGAAATAAACCGTGCTCTACCCCCAAGTTTTTTGGGTAGCGCCCGTCTAAGTGCCGCACGGGTAGGAACACCAAGAAACTCAGGAACCAAGGCCCCTACGCCAGTTTGAAAGCCTTCACTAACAGGATCTCCCTCACCAGTGATCTTTGAAGTTAGACTTGACATAAGGGCAGGAACAGCAACACGTAAGGCAAGCGCGGTTAAACCAGCAGCAGTGGTTAAAGGCTCTGGGAAAGCTATTGCAGCGCCAATAATGCCCAGCTCTCCAATAGCTTGAGGTTTGTTCCTGGGGGTAACAAGTTCCGCGGCTTTGCGAGCAAGTCCGGGTTCCCCTTTGGCCCCGCGTGATCCCAACAAAGGGCTCAACAGCTTTTCAACAGCGGGCACACCGCTTCGTTCCCTAAAGCTTTTCTTCCGGGCAGCTTTGGGCACCCGTGCAGAAACAATGCTGAACTCCGTGGGAGCCTTCCCAGTATCCAAGAAGGTGTTGATGGCAGTCTCAATCTCTTCTGTGCTGGGGTCTTCCAGGTCAGTTATAATATCGAACGTCCTGCCAGTATCTTCATCCCTGAATTTGCGGAGAGTGGTCATTGTTGAAACACCTCCGTAAATCGTCTTTTCTTGCGGCTCGTAGAAAGACCTTCCTTAAACCTTTCCTTCAGGAAGATGGATCTGACTTCTTTTGACAAAGGGGAAAGGCCGAGGGAAGCTTCTGCCCTGCTCATTACAAAGAAGATGATGTTGTCCACCAAAGGTACGGCAGTCTCGATTGAATCTGTAACTTTGGGAAACATTGCATTGACCAATTCAAAGTCCTTGTCATTCGGTCGGCCTCTATTGAGAGCAGAGGACATTCCCAAAGCTAGGGCACCTTTCAACGAAGTGAAGATTGCCACGTCGTCGGACGAAGCCAATCCTAACTCAACCATCTTATTCAAACCTTGCACGTAGTTGCCACCCGGGCTTGCTGTCAACAACTTTTCTGATAACCTTCTAATACGCATCAACGGTGCAAGGTTACCCCGCAACTCCCTGACGCTTTCAATAGTCTTGGTGCTGGCAACGATTACCTTGCCCGCCTTTTGCAACTTCTGTAACTGCCCGAACGAAGTTCCTATGTTCGGGTGAGCCAGCGTATCCGGGTCTATCATCCTGAGAAGGTCAGTTGTTTTAACCGGAGTCCGCAACACCGCGGCGTCTTTCTCGGCGCTCACGGTGTCACGCAAAGTTTTAGCTTCCAAGTCATCAAAGGTATCCAACTTTTTCCATTGGTCGGAGGTAATTTGTGAAAGCTTTTCAACCTTGCCCAAGTTTATCCCCGCCCGGGAAAAGTCCTCGAACTGTTTGGCGGTTACTTCAGGACCCTTTAGTGTGGGGTTAACCCGCTCGTTCCGGGCGTTGATGATTTGATTCAGGGCGGTAGGCGAAACGATCCTGTCCAACTGCGCTATTTGAAGTTCGCTCAAAGGGGTATTTTCAGCCTCGCGAAGCGCCAGTTTTTCAACAAGGCCAACCGAGAAAGCTTTTCCGCCTTCGGCTGTTCCGGTCGCTGTTCCCCGAAATTGCTCGCCCGGGCCGGGTCCTTGTTTAAGGGCCACATTATCCAATGAAAGCGGGGCGGAAGGGTCCGCGGGAGTAGCAGGGGTGAAGCGCCCGGTTGAAGGAGTCGTAACGGGATTTAGTATGTTCTGAACTTTCCTATCTTCAGGGGATAACGACTGTGGTGATTGTTTAGCCCGCTGTGTTTTGATTGACTGAATAAACTGGTTTGCCGCTGGCAATGCTGAAACAGGTATAACACCGGCTTGAGTAGCAGCCTCTATAATGTCCTGCGCGCTCTGCAAACTCTGGGGCGCGGTCTTGGGATTGGGGTCATTAGCCAAGTCCATACTTTGAATTGAAACGTCGGACAAGACCTGGCGCTTCCGCTCATTCAACGGATTTGGCCTGCCTACTATCGATAATGCTGTGGGTGCGTTAAGTGCCATTGGTCACCCCTTAAAAGAACGTCGAAGACGTATTCAGTTTCTTGGCAAATGAGGTTTTGGGAGGTCCGGTAAGGACCCTTGACGCTATCGAACTTGTGGTGGGAATAACACCACCTGTGCCCCCAGGAGAGTTGATACCCCCCGCAAAACTCGGGGCTGCTGCGAGCCGTTTGTCACTGGCAAGACTAGATATTACTCTTTCCCCTGCCTGACGTGTGAATCTATCTTGCGTTTTTGCTGTAGCCAAGGTACGACTTGCGGGCGTGGTAAACCCGGGGATACCTTCACTCCGGGGAACCCCACCCGGAAATATACTGCCTGTGGTGCCGCTACTGCCCCCTCCAGACCGCAACCCGGCGTTAATCCGCGCTTGATCGGTTCTGATGGTACGAAGCTGGTTAAGCAGGGCTAAGGTACGATCCTGTGTGCTGAGTCCGATGTTGGACCGTGCAACTTCCCGGTTTGACTGCAACTCAGCGCCGGAAAGGTTGAACTGTGATTCGCTTCCAGCGGAGCTAAGGTTGAACTGGGCTAGAACCTGGCGCTCCTGGGCGTTGAGGCTTTCAATAGAGATACCGGCGTTGACTTTGTTCAACACTGAGTCGAGTAAGTCACGCTGTTGTGACTGTTCGCGGGAAAACCTAGCCTGTTCGAGGGCAACCTTAAACTGATTGGCCAGACCCTTAGCCGCAAAAGATGACTCAAGTATGGGCAAGGTAAGGGAAGCGCCTGCCTTTGCGGTAGCCTCGGCAGCAGCGGGACCTCGCCCGAACCCACCAGCAATAGCTTTGTTGAGGGCCTCGGGGCCAATCACAGTCTCAAGCCGCTTTCGGACTTCTGCGAGCCTTGACGTGGGATCAGCAGCGTCAAACAAGCCTTCCAACCCTGCCAGCTCACCCGCCGAAGTAGCGGTGTCACGGCCCCTTATGCCAGCAATGGCCTCATCCAGCTCCGAAGCGAAAGGAACCCGACGGCTGGTTTGAAAGTCGGGGCGGTCGGGTGCGACGAACTCAGGGGCGGGGCCAAACTGAGGTTCAAAAGGTGATTGTGAAAGGGCGTCTACATTCCTGGCAATTTCGGTTTCCAGGTTCAGCTTCGGTATGCGCCCGCTAATTCTTCGCCTGGTCCTTTGACCGGCATTAGCCGCCCTAGAAAAATTAACTCTACCTCTTACTGCCAATCAAACCAACTCCTTTTCCATAATGTACTGCTTGGTGAAGAACCCGTACTTCTTTGCCCACTTGGGATCAGCCCGGCGAGCAAGAAGAGTCAACCGAGGTATGGCGTCCTCTTGTCCAAGCACCTGCAAATTATACAACTTGAGCCACGACTCCGCAAGGGCTATAAACTCCCCTATGGTGTCGCTCTCGGTGGGCTCGTCTACCCGAGGTTGCAAGATGTACGCTTTGCCCTCTACCGTAGCGGCAGCAACGGCGTGACCCTTTACCAACCCTTTATCACTCAGGGCCGCAAGAATTAGAACTCCGGGATCGAGAACCCAAGCGCGGGCAATTATCTGATGAAGGGGAGAAAGGTCCTCCCCGTGTTCTTCTGCATTGTCAACGATCCTGCTACCCACTACAGCCAGTATAAAGCCACCGGCCATTGTATAAGGCTTGGGTGAAACGATTTTGACTGAAATCATCCTGTGGCTCCTTCCCCACGCAGTTTGAGCACCTCAACAAAGTAATGCCCAAACAGTTCATCGCGTGGCTTCGCGGCATCCCAAGCAGCTTCAACAGACGTAAAGATTCCAACGTGAGCGTGATTGTCGCACAAGGTTTTGTCGTGGTGTGTTCTGCACCAAATAAGTAAATAAACTTTCATGGTGATCCCCTTAGTGTAATTTTGTGACCTTTTTTGCTTTCTCCTGTTCGACCAGCACAGCCAATTCTTTCTCACGCCTTTCCTGGCCTTCCTTGACGATCTTGTTGATGTCAGACTTGGGAGCCTGACCCATAAGAACCTCCATTACGTGGTGAACGGCCATTTGAGCGTCCGGGGTAAGCCTACGGACCAACTCGTTCGAGGCCAATATGCGGGTGTTCATCTCGAAGAGGCGGTCGTCACAGAGCTGGTAATAAGGCATGAGTTGTTCAAGCATAGACTTATCACCTTCGGGTGCGAACTCCCCCTCAATCGAGGTCTGCTCTCCGTCAGCTGTAATCTTGATAATATTGATTTTAGCCATTTCGTCTCCTTTGTTGTTCTGCTTTGATAATTCTAACCGAGAAAGTTTCCCCAACCCAATCAAAACTAAAGTCTGTCTCCCCTGAGATAAGGTTTGTTCCTGCTCCATACCGATTTGCTCCAAGGGTGTCAACAAACTTCTCCAATTTCTGTCTGAGGCTTAATAATGTGTCCACTACCACTTCAGTCTCCTATATTCTGAGTGCTAAATTCAAGCCGTCCATAGGCAGCTCGAACGTGTCCGGGTCCACGTCTACCAGGGTATGAAAGCCTGTGGGACCCACTTTTCCTATGATAACTCCGCGACCATTGAAAAGATTGCGCTGCTGTTCTATTTGTGCTGCCTCCTCTTTCATAAATTGTTGCCCCAAACTACGCAAGACCTTGATCTTGCCGGGGCCATAGACTTGTCCATTAACGAAATGCTGCATACGCAAGGCGACC
>SDBV01002002.1_pt1 | contig 30521 bp, 21 predicted proteins | sample 2277081 | NCBI WGS metagenome assembly SDBV01 (sample SAMN10402039, study PRJNA504765) | marine sediment metagenome | isolation source: marine sediment core GS10_PC15, 223 cmbsf | place: Arctic Ocean: Southern Knipovich Ridge | collected 2010 | reverse complement strand
TTGGGCGGCTTCTGCGAATAGAAATACGCGAATGTGTCTATGAACGCGTCGGGAAACTCATCCTCGACAGCTTCCGCAACGCTGTTTATAAAATGGACCAGCGCACCTGCGTGGCTGTCTTCGTGAGCGTCAATTGCACTGCACTTGTCACATTCGCACCAGTTCAACATGTCCATTTGAGAAATGCTCACAATACGCTGGTTTGGGGCCGCTTCCCGCAGCAAGGTGCGAACCTTCTCTATGGTAATTGCCAAAACATCCTTGTTTGTAAGGCACAACTGCGTAGCGAATCGCTGCCGCTGTCCATTGATCTCGGAAAAATACTCGGGATGCTCATCGAAATACTCTTCCGGGTTTACATAATAATGAAAGGTATGGCCAAGTCCGGGCCAATCTCTAAGGTAACTGATGTTTCCGCCCATTTCGGCGGGAATCTTCGCCCAGAAACCGTTCATCCGATGGCGCGCGGCAAAGTCCGGGTGGTTTATGTAAGAGCGGTAGCTTACATCGCGATAAGAAAACTTCGGAACGTATTTCGTGTCGATTCTTGGAATTGCTTTGGGTGGGCAGGGAACATGCGTGAATTCCGGCGTCAGCCAGCGGACACCCATATAGTCCTCGAAGAACTGGTAAACGCCATACAAAGTTCCGCGCGTACCCTCACCAGCTATTATCAATCCTTTCGTTTGGAAAGATTGCCTGCGGAAAAGCCTTCTGAAGACACCCAAGCGAGGTCCCTGAGTCCGAATAATCAGGCCGTCGTCTCCCAGTCCCTCCAATTCGTCCTCAACAATGAAAGGGTCTTCACCGACGCCAATCCAGACATTCACCCTGTCGGTATCGGCTTGTTCCGAGGCACTGGGTTCGTGTCCCGTACACGTCTGCCACAACGCAGAAAACTCCTTGGCGGCGTACTGTTCAGACTTCGAAGCCGCTGATGACAGGACAATATGAAGATTTGCGTACTCATCTTCAGTCAACCATTGCCTCTCAGCAAAAGCGCTACCGAAGGGAATCAGCAGCACCAACACTATGACAAGTTTTTGTTTCCTGCTTTTCATCATTTCCGGACTTTACCTGTAACGCTGGTTACCCCTATTTGAAACGCCGTTTAGCTCCATGATATCGTCACGTTTGAAGTAGCTACATCATACCAGATAACTTTCCGGGAACTAACCATGACTTCAGCAAAACGCGGAACGCGCGTTATTCGGTGGACAATCACCGCCGTATATACCGTGGCGATATTTTACCTTGCGCAATTAGTGCCGCTCATGTGGTCAACACTCACAGATTGGATGGGAGGAGTAGAAAACGCAGGCAACGCCGTGGACGCCGTCGTACCCATAGTGGGCGCTGCCGTTTTCATTCTAGCCCTCCTAAGATTCCGAGAAACACGGTTCACCTCATACTGCTGGCTGGCTTTCGTGTTCTGTGGCTTCGCATACATCCTGACGCTTCACTGCGAGTACCCAGTCGAGCGCATGCACTTGCTTCAGTACAGCCTGCTTGCGTGGTTGTATTACCGTTCCTTGAAGTTGGACTTTTCGGACCGCACTTCATACATTTGGACGGCGATAGCCGTGTTTCTGGTAGGTCTCACCGACGAACTGCTCCAAGGGATATTGCCTGAAAGGTCCTGCACCTTTTCCGATATGGTGACCAACTGGTGCGCGGGCAGCCTTGGCATGGTGGGTTTCGTCGCTTTGCAGCGCGAAGGCGTCCGAACCTGGTTCACGAAATTGAGCAGGCTTCCAAAGACAATCTTGGGTTATGTGCTTCCCCTAATCATGGTTGCCTTTTTGAGCAATGAAATATGGACCCGTTACCTTTATCCGCCGCTGAATCTAGTTATAATTACCGTGGATTGCGCACGGCCTCGAAACATGAGTTGTTACGGATACGAGCGGCTCACGACCAGGTATCTCGACGAAGTCATTGGCGACAGCGCGAAATTCACAAATGCGTACAGCCAGGCCGCGTGGACGGGTCCTGGCGTAGCGTCGACATTGACCGGACTGTATCCTCCAACACACGGCGTGACCATGAGCGGCCAAAGCGTTCCCAAATCCGTCACGACACTTCTCGATGCTTTCCGCGAACGAGGCTACAAAGTACCCAACATGTCCTACCTGACCGAGGACGCAAATTTTCAGAACCTGGGCGCAGTGGACGATTCGGGAATCGATCCTACAACTATGGACGAGATTTCGGCGCTTCTGAAATGGATCGACAACAACCATCGCGACAAATTTGCAATATGGTTTCATTACCGCTTCGTTCACTTGCCATATGATCCGGAAGAGGAGCACAGGGTGTTTCCGCCGGCCAGCGACCCAAACGCAACCCCGCCGGACGAAATAGCCAACGTTATCCAGAAAGAGGTCATCATCCCAAATGGCACCGTGCAGTTCTCGGAAAACGCCAAAGAATGGATCGACTCGTTGTACGACGGACATATTCGCCAGTTCGACGACGCATTTGAAGGCCTGCGTTACCGGCTCGGCCTGCACCACATCACCGACAATACTTTAGTGGTCATTACCGCCGACCACGGTGAGGAACTGCTCGAACACGGTTACGTCGGCCACGCCTCAACAGCTGTACACTCGAAGCATTACGACGAGCTGCTCAACATCCCCCTGATAATGATCTGCCCGCGAATGATTCCTAATGGCGTGGAACTCGATGTGCCCGCGCAGCAAGTGGACATCATGCCGACTGTAATGGACATCATGGGTTGGCCGACGCCAGATGACGTGCAGGGCCGTTCACTGTATCCGGCCATACTTGGCGAGCAAATGGACGACGTGCCCCAGTTCGCCGAGAGCGTCGAAGGCGGATACCAAGCCAAGGAAGACATGAGGAGCACTTTCGTGCGCAGTGTTCGCACACGCGACTGGAAACTCATCGTGCGCACATCGCCACAGGGCGAAGACTTCGAACTTTACGATTTGGCAAATGACCCCGGCGAAAAAGACAATATATTTGGCAAGAACGCTGCCGCCGCCGGGGACCTGTTCGCAAAACTTGCGGACTGGATGACTAAGACTGGAGAAGCACGCGAAGAAATCATGAAACGCGAAGCCGAACTTGCGGCTTCGAATCCGGGTACTGGTTCCGGTCCGCGTGAACTCGAAATCCCGACGGTAACTGAACCGGTAAATGGCGCTACCATCGACTACGATTCATCTGGCGGCGCGCTCACAATGAAATGGACGGGAAATCCTGAAGCGCACTACCTCATCGAATATCACGTTGGCGAAGGTTGGCACACGCTCAAAGGGAAACTTGATGTGACTGGTACTCAGAAAGTCTTCGGCCCTCTCCCCAAAGACGCATGGAAGCCTCTATACCAATGGAACCCCTACCGCCTGCGCGTCAGACCGAAAGGCCTGCCAGACGGCTGGAGCGAGTGGACTACAATCAGCGTGGCCCCGCTCGAGTAGCAGTCCCGCTGCACCTATTTCTTTCTGAGAACCCTTGTGCCGCCCAGTGCTACTGCCCCGGCTAGTAGGCCCAGGCCGATCACGCCTGCTACTGGCATGCCTGCTTCGGGTTGTGCGGTTGAACCAGCTCCGCCGTCACCATCACCATCGCCAGCGGCTGGGTCGGCAATGTTGTAAGCAAAGAGAGTGCTGCCGTGCTGTAGGTACATTCGGCCGTTCGCGATTGTTGGATGCGCCCAGTGTTCGTTGGAGCCACCGGGGATTGTGAAAGAGCCTACACGTTCATATGCGCTGGGACTTGCTTTGACAAGGCTGACGACTCCTGATGGGTCTTCGTAGACGTAGAGCATGCCGTCGGCGTAGACAACACCGCCCTTTTTGATTTGGGTGGTCCTCCACTTTGATTGGCCAGTGGCCACGTCGAGGCATACCAACTCCTTGGGGTTTTGTTGGGCCGTGCCGTAGACGTGTCCGTCGAGGAGAACAACTCCTTCATGCTGACAGTCCAGGACAGTGTTGGACCATCCGGGCGTTATGCTTGAACCGTCGGGAGAGAGATTGAGAATTCCGCCGCCTGAGCCGTATCCAGCGGTGTAGTAGACCCTGCCGTCGGCGTATAAGGGCGTTACGGCGTGGACGTCGCTGTTGGTCGGATGAGCATGCTTCCACAGGAGGGTGCCGTTGGCGGGATCCATGCCTACGACCGAAGTCTGGGTCATTGTAATCAGAATTCGGTTGCCGTTGTGGTTGATGATGTTGGGTGAGCAATAAGACGAGGGCTCACTGAGGCCAGTCGATTGCCAGACGGTTGGGTCGTTCCCGTTCATTTTGTTGAGCGCGACGATGCTTGCGCCTGGGCCGCCTGGCGTACAGATTACATTGCCGCCGTCGATGAGTATGGACTCGGCATTGTCCCATTGCACCCTGACTCCGCTGAAGCGGCCCATTACGTCCACTTGCCAAAGCTGAGATCCGGAGGGCAGGTTGAAACAAGTGAGCTGGCCCCGGCCGGACATGACGTAGAGGCGATTATCTTCGATGGTTGGGGTCGAGCGCGCGCCGGGCCCCTGTGGTCCGCCCGCGCTGTCGGTCCCATACGGGAGTTCCTTCGTTATGGCGCCGGTGGCGGCGTCGATAATGAAGATGTATCCCTGGTTGCCTGATTTCATTCCCGCGGCGTATATAGTGTCGCCGACCACTGAGACGGACGAGTAGCCCCTGCCTAATCCGGTTGTTGTCCACAGCAGCTCAGGTCCGCCGGCCGGCCAGGATTTCAGCAGGTCGGTTTCGGGATATTTTCCGTCGCGGTTTGAGCCCCTGAACTGTGTAGAATCCACTGCCACTGCCGCGCCCGCGGCAAGCAGACAACTTAGCACAACAACAACATGCGCTTTTCGAGATAGAGTATTCATAATCAGTCCGCCTTTACTTCTTAGGATGACATGCACTTGCCATCCACTCCCAGTGTTTATTTCAGTATTGCCACACATCGAGCGCTACCCGCTTGGGCGCAATTCATCGGGTGGAATTCTAGAGCGTCTTTTCCTTCCCGTCGAATTCCTAAGTGGCGGTCTTGCCGGAATCCCATACAAGAGTACGCCACACCCGATTCAGTACATTATATTCCATGTCTTCAAATAACGCAAAGAGTTTTAATCTAAATTTATCTATTGCCGTTTAGCCTTGATTGGCATATAATGAATTGAGAGGTGAGTGTTGCGAAGATATGTCAAAGGGGGTATGTCTAATGAATTTCAAGAACAAAGGCTTCACACTAATTGAATTGTTGGTGGTAATTGCCATCATAGGTATTCTGGCGGCGATTCTTTTGCCGGCCCTGGCGCGCGCGAGAGAGGCGGCACGCCGGGCAAGTTGCCAGAACAACCTCAAACAGTTTGGGATCATCTACAAGATGTACTCGGGCGAATCGAGGGGCGGCAAGTATCCGCCTCTTCAGGTCTTCTGGAGCGGCGGCGGTGATGATGATTACGATTTTGCTGCCTCGCCTCGGATACCTGCCATCTACCCCGAGTACATGACGGATCCGAAGATTCTCATTTGCCCTTCCGATGCGATGGACAGCGTTAAGACGCTTCAAGATGCCGACGGCAATTATATGATTGGCATTCCGAAACACAAAGGGGGCTTGGCCTATCGCGCCGATGCCAGTTACGCGTATTTTGGCTGGACCTTTGACCAGATCCACGATAAAGCTCCAACGTCCCCGCTGGGCACGAAGTTTAACGGCTACTTCAACCGTGAGGCAACGCTCCTCGTCCCGACCCAGTTCCTGGAAGTGCTGGAATATCTGGAGGAAAAACTCTTTGCGTTTAATCACGAGGGGCCAATCGACGATAATGTTAAGGTTGCGAACGGAGCGGGCAACGCGAACGGCAGCACGGTGTACAGGCTTCGCGAGGGTATTGAGCGTTTCTTCATCACGGACATCAACAACCCTGCTGGCAGTTCCGAGGCACAAAGTACAATCTGGACAATGCATGACGCAATTGCGGGCAATAAGCATGTCCAGAACTTTAACCACGTGCCGGGCGGGGCGAACGTGCTTTACATGGATGGCCACGTCGAGTACAACAAATTCCCAGGGCCGCCGCCGGTCAATAAGCTGTGGGCGGAAACGATAGGCGGCGTCTTCGATCCCAATATTATTCCCGGACAGGCGCCCTAAGACACAAGCTCGGAGCAACGTGGAGCATGCGTGGGTCTCTTTCCGGCTATGCCTATCGACGCCTGCTCTAGCCCGCATCGCTGAATCACTTCTTCGCGAAACTGAGCAAAAAAGGGACTTAGGGCTCTTCTTAGAGACCAGCAAGCAGCAGCGAGTCTTCGAGCGAAGACGTGTCTGTCCCTTTTCTTGCGGCCCTTACCAAAAAATGCTAAGGGTTCAACCGATAATTACGGCTTCGAGGACCGCTCCTAATAATTCTGTACGGAGAACGCGGCCTCCAAGGCTTTCTTTATGCGGATCTGTGATTCGCGTAAATGTGCGTCGCTCAATGGGTCCAGCGCTACGGCGTTCTGGTCCGCCTTCTGAAGTAGTGCTTCCAGGTCTTCGCCAAGTTCTGCCACGGCCGCCCAGGCTACTGAGCGCGCGTCTTGCGGCAGACTCGATGGCGGATTGAGCAGATGGTTGAGCAGCACGTACTTGAGAAAGGCCCGCTGTAGATTCCGGCGGTAGCCGGATATAAATGGATTGCTCGCACTCCATGTTTCGGCGGCAAGGTCCTTGTCTAGTTCGGACCATGTGGTTTCGGTGACGCGCTGATAAACATCGGCGACAGTGATGACATCCTCATCGGCTTTGACATAGAGGCCGGCCCCTTCAATTCGAGAAAGAACCTTCGACGAGAACAAGCGGTTAATAATGCGCAGTTGTCCCGCCAGTACGGTTTCGTGAATTCCAAGGTCCAGCCGCGAGGGCATCCCGCTGCCCCAGTGGTTCCAGCGGTTCGGGGCGAGGCGGGTGAGCATCTCCGGGTCGAAATCGAATGCCGCATCCGAGAGCGCGTTTGCGCACACGAAATCCAAGGCCTCTCGCTGTTTGGCAGCCGGGACAATCTCGAGGACGGGCCGTTCACCTTCATCGCCCCGGTGGTTGCGGTTTACGTAGAATCCGCCAACATAGCGTGAGGAGTGATAAAGGCTGCGTTGCATGTCGCGCAGAGTGTAGAAGAAAGCCGTACGCGCTTTCTGATACCCTTCTCCGGGTTCCGTAAGTTTGTCCAGAAGCCCGTCCCACAGACCAGTCACGATTTCTACGCGTTGCATGGAAAAGGCCAGGGGGTCGTCGCTCATATCACGCTGGTTCACAAGCGGATCGACGTCGGAGCTGATGTCTTCGTCCGTGCCATATGCGTACTTCGGTTGGGCTGCGCGCTCGGCAATTTGTTGTAGGGCCTTCTTCTTGTCGTCCGCCGATTTGGCCTGAAGTTGCTTGTAGCCGTACTCGATGGCCAGATAGTCCCATGCGCCCAGGGTTGGTGTAAAATAGTGGCCTTGTTCTTCGTCTTTTGGCGCTACATTTACAAGGCTGTAGTCCATCACACTGCCCGTTAGGCCATTTTTCGAGGAGAGTTCCTTATTGTGCAAGTCTTCAAACGGAATTGTGGAAGAAGCCTTGAAATTATGCCGCAGGCCGAGTGTGTGGCCTACTTCGTGCATGATGAGTTCCTTGAGTCCCTGGCGTATGAACTCCTGGGGGAGGCCTTTCTTTTCCGGCACTTCTCCGCGGACCGCCGCGGCCAAAGCGCCAATGCCCATCTGCTCACGCAGGCCAAGGGCGTATTCGCATCTGTACAGGTCGCGCCCATCTTCCACAGGCCGCACAGCCGACGCGCCGCTTTCGAGTTGTTTTATGAACGCGTCGAGAGTTTCGGCGTTCGCCGGCCCGGATTCGCCCAGTCGAGCGCCTGAAGATTCGGGTTGCTCCACGAATGCTTTGTACTGCACTTCAAATGTACGCAGCCAATTTGAATCGACGAGAATATCGGCGTCATAGATTTCGCCAGTGAGAGGATTTGTGCGTGACGGTCCTATGGCGTACCGCGCCTCGCCCGTCATCCAGCGTATGGTGTTGTAGCGCACGTCCTCGGCGTCCCAGCCGGCACCTTCCTCCTGGTAACGCACCTCGATGGCGTTGATGAAACCGGCTTTCTCGAAAGCCTTGTTCCATTCCAACACGCCTTCGCGGACAATTGGACGGTATTCATATGGCACCGATTTCTCTATATAGAATACAATCGGCTTTCTTGGCGGCGATATGTCCGCCGATGGATCAGCCTTCTCGAGTTTCCATCTGTTGACAAAGCGCGAGAAGGGCGCTTCGCTCCCTTTCAACGAGTAATCCTTGCGGACTGTCAGAAAAAAGCCGATCCGGTCGTCCGCCTGACGCGGTTTGTAATCGCTTTTGGGTATGGCAGAGAAGCTGTAGTGAAGCGTAATGGATACGGCTCGGCTGTCTGCAACCGTACGAAGGTCTTTCCATGTTTTGCCGGAATATGTGGCTGCTACCTCGATCTCGACGTTGTCGGGAAATGTCTTGATGGAGCCCCATGTTGTACGTTTGCTGTCCAGATTGTAATCCGAACCGAAGACCGACCTTAGGTCTTTGCCAATCATGCCGTAATCGGTGAAAAGAAAATCACCGAGATTGACTACTACCGCCCGGTCGGATTTGGCGCGCAAGGGCAACGCGGCTATGACCGAGTCGGAGAAATCTTCCGCCACGGCCTTGTGAATCGGGTCACCGGTCTTAGCGATGTGGCGAACGTTTTTCTTGACCAGGAATACGCGGCTGTCCGCCAACTTCCAGTAATAGATGGACTCATCGCGCGTCATGCCCGATACTAAATACCCTTGAGCGACTCCACCGGCCACACTCACGCTCATCATGAATGGTTTTTCCAAAGTCGAGTTAGGAATTTCGGCGTAGAGCTTCTCGTCCTTTTTGTAGAGAGAAATGAATCCCTCCATTTTTGTGCCGTCCTTGAGCACATCGGAAATGGGAGGAAACGGGGGTTTCTTGGCAGCCGGTTTAGGCGCCTGCTTTGACTGGCCCGCGGATGGCTGGTCCGACTGGGCCTGCACCTCAGGTTTGGCCGGCTGCGCAGGTTTCGTCTCCTCAGCCCATACACCACAACAAAGCAACGACAGCGTGATTATCCCCGCCATAACATGCGCGACTTTTTTAGTCATCTTTCATCCCTCCGCGTTAATTCGAGAATATAATATGGTGGAGCCCGATAAGACTATTTCCGGAACAGTCCCATATTCCCCCATACAACCCGCTAGCCGCAACCGCAGGCGGGTCACTTACAATGATAAACTAAGTGCCCGGAACCTTCAAGATTGATTTTGGAACCTCTGTTTCCGGGACAGGCTCATAATCATTGATCAGGATTTCACACGATCGCGTGCGCTTTTTCGTATTCGAGGATTCTTTCTTCGTTACGCAGCGTTAGGCCGATTTGGTCCAAGCCGTTGAGCATTCGTTCTTTCAGAAACGGATTGATCTGGAACGGTATTTCGGTTCCATCGGGTTTTATGACCTTCTGGTTTTCGAGGTCAATCGTGAGGGAATATCCTTCCTGAGCGCGGATTTCTCCGAACAATTCATCCACCACGTCGCTTGGCAGAACAACCGGCAATATTCCGTTATTGAAACAATTGTTGTAAAAGATGTCCGCAAATGACGGCGCTATCATGCATCTGAATCCATAGTTTTCCAGCGCCCAAGGAGCGTGCTCGCGCGATGAACCACATCCAAAGTTCTCTTTGGCTAACAAAACCTGCGCGCCTTGATAACGATCCGCGTTAAGCTCGAAATCGGGATTGGGCGTTTTGCCGTCTTCCAGATATCGCCAATCATAAAACAAGAATTCGCCGTAACCAGTGCGTTCGATCCTTTTCAAGAACTGCTTCGGGATAATTGCGTCCGTATCGACATTAAGCGCCTCAAGCGGCGCGACTATTCCAGTCAGTTTCGTAAAAGCTTTCATTTATTCAACTCCTGTTACTTGTAATCCCAGTTTTGCATGTCGACAAAATGTCCGGCTACGGCCGCAGCAGCAGCCATCTCGGGACTCATCAAATGTGTTCTACTGCCTTTGCCCTGTCTTCCTTCAAAGTTGCGGTTTGACGTTGCCGCGCATCTGTCGCCAGGGTCCAGAACGTCGGCGTTCATTGCCAGACACATCGAACATCCTGCGTCGCGCCATTCAAAACCAGCTTCAATGAAGATTTTGTCCAGCCCTTCCTCTTCGGCTTGGCGCTTGACCATATTCGAACCTGGGACAGCGAGCGCCTGGACTATCGAGTCGGCGATCTTGTGTCCTTTGAGCACCTTTGCCGCAGCGCGAAAATCTTCGATTCTACCGTTCGTGCAAGAGCCAATGAATATCTTGTTAGGCCTTATTTCAGTCATTGGCAAGCCCTCTTCGAGTCCGATGTATTTCAGTGCCTTTTCGGCGGCCAATCGAGTGTTGGCGTCGGCAATTTCCGATAAAACCGGAGTCTTTCCACTGATTCCCGTAACCATTCCCGGAGAAGTTCCCCAAGTTACCTGAGCTTCGATTTCGCTGCCGTCCAGTTCGACAACCGCGTCATAACTGCAACCATCATCAGACGCCAAAGCGCGCCACTCGGCCACTTGCTCGTCCCAGGGCTTGTCCTTAGGCACATATTCACGGCCCTTCAAGTACTCGAATGTGGTCTCGTCGGGCGAAATCAATCCTGCGCGAGCGCCTGCCTCAATGGTCATGTTCGAAACGGTCATTCGTTCTTCCATCGTCATGTTCCGAATCACTTCGCCGGTGAATTCTATGACATGTCCGGTGCCACCTGCCGTGCCAATCTTGCCGATAATGGCAAGTATCACGTCTTTGGCGGTTACGCCGTCATTCAATTTGCCGTTAACGCGCACTTCCATTGTCGCGGACTTCTCTTGCAACAGTGTCTGCGTTGCGAGCACGTGCTCGACCTCGCTGGTACCGATTCCATGCGCCAATGCGCCCAATGCGCCATGAGTTGCGGTATGCGAATCTCCACACACTATCGTCATCCCAGGCCGCGTCAGGCCCAGTTCAGGCGCAATCACGTGGATGATTCCGTTATATTCGTGAGACATGTCAAAGCAAGTAATGCCGAACTCTTCACAGTTGTTTTTCAATGCCTCGATCTGCGCTTTTGACAGCAGGTCCGTAAGGGGCTTGTCGCGATCCTTTGTCGGGATATTATGGTCCATTGTCGCGAATGTGCGCTCCGGTCTGCGAACCTTTCGTCCGGTCAAGCGCAAAGCTTCGAAAGCCTGCGGCGACGTTACTTCATGACAGTAGTGTTGGTCGATGTAGAGGATCGAGTTCTTACCTTCCTCATCCATCACTACATGCGAATCCCAAATCTTCTCATAAATGTTTTTTGGCATGTTTTTGCCCCTTTCTTAATCTCCAAAGAGTTGTTCTACAAGATGTCAGGCCCAATTTCACCTGCGCGTATTGGCGCTTTCAAGAAATTACACGATTTTACCGGAGCGCCCGCTAATCTGCGCAGTAACGATAGTTGACCTATATGGGTCAGCGCGTCTGTGAGAGGACCCTGCAGAAAACCATTCTGCTTGTCGGATAAATCGCCAGCATTTTTCAGCGCATCATCGAGTTTCTTGAGCAGTTCGAAAAACCTGTTGACTTCGGTTTGCCAGGCCGCGATCCCAGGGATCGTCACGTTTTCCCCGGTAACGAAGGCCCGTGTACGCAAAGTTAGCATGTTAATGTGCGCCAGCAATCTAGCAGGCTTCATTACATCACTGCCCGCGTCGAATTCACCAAAGTTTTCCGGTGCATCATTAATAGTGAGCGCACCCCGATAACCGATTGTGGCCACAACATGCCTTAGCAATTCATTTGTCTCTGTGCTCATGAGTTGTGTTTCCTTAATAAATCGTCCAGTGCTTCCCGAAGAAGCATCGCTTCTCCAATTCCCATCCGTTTTGCAAGTCTGGCAAGGCCCTGCAACTGTCCTTGCGTGTAGTGGCTGGTCTTAGTGACCATTTTTTCCTCACGCGCAAGACACACCTTGTTTCGTCCGGTAACTTTGGCCCGATAAAGCGCTTCGTTAACCTTGCGCATTATGGCGGTCTCGTCGTTTCCGTCGTCAGGGTATGCGGCCACCCCTGCGCTCAAAGTCGCATGAAGCTTGATCGTTTCAACGCCGCGTCCGATCTCGCGTTCTTTGTCGAACGACTCTCTCGCGCTTTCTGTCAACAGAAATGCACGTTCACGTTCCGTATTGTCGAAAAGCGTAACGAAAGCGTCCCCACCGTACCGAAAAACCGTTCCGGCATCACCGAGACTTTCCACGAGGTGCTCTGCAACCTTCTTAAGCAGCTCGTCACTGATTTCGGGCCCATGCGAGTCGTTTATCTTACCGAACCAGTCTACATCTATCAAAGACAAAGAGACGCTCTGGTCGCCCGCACAGCCGATGTGCTCAGCCAGCGCGTTGATGAACGAATCGAAGTCCATCAGCCCCGTCAATCTATCCTTGACTGCGTCAGGTTTCACAAAGAAACTCCTCAATCACTCACATTCCGTCGATAATTACTATACAGAAGCTTTAGTTATTATACATCGTTATGAATACATATGTCAAGATATGTATTGATAAATCTTATCTCCTTTCGTTGTCCCGTTTTGGAACATAATTTTAGATGAGAATTTTTCGGTGGTTTCTGCTATTCTTATGTATAGCCCGGATATCTCACTGGTGAGATATCAGGGCTCGAGCTTTCAAGTTATTGCGATTGTTATGTTTGTGCAGAAAGGAACAGGGTGGCGACAAAAACCAGGTCATCTTACGTTTGTCAACAGTGTGGGGCGATTTTTGCTAAGTGGTCGGGCCGTTGCGTTGAATGTGGCGAGTGGAATTCGATAGTCGAGGAGATTGTCGTTGAGAAGGGTGAGAACTCACGGTTTACCATTCAGGAGAACTCCCGTCCCATTCCTGTTACAGATGCAGAGCAAGAATCTCCCGAGCGCAAATCGAGCGGCATTGCAGAGTGCGACCGGGTGCTGGGGGGCGGGATTGTACCTGGTTCCCTGACGCTGATAGGGGGCGATCCGGGGATTGGCAAATCCACGCTGATGATGCAAATTTCGCATCATATTGCGAAATCTCACGGAGCGGTCCTTTACGTTTCCGGCGAGGAGTCTTTCAATCAGAGCAGACTGCGTGCCGGGCGATTAGACACTCTTCATGATGATCTCTATTTGTTGACGGAGACCTCCGTTTCCGCGATTCGCAGCCACATCGCTTCCCGGCCATATTCATTTGTTGTAATAGATTCGATTCAGTCAGTGCACTCATCGATGTTAACTGCGGCCCCTGGATCCGTTAGCCAGGTGCGCGAGTGCGCGAATGAGTTTATGTTGATAGCCAAAGGTAAGAACATTCCTGTATTCTTGATTGGGCACGTGACCAAGGACGGTGCTATTGCCGGACCTCGTTTGCTGGAACATATGGTGGACACTGTTTTATACTTTGAGGGCGAGGGCAAGCATACGCTTCGCATTCTTCGCGCAGTCAAGAACAGGTTCGGGTCGACAAACGAGATCGGCGTGTTCGAGATGACTGGGACTGGCCTGTGCGAAGTGTCGGACCCGAGCGCGCTGTTCCTTCACGAACGTCCTGAAGGGATAAGCGGTTCGGTAGTGTTTCCGAGCATCGAGGGAACGCGTCCTGTTTTGGTTGAAGTTCAGGCACTGGTGAGCGAGACGAGTTTTTCTTCACCAAAGCGTACTGTAACGGGCGTGAACCCTAATCGCGTATCATTGCTGTTGGCGGTACTGGAAAAGCGATGCGGTTTGCACTTTTCGGATCGCGATGTTTTTGTCAACGTGGCCGGAGGAGTTCGACTGGACGAGCCAGCCGCGGATGTCGCTATAGCATTGGCCTTGGCGTCTAGCCTTCGTGATGTCCCGGTTGCGTCATCGCTCGTGGTTTTTGGAGAAGTGGGTTTGGCCGGTGAGATACGCGAGGTTGGCATGACTCGGCAACGCGTTGCCGAGGCGGCCAAGTTTGGTTTTGCCAAGTGCGTTCTTCCTGAGAGTTGCGCAAAAGACGTTGAGGACGAAATAGGCGTTTACGCAGTGTCGGATGTTGCGGGTGCGATTGAAATGTCAATGGAGATTTAAGGATGGCTAAAGCAAAAAAGAAGAAGTCAGCGAGCGAAGATGCGTTTCGCGAAGCGCTGTTGATGGTGTCCCCTGGCACAAAAATGCGGGAGGCCATATCTGCGATTCTTCAAAGCGGTTCAGGAGCGCTTCTATGCATAGGCGAAACGAAAGTTCTTTCGGAACTCTCCGAAAGTGGCATTAAACTTGATGCACCGAGCCGGCCTCAACTGCTGTATGAGCTGTCGAAAATGGACGGCGCAATTATCTTGACCAAGGACGGGGGCCGCATCTTGTATGCGAACCGTTTTCTGAAGCCCGATGATTCGTATCCCACTGAAGAAACGGGTACCCGCCACCGGGCGGCTCAGCGGTTGGCGAACCAGGGCAAGTGCGTGGTGGTAGCTGTTTCTGAACGGCGCTCGAGTGTAACATTATACGTTCATGACATCCGCTATGTGCTTGATGCGATACCAACGCTCATCAACAAAGCCGCACAAGCATTACAAACTCTTGAGAAGTACATAAGTGTCCTTAATCAAGCTATGCAGGAACTTAGCACCAGAGAGTTTCAGGACATGGTGACGATTTTCGATGTGTGTAAGGCGGCGCAGCGATGCGAGATGGTCATACGAATCGGAAAAGAGATAGAACCTTACATAATCGAGCTTGGTGTTGAGGGCCGTCTGCTGAAGTTGCAGTTGAAAGAACTGATTGCCCCCGTGGAAGATACAGAACTTGTTATCAAGGATTATTGCCGCGCAAAAGGCGCAAACTGTTATGTTCAGGTACGCAAGATGATTACGAACCTCAGTGAGCAGGAACTTCTGAACTTGAGCAGTATCAGCCAGGCCCTGGGTTATGGTCAGAACTTGCGCAGTGTGGACGCGTACCTTACGCCACGCGGCTATCGTGTGCTTACGCAGACGCACCGCTTCTCGAGTCAGATAGTGGAGAACCTTGTTGAACGCTTCGGTTCCTTGCAGCAGATAATTCGGGCCCCCAAGGAAGAACTGATTGCCGTTGAAGGCGTTGGCGAGGTCATAGCCGAGCGTGTACGAGTGAGCGTGAACCTTCTTCGCAACCAACTTGCTCTTTCGAGGAGATAGTATGCCCGCTGTTGTTGATTGTACTATTGTCGAGCACGAACAGGTAGCCGAGGGACATTATCGAATGTCTTTGCGCAGTCCGGCCATTGCGGATGACGCTAACCCCGGGCAGTTCTGCATGATTCAGGTTGAGGCCGGCTTGCACCCGTTTCTGCGCAGGCCCATGTCTTTACACTCGATAGGCGATGGGGAATTCTCGATACTTTACAAGATTGAAGGGGAAGGAACGAGAATACTCTCAAGACTCTGTGTTAGCCAAAAAGTGTCTGTGCAGGGTCCTTTGGGTAACGGTTTTCCAATCATCGAATCTTCCCGCACAATAATTGTGTCCGGCGGCATTGGTGTTGCGCCTTTGCCTGCTTTGGCTGCGCGGCATGTACGAGATGACGACAACGCGCCTGATGTGGTCTTGGCCGCCCGTACGGCAGACTTGTTGCTGTGCCAGGACGATTTCAGAAAGCTGGGCTGTTTGCTCCATATCGCGACGGACGACGGGTCTGCGGGACAGCAGGCATTGGCGGATGATATGTTGCGGGATTTGCAACCGAACGCAGACACAGTTATTTATGCGTGCGGCCCGATGCCCATGATGCGCGCCATATCTAAAGTCGCTATGGAGACGGGTGCGAAATGTTTCGTATGTTTGGAAGCCCAGATGGCTTGCGGCGACGGCGCTTGCCTTGGTTGCGTGGTCGAGTCAAACAGGGAGCAGGAAGGCGAGAAGATGGTGCGTGTGTGTAAAGACGGACCAGTTTTTGATGCATCAATAATTGATTGGGGAGCGCACGACACTGATTATGACCGCTAATCTTGAGATAAACCTCGGTGGCCTTAGAATGAAGAACCCCGTGACGGTTGCGTCGGGGACTTTCGGTTATGGCCAGGAGTACAACGAGTATTTCGATATATCGCGCCTTGGTGCGGTGACGACAAAAAGCTTGTCTCTCAAACCCAGGGCGGGCAACAGGCCTCCAAGGCTTGTTGAGACTCCAGCAGGTCTTCTGAATTCCATTGGCCTGCAGAATGTAGGTCTCGATGAGTACCTGAATATCAAGGTCCCGTTTCTGCGTGCCAAAAATGTACCGATTATTGCGAACGTCTATGGCCATTCTCCTGAAGAATACGCGGAGATGGCGATGCGGATCGAAGAAGCGCAGGGTGCCGACGCCATCGAGGTCAATCTTTCTTGTCCTAATGTTCACGATGCCAAAACAGCGAGTGGGCCGACGCTGGTGGCGCAGGTGCCTGAGAGCGTGCGCGACTATACGCAGGCTGTTAAATCGGCCACGAAGCTTCCCGTATTCATTAAGCTTAGTCCGAACGTTGTGGACATTCGCGAGCCTGCTTTGGCTGCGCAAGAGGCGGGCGCTGATGCTGTTTCGCTGATAAACACTTTGATCGGTATGGCGATAGATCCCGAGACGCGCCGGCCGAGGCTGACGAATGTGGTCGGCGGTCTCAGCGGTCCGGCGATACGGCCTGTTGCGCTTAAGATGGTTTGGGACGCATCAAAAGTTCTCGATATCCCTATCATCGGCATGGGGGGGATTTGCGAACCAGACGACGCAATTCAGTTTCTGCTTGCAGGCGCTACGGCGGTTGCCGTTGGATCGATGTCATTTCGTCAGCCTGATGCCGCACTGATAATTGCTGAGGGAATTGGGGCGTATCTTGAGAGGCACGATATAACGGATGTTGCCGAACTTGTTGGTGCTATGGAGCTTTGATAAGTTTTTGGCCAGGGGCCGCAAGAAAAGGGGACAGACACGTCTCCGCTCGAAGACTCGCTTCGCTTGTGTCAGTCCCCTTTTTTGCTCAGTTGGCACGGTGGATCCCTAAGGCAAGTAACCTATTGATCGTAACCGTTCGATTTCAGGTTTCGGTTTCGGGGTCTTTCGGCTTTCGGGGTCACTTTCGGGGTCAGGTCTGACATTCGGACATTTTGTTTTTTTGTTTCGGGGTTGTTTTGGGGTCAGGTCTGACATTCGGACATTTTGCTTTCGTATGTGCTTACGGCACGGCTGACGGTTTTGTAGTGGACGCCCATGAAATCGGCTATCACTTTCATCGTATAGCCGTGTTTGAGATACGCTGATGCCATTGCCGCGTTTCGACGATTCTTGTCTGTCGAAACGATGTCGTCGAGCAGAGCCGATAGAGATGGACGACCCATATATCTCTGTTCCCGTGATATCTCGCTGAGTTCCCGGCTGTCCGAAAACAGTTCACGGCATCTTGCGATGAACTCTTCGCTTCCCAGCAGAAGCCCGCATGCAAGACCTTCCCAAGGCGCTCCCTCATCAAGCCCTTGCCGAACGAATCTTCTGTATTCTCGCTGAGCATCAGCCCGCCGCTTGCCGAACTGACTCAGAATCCAATCGCTCGACAGAAATCCCGGTGGTTTCCTCAGTCCCGCTGTTGCGCGATAACTGCTCCACCGCCACTGTCGCGGATGCTCGACCATTCCCGCCCGTACCGGGTTGAGCATTATATAGCGGCACACCTCAAGAAGATGATTTTCCTTCTCGATCACAATGGCCTTGAAACGACCTTGAAATACATGGCCAACTCGCCCGTGGCTGCGGTTGAATCGCTGAGTGTACACTCCGTTCAACTGGCGCATCCCCCGGGACAAATTCGGCTGCGGAGTCTCGACCAGAAGGTGATAGTGGTTACCCATAAGACAATAACCATGGCACAGCCATCCAAACCGACCTACGACCGATTCCAGTACCGACAAAAACATCTTCCTGTCGTCATCGTCCTCGTAGATGCTCTCCCTCCGATCACCACGACTCGTTATGTGATACAAAGCTCCAGCATACTCTATCCGCAACGGTCTCGCCATGACCACAGTATACCACACGATTCTTGAAATGTCCTAATGTCAGACCTGACCCCTAAATCAAATCATGGAGCCCTAAGGTAAGTAACCTATCGATCGTAAGCGTTCGATTTCCGCTTCGCTGATTTCCGGCGGGCTTTCGTTGGCGTAGAGTTCTGAAAACGTCGAGGGGAATGACGCGCTCCAATCAAGCAGCAGCTTGGTCATGTCTTGCACTATTTCGGGGTGCTCATCAGCTAGGTTATTTTGTTCTTTTGGGTCTTGGACGATATCGTATAACTCGCATTCACCGGACTCTGTCCCTCTGATCAGTTTGAAATTATCTTTTGCGACCATTTGCAGGGGTTCTTTTGTGTAGGTGTAGTGTGTTGCCTGGGCAAAACACGGCCGTGCCGTGATCAAGCTGTCTCTGTCTACCAAGACGTTTCCAAGGCTTTGTCCGCGCCATAACGGGTCCTTTTCGGCCTTAATCAGCTCAGCTAATGTTGGTATAAGGTCTATTGCCGAAACGGGCATATTAACTGATCCTGGATTCACTCCGGGACCTGCGAAAATCAGAGGCACGTTGATTAGTTCTTGATAAAGTGAATGCGTGTGATTACATTTGCCGTGGTCCCAGAACTCTTCGCCGTGATCGGCCGTGAAACATATGTTTGTTTTGTCCGCAATTCCCAAAGATTGTAGTTCTTTCCTTATTATTCCCACGCATTCGTCTACATAACGAATTTCGCCCTCGTATAAAGATTGCGCGTAGGCCTTTTCCGAGTCGGTAAGCGTAATGTCGCCGTCTGGCTCCATCTGAGGTGTGCCCCAATACGGGTTGCTTTGGCAAAAAAGCGGCCATGGACCCTCCTCCGTTCTTAATCTCTCCGGCGGATCGTATGGGTCGTGTGGATCCATAAAATGCAGCCATAAGAAGAAGGATGTGTCTTTGTACTTGCGCAGGAATTGCCGCGCATATTCGGTTGCGAGTCTGGACGTGTCTAGTGGCCGGCGCGTTTCGACCAAGGGCGGATACAATGAAGCCAGCATGTCTTGAAAGAAAGGGAACATTTTGAACAGGCTTGTTCTTGGCCGCACGAAGTGATGGAATATGCGGCATTCTTGAAAGCCGCGTTTGATACCTTTTGTTTTGAGGTGGCCCAAAACAGGGTTTGCCACGAATGCGCCGGTTGCCAGGCCTTGCTCCGAAAGTTGTTCCGCAAAAGTCGACCGCTCTGTGTCGACTTTGTAGTAGTTGACTTCGTAAAGCCATTGTTCTTTGCTTGCGCCTGGCGTCAACCCTGGCGGATAGCTTGACGCGAAGATCCCTGTCATTGACGGCAAGGTCCACGGTGCGAGTGAATGACTCCGCTTGAAGAGGACGCCTTCTTTGGCTAGTTCTTCCAGGTTTGGGGTGGGGACGTGGCCGCCGTAGACCGAAGTATAATCGGCACGCATTGTGTCCGCTACGATGAGAATTGCACTGGGTCCATTCTCTTTCGCGTTGGGCTTGTCTGAAAACTGGGGAACAACGTACATAACGAGAGGGAGAATTATGAATAGCGCGGGACATACGAAGGAACACGTTTTGCGCTGGGTCTTACGTTGGCCGATGAAGACAAGAATGCCAATGAGTGCGCACAAAGCAAGCCAGGCCGCTGAAGTTACTGTCACGATTGCGGCCCGGTTTGTGTTGAGGAAAAAGCGGTCTGTTGTTGCAACGACGGCGGATATTCCTGCCGCGAATGCGTTGGCGCAAACCCAATAAAAGGCGGGACGCGACATGTAACCGGTGATGTGAAAGAACATTAGCGACAGTGTGTATGCGATGAGCGCGGCTGCGACCAGAGCATCGTCGAGTGTGGGGGTGTGCTCACGGAATGCGCTCAGGGCGGCCCACAACGCACATGCCGCAACAAATGTGAATAAAGGCCCTAGCGCTGTCTTTGGAGTGAGTAGTCTTCCGAACATATAGCTTAAGGCGAAAATGACGAAAGTATAAATCAGCAGGCCGGCGAGCGCTCCAAGCCATTCCGCCGAGCCTGCGCCTACCCAGAGGTCGGACCTATGAGCTTTGAGTACTTCAAGGTATGCGAACAGCATTGCGAGCGTAATTGCTGCTGCCAAAGTGTCGGCAATTGTGCGCTTCTGCGCGATGTCGTTCATTTCAGAACGCGGTCAGTTTTCGGAACGCGTCGAATCGGTCCGAGATTTCTTGTCCGCTAATTTGGGCCAATCTGTCAGGCCCAAAGGCTTCGCATGTAAACGATGCGAGAACGCTTCCGTGAACGACGGCTTGGCGAAGCGTCTCTGAATTGGTGCTGTCCGCTTCGGCGATATATCCCATGAACCCGCCTGCGAATGAGTCGCCTGCTCCAGTGGGATCCACGACATTGTCCAGCGGGAAGGCGGGTACGGCGAACACCGATTCCTCCTCAAACAGGAGGCAGCCGTGTTCGCCCTTCTTTACTACGACGATTCCAGGCCCCATGTCCGCTACTTTTTGCGCTCCTGTGACCACGTTGTTTTCCCCCGTAAGGTCTTTCACTTCCGAATCGTTTATTATGATGGCATCGACTTTCTTGAGCACTGCTTTGAGCTCGTCCAGGGAAATATCTATCCATAGATTCATTGTGTCCAGTGCGATAAACTCCGGTGATGCCTGTTCCAGCACTTCCATTTGCAGTGCAGGGTGTATGTTTCCAAGAAAGAGATACTTTGTCGCTTGAAACTGTTTTGGAAGCTTTGGATGAAAGTGCTCGAAAACGTTCAGTTGAGTGTCAAGGGTATCGCGCAGGTTTAGGTCTTCGTGGTACCTTCCGCTCCATCGAAAAGTCTTGCCTTCGGCGTGCTCGAGTCCGTCAAGGCAGATGCCCTTTTCTTCCAGGAGTTTTATGTGTTCATCAGGGAAATCGTTGCCAACGACGCCAACAAGGTTTACTTGTGCGTAGTGGCATGCCGCCAGTGAGAAATATGTGGCCGCGCCGCCCAGTCCGTCTTCGTTTTTTCCCCACGGTGTCTCGACGGTGTCGAGTGCGACTGAACCTACGACGGTAACGCCTGCAGTTTGCACCATTTCTTCGCTTTGTTGGCTGTGGCGAATTTGGTCAAGAGTTTCGAGTATTGCTTTCTCATCATCCTCATTTGCCTCAACGTCCCCCCAGCCTTTCTGTAACTGGAATAGTCCGTCGTACGCTGTGTCGCGATAGGAGATGAGAATGTGGTCAATTCCCTTTTCCGAGAGTATCGAACCCAGAAGTTGGGCTTCAATTTCGTTGTCCAGAACGGCCACTCGCTTCATTTCACTCATGTGTAATTCCTTTTTTGCGCCTGAATCAGAGACACTTCTGATAAGGTCTCTTTCTACCCATTTTGTTCGGAACTTTTTGGAAGATAAAACGCGAAAGCCCCACCACTTTCCCGATCATCCAAAAGTTTCAAATCGCCATCGTGCTGTCGCATTATTTTGTTGGCGACAGTTAGTCCAAGCCCCATTCCCTTTTCCTTTGTGCTGAAGAATGGCATGAAAATGAGGTCTGCATCTTGATCTGAGATTCCTGGGCCCGTGTCAGCCACGACTAATTCGCATTGTTCATCTTTGCCCGAGGTGCTTACCTTTAGCGTGCCCCCGGAAGGCATGGCCTCAATCGAGTTTTGCACGACATTGTGGACCGCCTGTGCAAAAAGAATAGGATCAAGGTCAACCTGAGGCAATGCTGGGTCGAAGGCGGCATCGATTTTTATCGAGCGCCTCCTTAATTCGGCCTCAAAGGAATGCAGGACGCTTTGCATTGATTCATTAAGGGATGCGCGTTCCTTTATCAGGCGCGGCCTTCGCGCAAAATCGAACAAGGTCTCGACAACGGCGTTTATTCTTGAGACTTCCTTTTGTACTACTTCGCTGAAAGCTTCTCGGAAATCTTCGGAATTATATTTCTTTGGCAGCAATTGTGCAAAGGTGTTGACGGCCACCATCGGGTTTTTTATTTCCTGAGCGATGCGCGACGAGAGGTATTCCCAGAATGGACTGTAATTGAGGTCCTCGGTTGTCTCTTTTTCTTCGGGAATTGCTGAAAACACAACGACTACGCCGTCCTCGGCCAGCGGTGTAGCGCTCAATCCCAGGGTAGCATTTATAGCGGGGTCTGATATTACCTTTCGCAACTGAGGCTTTTGCCCGGCCATGGTCCTGAGCACAACGTCTGCAAATGCGGAGCCAAGTTTTTGTACGCTGCGGCCAACCATATCTTGCGCCTTTAGTTGGAGGATTCGTTCCGCGCCGGAATTCATCATGGAAATGGTCTTGTCCGCCTTGACGGTGATTACGCCTGAGGGGACGTGGGCCAGGACACTATCGAGGTGTTCCTTGTGATTGAAACTGTCTTCGTAGTGCCTTGCGTTTTCGAGAGAAATTGATGCACAGCGGGCCACGGTAGTGAGCAATTCCCGGTCTTCAAGTGTAAAAGGCGACCCAGAGGCTTTTTCGCCAATCAGGATTGCGCCGCATACGCGTCCCTCGCACAGCAACGGTGCGGCGAGCCGCGCTCCCAGCACTTGCATTTCTTTGGATGCGTCATGTGGAGCATCCAGGGCGTCGCGGTCGAACATTTGGGGATGTTCATCAAACCAGCGCATGAGTCCTGTGGAATATCCGAGGAGTACTGAATCTGCGATGCTCTTTGAAATCCCGTTGCTTGCTGCCACCTTAACCTTGCCGTCTGTTTCGAGCAGTACTGCGCTTCTCAGTGTATCGAAAATATCTGCTGTGGCATCGACCAGGCTTTGTCCCAGAAGGAACGGGTTCTTGATATGACTGAAAGTACGGCCCAGCCATCGAAGGGCCGTTCGGTGTTGAGTGACGGGGCTTTGATTCTGTGGCGAATCGGTTTCTGGTATTGCCGCATTGCCGCTGGCGGCGTTTACCGCGATCGCGCTGTTCATGGCGTTCTTGAGGGTTTCGCAAGAAAATGGCTTAACAACACAGGCGAAGGCGCCATCCAATCTTAGCGCCGCCAAGGTTTCGGTGTTGCCTCTGGATGAGAGGACAATTACTGGCGTGTTTGGTTTCAATTCGCTAAACCGTGAAAGGGCATCTCTTTGGAAACGTGGAGAGTCGTCAAGCAAAATGACGTCGGCATCCGTTGAAATCACACGGCGCAATGCTTGATCCACGGAAGATTCGCAAATCACTAGGTCCGTCTCCGGCAGAGCGGCCTTTACGGATTGGCTCACGGAGAGTTCATCTGCAACCAGAATTATGACGTTCATAACTTATTCATCTTACACCTGCGAGGTCACTCGAGACAATGGAAGAGTTACTTTTATGCTGGTTCCCTTTCCAGGCGTGCTTTCTACGTCTATTTGACCGCCGTGGTCGGTTATGATGCTATGCACCACGGCGAGGCCCAGTCCGCAACCATTTGTTTTTGTTGTGTAGAACGGCGTGAAGAGCCGTTCGATGTCTTCGGCTTCGATACCGCATCCTGTGTCCGAAAAGGAAACGTGCGCGCATTTTGCGCCGAGAAGCGGTGTTGAGCCGTGTCTTCGCGTGTACATCTGGTCGTAGCTGGCTTCCACGCGAATTACTCGCTTGTTCGATTCGGTTTGGCAGATTGCGTCGATGGCGTTTAGTACAAGGTTCAGAAAGACTTGGTGAAGTTGCTGTTCGTCCCCTAAAACCTCGACTTTCTCTTCAGGGAAGACTATTTCGGCACTAATGCTTTCATTGTTCATTTGATTGTCAACCAGGGCTAGTACGGCTTCTACGATATCTTTTAGGTTTTGAGATGAAAAGGCTATGGGCTTGCTTCGCGAGAAATTGAGTAGTCTTGATACTATTCCGTCGATTCGTTCTACTTCCTGTGGAACGATCTCACTGAAGGTTGCGCGGAAATCCTGGTCGTCGAATTTTGTGGGCAGCAGTTGGGCGAAAGTTTTGATTGAGACGAGGGGATTCTTTATTTCGTGCGCCATTCCGGCTGCCAGCATTCCTACGGATGATAGTCTGTCGGCCCGTTGCACGTGACGTTCGAGCCGCTTGAGGTGGGTGAGGTCGTAAATCATCGCCATCGCCCCACCGGTCTTGCCGTTTCCTACCGAGGTCAGCGAGGAGGATGACATGATCACTGGAGCGAGTTCACCGTTGGGTCGTTCAATGACCGTTTCAAAGTCGTTAACTGCCTTTTGGGTTTCCAGAGTCTGTTTCAGCACTTGGGCGACTTCCTGAGGGAATGTTTCAAGGTCTTGGCCAAGGGTTGCTGGACCAAGTAGGTCAGTTGCACTGCGGTTAATAGTGGATATCTTCCCATCTTTGTCGACCGCCACTACACCACCGCGCATGTTTGTTAGAATTCGCGCAAGGTGAAGGTTGAGTTCTTCGAGTTTCCGATAGAGACGTGCGTTGTCGATTGCGGTCGCTAGTGGTTGCGCCAATGCTGTAAAGAGTACTACATCGTCGTTTGTGTAGATGTCTCTCGAGCTTTTCTGTCCCAGCGTTAGGATTCCGACTAGCCCCATTTTTGTATGTAGTGGTACGCATAGATAGGCATCGAGTTCGGCGAGGTATTCGGCGAGTTTCATGCTTCGTTCTGTCGGTCTTGAGTGCAAGAGTTGTTCCAGGACGACTGGTTGCGGGGTTACATTGAAATATGATGTTAGGTACTTGTGCTCTCTTGAGCGTTGGCCGATTTCCTCCTCTTTGCTGGAGTATTCGGTGATTAGTATCTGTGGATCGTTCTGATCCACGAGAAGCACCCTGATTGTGGCGAAACCGACGGACTCTTGAAGTTCCTTTGCGAGAGTCTGCAGAAGAGTGTCGAATTGTACGATGTTTGCAACGCGTTTGCTGAGTTGTGCGAAAAGACGGCTTGCGTCGTAATGGCGCTTGAGGAGTGTTTTTTCGAGTAGGTGTTGAACACGTTCTTTTAGCGGCTGGAGGAAAATGGCTATGACCACCGCTGCAATTATTGCCGAAACTAGGCGCGGCACAAGCTTGTTCGCGTTTGAGGCCCACACCAGATGCACCAACGATACGCTAAGGAAAAACGTAAGGGCAACAAATGCGGTCACGAAGGCGTAGACGGTCGTGCGAGATACAATAACGCGAATGTCCAGCAGTTGATAGCGCACCATCGCGTAGGCGAAGAAGCCCATCATCAGGACCATGAAGGAAGGTCCAAAGGCTTGTAGTGAGCTCCTGTCTACCAGCGGCGCCAGGACATTTGTCGCTACGGCGAGTCCTGTGCTCAGCATAATACCCAGAAGCACATGTTGAATTTGGCGGCGTTCTACCCCACTCGCCCGCTTGAGTTTCTTAAACAGGTTTGGAAAGGCATTGAACATAGCAAGCGCAATACATCCCGCGTAGTAATACATGACGGGGCCATATTTGACCTGAGGGGGATGGTCCATGAACGCTTCGATACTCTTCACATGCCAAGGCGTGAAGACGGACATGCTAAGAAGTATTGCGCTGGCGTAGAGAATTACGGATGAGACTTTCGAGCCGTGGAAAGTCTTCCCAGGGAAATTGCATATAAAGTGATGGAAAGTGGCTGGGAGAAAAGCTGCGACTATGAAGGTAGCCTTAACCCACAGTTCTGCGCTTGTTTCCGAGCTGCTGTGTACAATGAGCGTAACGCCTATGGCCCAGAGCATTAGGTTTGCTGTTAATACCGCAAAAAGTCTGTGGGTGTTTCTGGCCGGGTTTCTTAGCAATACGACTACGCCGAGAATGAAGCACCCTATCGCTGAAAGGGCCAACATTATTGTAGCTGCCAAGCTGTGCATCAGGAAGCTCGCCTCATTACGACCGCGCTGTGTGTGCCTCCAAAACTCATTGCACAGGTTAACACGGTGTTGATGTCGTTCAGTCTTGCTTGTTTTGGAACAAAATCGAGGTCACATTCCGGCGCAGGATTTTCGAGATTTATTGTTGGACTAACGACCCCTTCGGATAGGGCGAGAATTCCGGCCGCTAAACCCAGCAGCCCTCCGGCGGCGTATGCCTGGCCTGTCATTGATTTTACTGCCGATACGGGAATCCTGTAGACGCGGTCGCCGAGGGCGGTTTTGTATGCGTTTGTCTCGCAAATGTCGTACATTTCGAGTGATACGCCGTGGGATTGTATGTGGTCTATGTCGTTTGGCGTCATTCCGGCACTTGTGATTGCCTCAGTTACTGCGCGGGAGAGCGCTTTGCCTTTTCTATCGAGTATAAGGGCGTTTCTAGCTTCGCAGCTCGAACCGAAACCTGTGACTTCCCCAAGTATTCTGGCTCCTCTGGCTTTTGCGTTGTCAGCTCGCTCCAGTACTAGAGCGACGGCGCCTTCACTTACCACGATCCCGTCGCGGTTCTTGTCAAAGGGTCGCATGGCTTTTTCCGGTTGATCGTTTCTTTTGGACATAATTCCCAGGGAACAGCCCGTTGCGAAGGACATTGGGAATACCGGCGATTCTGTGGCCCCCACTAAGGCTGCGTCGGCCCGCCCGGACTGAATCTGGTGCAGGCCCCATGCTATTACGTCCAGTCCTGTTGTGCATCCACTTGATATTGTTATGCCAGGGCCGCGAATTCCGAAGTCTATTGAGACGTGGACAGTTGCGGAGTGTCCGGAGAAAGCTGAGGAGGCAAACTTACTGACTTTTTGAAATCCGTGAGACTCATAAGCCTTTTGTTGTTCTTCGTATGCCTCGTTGGGAGAGCCGATACTTGTTCCTACGGCCACGGCAATTCGGTCGGGTTCATATGCGCTTTGTAGTTCTGCGTCGGATACGGCCAGTCGCGAGCTTGCGACGGCTTGGTGGACATGTCTGTGCCAATGCTTTACGACTTTTCTTGACATGAAGTCGGAAGGCTCGAAATCCCAGAGTTGGCCCGCGATCTGGCAGGGGAGGTCTGAAGGGTCGAATCTGTCCAGGCGTCGTATTCCTGATACTCCTTGGCGCAGGGCTTCCCAGTAAGCTTTACGCCCTAAGCCGTTGCTTGCCAGCACACCAAGTCCCGTCACCACTATGGAGGTCTTATCAGTCACGCGTATGATTTCCGGTTACTCTTACTAAACATATGGTCGCAAAAGAGAAAACATCGCAACGTTGGCCATACTATATGTTGCGTTTATTCTACACGCAATACCATATATAGTCAAGTTCTGTTTGTCAACCACAATATTTTGTAATGGTCTTGGTTAGGATTGTGTGTCGAGCTTGAGTTTGTCTGGTTTCCTAAGTGTGTGAAACTCAGAAATATCCCTCGTTAACAATAGATGCAGAAAGAACTACCATGTGCGAGCATGGTTTACCAAGATATGCTTGTGCTCTCAACTTTGTAAGATTGCAGAAGTATTGGTGTTATAGAAAAGGGCACGCCTTGACAGAGATGAGAATTGATGGGATAATGTATATGGTGGTTAAGGTATAGTGTGAAATTCTAGAGTATGAGAGGTTGTGAATCCGTCATGATACTAGGTGGATTGACACATAGCGTTGGCGCCAGTAGTGTCTTATTTGACAGACCGGGTGTTAGCGATGTCAAGAAACTTGGCTCTAAAACCGGGGCCAGCCAAGTTTTTTTCTCTAAGGACAAGCAAGATGCACCGAAGGCTGGCTTTGGGAAAGACACTGTGTCGGTTCGGTCTGCGGCTTTGCATACTATACGAAGGGGTGTTGAGGGAGTAAGGCGCATTGTGCCGACACCCGCTGAGAGCCGTGCTTTGGCAAGAGCGAGGGTTATTCAGCGGCGTAGGGAGGAAAGACGCGCGCAGGAAGCCAGGAGGGCGAACCAGATTGAGCGGCGGCGGCCTGAGCCTTCGGCTTTGGCCCGTAATTTTGTGAGTACTGTAAACCGCGCGGCTGCTACGGCTGAGGCTCGGTTGCGTGGCGAGGAAGGCCCTCCCGATCCGAACAGGCCTACTGCAAATGTGCAGGTGAACGGGGAGAATTTCAGCCTGAACACTATAGCCGTTTCTGGCGGCCAGCGTATTGATATCCGCACTTAACCGTTTTTGGTGCTCGTTATTCCCTGTCTTATTTCAAGGTGATGGTTTTGCGTTCCGTCGTCTTTCTTGTCGTTTTGTCGCTTTCTGCAACTTGTTAGGTGCTTTGAGGATATAATTATCGTTGCAGAAATTCTCTCACTATGGTAGTTTATCCACCGAGCGCTTGATTACTTGGCTTGTATGTAACGGAAGGGGAAAACCGTGACCGAATTATTAACACAGCAGCAGACGCCTCAGATGCTGCATGCTGCATTTGTGCATTTGCCCATTGCTCTTGCAATTCTTGGTGTCCCGATGGTGTTGTTTTGCGCCTTTTCCATTCAGAAGGGGCCGACTATTCGATGCCTTACGCTGTTGATGTATGTTGTGATGGCTTTGATGGCTTATGGTGCTGCGTACACTGGCAAGGGCGCGCTTGGTGAGCTGGCGAGCGATACCCCTTCGGATGTTTATGAGGTTGTGCAACGTCACGCTGAAATGGGTGAGAAGATATGGATATTCGCGGCTGTAGTGGCCGTGAGTCTTGCGGTTACTTTGGTTAAGTCAATGACGGCTCGAGTTTGGTTTACGGTGATTGCGCTGTTGCTGAGTTTGGGAACGGCGACTTGGGTTGTTTTGGCTGGCCATTATGGCGGCACGGCGGTGTATCGTTATGGAATAGGTATGCCGGGGGACAATACGCAGGAGGTTTTGGAGGGTGAGGCGGGGCCTGCAACTGAGGGCAGGGAGGAGAATGAAGCAGAACCTACTGCTTATCTCTTGGAGTCAATGGTTCCTTCAATGGGGAATTCGACATTAGCGAGTGGTGTTTTGTATTCAATGGCGCGTCTGGAGGACGATACGGATTTGGGACGCACTTGGGTTCGTCGTTTATCGTCAGGCGATTTGCCGGTTTGACGCGAGGGACGGCCGTCAACACTTCACGAAATAGTATTTCACGAGAGGTATGTTTTTATGCATGAACCGAATTTGAAGGCTTTGTTAGAGGCAGTTTCGAAGGGGGAGACGTCTGCTGACGATGCTCTTGAACGATTGCGGGCGCTGCCTTTTTCTGATCTTGGCTTTGCGAAGATCGATCATCATAGAAGTCTGCGCAAAGGTTATCCGGAGACTATATTGTGCGCTGGCAAGATGTCCGATCAGGTGGTCAAGATTGCGGCGAACATGGTCGAACACGGCAGCAATGTTCTTGCTACCCGGTGCTCGCAGGAAGTTGCCGATGCTTTGCTTGCTTCCAACCCTGATGCCAAGCATCATGAGATGGCGCGTGTGGTGACCATTACTGTATCGCCTGTTGAGGTTGTGGACGGTTATGTGGCCGTTCTTTGCGCTGGCACTTCGGATATACCGGTTGCTGAGGAAGCCGCGGTTACTTGCGAGTCGATGGGCAATCGCGTCGAGCGCGTTTATGATGTTGGAGTCGCGGGTATTCACAGGCTATTGTTTCAGAAGGATGTTTACTCGGAAGCGAACGCTCTTGTTGTGTGCGCGGGAATGGAAGGCGCGTTGGCGAGCGTTGTTGCCGGTCTTGTGTCTAAACCGGTCATTGCCGTACCGACAAGTGTTGGTTACGGTGCGAGCTTTGGCGGTATAGCTGCTTTGCTTGGGATGTTGAATTCGTGCGCGAGCGGCGTTGCGGTTGTAAATATAGACAATGGTTTTGGCGCGGGCGCATTTGCGTCGATAGTGAACCATTGTTCGGCCGGGAAAGAATGATGAAGACACTTTATTTTGATTGTTTTTGCGGCGCGAGCGGCGACATGATTATGGGCGCGTTAATTGATGCTGGCGCTGACTTTGATTTCATCAAATCCGCTTTGGGCTCGTTAGGCGTATCGGGCTTCGAGGTGAGTGCTGAGAAGGTTAGCAAGAATGGCATCTCGGCGACACAGTTTTCCGTTCACTTGGATGCTGATATCGAGCAGCCTCACCGTCATTTGCGCCATATTCTGGAGATTATCGAGAAGGGCGATCTGCCGGAGAAGGTCAAGGCTGCCAGCGCTGAGACTTTCAGGCTTATAGCTGAGTGTGAGGCCGAAGTTCACGGTACGACTGTCGAGAAGGTCCATTTTCATGAAGTTGGCGCAGTTGACTCTATAGTGGATATTGTTGGCGCGCATTTGGCTTTGGACAATATTGGCGTGGAGCGTATCGAAGCGTCTAAGCTCATCGTCGGCAGCGGAACTGTTAAGACTGAACATGGCGTCTTGCCTGTTCCTGCTCCGGCGACCGCGCTGCTGCTTAAGGGCGTGCCTTTTGAGGCGGGCGATTTAGTTGGGGAGATGGTTACTCCGACCGGCGCGGCGCTGGTTACGCAGTTGGCTGCGTCCTTTGGCCCCGCACCGGAAATGCTTGTTGAGAGCATCGGTTACGGTTGCGGCACTCGGAATTACGAGGATCGTCCCAACGTGCTTCGCGTGCTGATTGGCGAGTCCGCTGAGGCCGATTTCGCAGGACAA
>SDBV01002001.1_pt1 | contig 30533 bp, 25 predicted proteins | sample 2277081 | NCBI WGS metagenome assembly SDBV01 (sample SAMN10402039, study PRJNA504765) | marine sediment metagenome | isolation source: marine sediment core GS10_PC15, 223 cmbsf | place: Arctic Ocean: Southern Knipovich Ridge | collected 2010 | reverse complement strand
CGGGGTTATGCGGGCGGTGGGCACAAGGCCCATACAGATGGCCCAGATAATCGTGTTCGAGGCCGTCTCGCTGGCAATAATAAGCATCGTCATAGGCATGGCCATGGGCTGGCTTCTAAATACATTATTCGGTGTAGTTGGGATAGATTACAGCGGGATAGAGTTTGCGGGGATCACGTTAACAGAGCCCATATACACGGTCATGAGGCTGGAGCAGTTTACGCTTTATCCGGTAATGATAATGGTCTTCTCGCTGGTGGCGGCCATATACCCCGCTTTTTACGCGGCAAGGCTTACGCCGTCAAAGGCCATGAGAAAGAGCATGTAATATGAGCGGAAGGGAGCAATTGAGGATGCCTGAGGATGTAATTAAGGAAGTCATAAAAGTGGAGAATATACGGCGCTGCTATAAGACAGGAGACGTGGAGGTGCATGCACTAAGCGGGGTGAGCCTTGGCATTGAACGCGGGGAGTTCACCGCGGTGGCCGGGCCCTCGGGCTCTGGCAAGACAACGCTGCTGAATATAATAAGCGGGCTGGACACGCCTGACGAGGGCCTTGTAATGCTTGCGGGCAAGCCAATAAGCCGGATGAGCGGAAACGAGCTGTCGGATTTCAGGCGCGACCATATCGGTTTCATATTCCAATCCTTCAACCTCATCCCCGTGCTCTCGGTGAGGGAGAATATCGAGTACATCATGCTCCTGCAAGGGGTTGCTAAAGCCGAACGAGCCCAGAGGGTGAAAGACATACTTATGGACGTGGGGCTTCATGACATGGAGGGCAGGCTCCCGCTTCAGATCTCCGGCGGGCAGCAACAGCGCGTTGCCGTGGCTCGCGCAATGGTCTCAAGGCCTGAGATAATACTTGCCGACGAACCCACGGCGAACCTGGACTCGGCAACTGGAGCGGGCCTGCTGGACATGATGCATGCGCTTAATGAAAAGCACGGTATGACCTTCGTGTTCTCCACCCATGACGACATGATAAAGCAGAGGGCAAGGAGGCTCATTACCCTGAAGGACGGCCAGGTCCACTCTGACATCAGGCGCGATGTCGGGCAAGAGGAATAGGCCATGAGGGCTGGCATTGCATTGCTGGTGTTCCTGGTATTGCCGGCCAATGCATATGCCCTTGATTCCCTGACCCCGGGCGGCTCTGTAAGGACATACTTCGTGGCCACGCAATACCCTGATGGGCAGGATTCGGCAGAGGCCCTCACCATGCTGCGCTTAAAGCTCTCGGGAGAAGTCACAGACCAGTTGAGGTTCGAGTTTGCGTACGAGGCAGTGCCCTCATGGCGGGATTCAGCCCCTGCCGAGGACCTTTCCGATACGACCGGTGGCCCGGCTTACAGGGTGGATGATCTGAACAAGACCCTCTACCCTTCCTCCCCTGAAACTGACGACAGGTTCATCGTACACCAGAACCTGGACCGGGCGTTCATGAGCTTTGCCGCAGAAGAGTTCGACCTGATAGCAGGACGCCAGCCCATATCCTTTGGCAGCGCCCGCGTGATAAACCCCACTGACGTGCTCTCCCCTTTCACGTACGAGACCCTGGCAAAGGAAGAAAAGACCGGGATAGACGCCTTCCGGCTCAGAGTGCCCACAGGCGACTTCTCCGAACTGGACATTGGGGTGGTGCTCGGTAAAGACGGCCAGCAGGACGAGGGCGCGGTATATGTGCGCGTGAAGAGCTATATCAAACAGACCGATATCGCGTTCATGCTGATGCGTTACGGCGGCAATATAATGACGGGCATTGACGTTGCCCGCGCCATTGGCGAGGCAAGCGCGTGGGTTGAGGCGACATATACGGAACCGGCCCAGGAGATCTACTACACGGAGGACGCCTCCTATGCGCGCCTGTCCATTGGCGCTGATATGGCGTTTACGGGGAATGTTTATGGATACATGGAATACCACTACAACGGCCCTGGCACAGAGGAGCCCGTGGACTATACGCTTAACACACTGAATGCAGCATACGTCCATGGCTCTGTGTACCTGCTTGGGAAGAACTATCTGGCCCCAGGCATTAATGTCGAGATCACACCGCTATTGAACATGGAGGCAGCAGCCCTGATAAACATGGACGACAACTCAGCTCTCCTTGCGCCCTCGCTTACGTATAGCGTCTCTGACAATTCCACAGCGTCTGCCGGGGCTTATATTGGTGAAGGTGATGGGCCCGAGGCTGGAGTGCCGCGCTCGGAGTTCGGCTCATATCCTGATACGTACTACCTATCCTTCAAATATTACTTTTAACACGACAGTGTGATTTTCTTTTCACAAAGCCCTGAGCAATACTTAAGCCCATCTTGTAATTTATTTGTCCTCAGGCTCTATGGTTCTGTATAATATGCACATGCGGAAATTCAGAATAAGACTTCTGGAAAGAGCAGGCTTCACCTTGATGGAGTTGCTCGTGGTCATGGTCATCCTCGGGCTCCTGGCTGCGCTTGTGGGCCCTCGCATATGGAAGAACGTCACAACCAGCAAGCAGACCACTGCCAAGGCCCAGATAGCGCTACTGGGCCAGGGACTGGACCAGTTCCGGCTGGATACGGGCCGTTACCCGTCTTCACAGGAAGGGCTTGAAGCCCTGAGGACCAACCCCGGAGTGAATGGATGGGACGGGCCCTACCTTCGCAAGGCAGTGCCCCTGGATCCCTGGAGAAAGCCCTACGCCTACCTTTCCCCGGGCTCTCAAGGAGACTACGATCTCTCTTCGTATGGGCAAGACGGCTCCCCCGGAGGCGCTGGAGAGAACAAGGATATCTCAAGCTGGGAGTGAAAATCATTTTTGTTTTTCATTGACCTCCCAAGCTTTCACCCATATAATGAACTAGAACCCAATAACTAACTAGAAACCATTTATATCAAGGAGGTCCGTAATGGCCAAGGAATTCTGGGGCAAGGTGCGGGGCGATATCCAAAAGGGCTACAAGGACAGCCTCAGCTTCTTAAAGAGCAAGACAGAGGAACTCACCGAGGAGAGCAAGAAGAAGTACAAGATCTATGAGCACAAGCACAAGGCCCACAAGCAGATAGCGGAACTTGGGGCCAAGGTGTACGAGATCGTAAACACCGGAGGCTCGGTGGACAACAGCCGGATAGTTAAGGACACTGTTGAGAAGATTAAGAAAATAGAGGAACTGATTGACAAGCTGGAGGCCCTGGCAAAAAAGAAGTCGGCAAAGTCGACCAAGCCGACAAAGCCGACTAAGAAAAAAGCCATCGCCAAGAAGAAGGCCGCAGTAAAGAAAAAGGCCCCTGCAAAAAAGAAGGCTCCGGTCAAGAAAAAACCCGCTGATAATTAATCCTGACAGCGGCTCTCACAGTACCGGACCATGTTTTTAAACGGCCCCGTAACCTAGCGGGGCCGTTTTTCGCCTTATTGGGACCGACCTCGTTTCTGGTATAATCAACTTAGCATGAAGACAATGATAATAAAGAGCATCCCGTTTCTCATTGCAGCCCTCCTGCTAACGTTTTTTATCGAATGGGGAGGGCAAAAGCCTGACAACACCATGCTCGCCATTGGCACGGTGGAGGCGGTCTCAGAGGCGGAGGCCTCGGCCCCGGAGACGGAAACGCGTTCCATCAGTGGCTCGGTGCGCTCAGGGGATACCCTCTCGGTGATATTCGAGGCCCACGGGCTCGACCCTATGCATGTCAACCCCGTAGTTGCCGCAGCTCGAAAGACATACGACCTGGCGCGCTTGAGAGTTGGCAACCCCTACTCCTTCGACATAAGCGGCAAGGGGAGCGTGGAGGCATTCACTTACCAGTATGACGAGGAAAACCTTCTAAAGGTAACCAGCAGGCCGGGTGGCTTTGTGGCCGAGGATATCGCGATGCCCTATGAGAGGCGCACCGCTCACATAGGCGGCGTCGTCAGGGACAACCTCATCTCAAGCGTTAATAACCCGGCAGTGGCCCTCACCCTCTCGGACGTTTTCGCATGGGACATAGACTTTGCCACCGGCTTGAGGGAGGGAGACACCTTCAGGGCAGTGGTAGAGGCCCTTTACAGGGACGGCAAGCTGGCGCGTTACGGGAAAATACTTGCCGCCGAGTTCGTCAATGACGGACAGAAACACAGGGCCTACAGGTTCATCCCGCGCTCGGAAGGCGGCAACGGGAGCCACTACGGCCAGGACGGTAAATCCATAAGGCGGGCATTCCTGAAAGCACCGCTTACGTTCAGGCGCATAAGTTCCGGCTACAGCTATGGAAGGTACCATCCTATACTGAAGATCGTGCGCCCCCACCTTGGCGTGGACTATGCGGCAAGGGCAGGCACCCCGGTATCCGCTGTTGGAGACGGCACGGTGACCTTTGCCGGGTGGAAGGGCGCAAACGGCAACCTCGTTATCATCAAGCACCCCGGCAGCTACACCACCAGCTACGGTCACCTGAAGAAGATCTCACGAGGGGTGCGCAGGGGCAAGAAGGTCACACAGGGACAGGTGATCGGATGGGTTGGCAGCACTGGCCGCTCCACCGGACCGCACCTTGATTACAGGGTGAAGCAGGGCGGAAGGCCCGTAAACCCCGTTAAACTTGTCATGCCACGGGAGACCTCAGTGCCCAAGGACGATATGGAGGCCTTTAAAGCCCTCAAGGAGTCCATGGACATGCGGCTTGCATCGATAATAACCGGCGCTTCCCTGGTGGCGCGCTCAAACGACCCCTGAACATATCGCGGAGGCGGACTTGCTTATGCCCCAAACAAAGGTAAAACAGGAAAAACCAACGCCCAGGCCAAGGGGCGTCCCAAAGTGCGCACAGTTGAAGGACAAGTCCTTCTACTTCATGGACATAGTAAACGTGATCAAGCACACCGGGACAAAGGCCACAAGCCTTAAGGAGATGCGTGAAGGCATAGCCTCCGTGAGCAAGGAATGCCTCTTCCACCATACCTGCCAGTACTTCAGCAAGGGAAACATCCAGGAGCACACGAATGATTTTTCCCAATGGATATACACGAGCCTGGATGACAGTATCCTGGCCGAACAACTATCGAACATAGACCCGTATTCGTTTGCATCCATGACAGCCCTCAGAAAACACTTCCTTAAGGTCATGGACAATTACATCGAGAACTTCCCTGAGCCAAGGGTTGCACTGCCGGACGAGGCGTTCTTCTTTAACGAGGCCGTGACCTTCATATTCCCGGCCGGGGTCAAGGCCAGAAACATGGCCGAGTTCCTCATGGCGATAAAGTTCGTGGACTCAAGCTCCATCTATTACCATTTTTACGAAGCGCGCGCCAGGCTGAGCAAGGGTACCGACGACTTCTCAAAGTGGATAGACGAGGTGGGCAAGGCCCCGCGCATTGCAGAAAGGCTGCGGGCCGTGGACCCCTTTATGAACAACCTGGAGAACGTCAGGGAGAAGATCATAGACATACTTGAGGAAGGTATAAAAAGAGAGATGGAGGAGATGGGATGATCTCAGAATACGCCGGAATAAGCCCCAAGCGCGATATCCTTCTCATTCATCAGCTATGCAAGAAACTCAAAGGCAAGAGCTTCCTGCACATCAACTCCACCAAGGAAGGCGGCGGGGTGGCAGAGATACTGCAGCGCATGATCCCCCTCCTTCAGGGGCTGGGCATTGACGCGCGCTGGGATGTGATAAACGGGGACAAGCCGTTTTATGATACGACAAAGACCATTCACAACACGCTCCAGGGCGACAACATGACCATAAGCAAGAGGGCCTGGGAGCACTACTATGAGATAAACAGGAAGAATGCTCAAAAACTGGACCTGGAAGCGGACGCGGTCTTGATACACGACCCGCAGCCCGCTCCGCTCATCGATTTCAGGAAGAAAGGCCTCTGGTTCTGGCGCTGCCACATAGACGTGTCCAGGCCCAACCCAGAGGTGTTCAGCCATATAAACTCCTACGCGAAGAAATACCATGCCACTGTTTTCTCCGTGCCAAAGTTCGCAAAACCCATAACCAGCAACGAGTTCATCATACCGCCCTCCATTGACCCTCTGAGCGAGAAGAACATGGACTTGAGCGAGGCAGAGATATCCGAGGTGGCAAGCAGGCTCGGCATCCCGAGGGACCGGCCCATACTGCTCCAAGTCTCACGGTTTGACCGTTTTAAAGACCCCATCGGTGTCATAAACGCCTACAAGATGGTGAAGAAATACAACGATTGCATCCTGGTGCTTGCCGGAAGCCCGGCATCGGATGACCCGGAGGGTGAAGAGGTGCTTGCCGAGGTGAGGCAATACGCTGCCGATGACAAGGACATCCTCATACTGCTGCTGCCGCCCTTTAGTGACCTGGACATCAACGCGCTACAGCGAATGGCGACCATCGTGCTCCAGAAATCCCTTAAAGAGGGGTTCGGGCTCACCGTGAGCGAGGCCATGTGGAAGGGCAAGCCCGTGCTTGGCGGAGCCGTGGGCGGCATACCCCTGCAGATAGTCCACGGGCTCACCGGGTTCCTGGTGCATTCGGTGGAAGGTGCGGCATTCCGCATCAGGCAGTACCTGAACGACCCGGAGATGGCCACAAAGATGGGTGAGGCCGGGCGCGAGTACGTCCGTGACAACTTCCTGCTTACGCGCCAGGTGCGGGATTACCTATCGCTTTGGTACTCGGTTAAAAACATGAAAAAAGGACCTACCTTCGAGTTCTGATGCCTAAGCCGGAACATGAGCCAGGAGCGCATTTGCTGCCAGATGGGAGCACGCGCTTTCTGCTCTGGGCCCCAAAGAGGGACTCCGTCTCACTGATAATCACAGATACCCCTGAGATATCCATTGCCATGCAGAAAACCAAGGAGGGGTGGTTTAAGTGTGTTACACAAAAAGCCCCTGCCGGAGCCAGATACCTCTTTGAGCTGGACAATAATGAGAACGAGCGCAGGCCTGACCCTGCAAGCAGGAGCCAGCCCGACGGGGTGCACGGCACAAGCGAGGTCGTGGACCACCGCGCCTTTAAGTGGAGCGATGACAAATGGGAGAACATCCCGCTTGAAGATTACATAATCTACGAACTCCACGTGGGGACGTTCACGCGCGAGGGCACCTTTAGAGCCATCATACCCCACCTGCCCTACTTAAAGGAACTTGGCGTAACAGCTCTGGAGCTAATGCCTGTGGCACAGTTTCCAGGCACGCGCAACTGGGGCTATGACAGTACTTACCCCTATGCCGTACAGAACTCCTATGGCGGCCCTGAGGGCCTGAAACGCCTTGTGGATGCTATGCACGCAATGGGCCTTGCGGTCGTGCTGGACGTTGTATACAACCACCTGGGGCCGGAGGGAAATTACCTGGCAAGCTTTGCTCCATACTTTACCAACAGATACCAGACCCCCTGGGGGGATGCCATTGATTTCGACGGGCCGCTCTCCAAAGGAGTGCGCGAATACTTTATCGCAAACGCCCTGGCATGGGCTCGTGACTTTCATGTTGACGCTCTGAGGCTTGATGCCATACACGGCATTTTTGACAATAGCTCAAGGCATATCCTGAGAGAGATGAACGAAGCGGTCCGTGACAAGACCGGCATGTACCTGATAGCAGAGAGCGACCTCAACGACCCAAGGGTCGTTGATTCGCCTCAGGACGGGGGCCACGGGCTCCACGCACAGTGGAACGACGACTTCCACCATGCCCTGCACACCCTGCTTACTGGTGAGGACACAGGCTACTACATGGACTTTGGCAGCACCTCACACCTTGCAAAAGCCCTGAGGGAGGGGTTCGTGTACTCAGGCCAGCACTCGGCCTTCAGAGGCAAGCCCCATGGCGGCTCCACCGCGCATATAGACCCCTGGAGGATGGTCGTCTTCAGCCAGAACCACGACCAGGTGGGGAACCGGGCCCAGGGCGACCGCCTGACCGATACGCTCAGCGCGGGCGAACTCCGCCTTGCTGCCTCCCTTGTGGTGCTGTCACCATCGCTTCCGCTTATATTTATGGGCGAGGAGTATGCGGAGAAAAACCCTTTCTTGTATTTTGTGGACCATGGGGACGAACTGCTGCTGAGAGCAGTGCGGGATGGGCGAAAGGACGAGTTCCGGCTTGGGGGCTCTGCTAAAAGCATACCCGAACCACCTGATCCGCCAGACCCGCCAGACCCGGCAGATGAAGAAACGTTTGCCCGCTCAAGGCTCGACCATTCTCTGAGAGAGGGCGGGCATCACAAGGAGATGCTTGAGTTCTACAGGGCAGTGATCTCGCTCAGAAAGGAACTGGTCGCGCTCGGAGGAACTCCCCGAAATGCCGTAAAAGTTTATATGACTGAAGTTGACAAGACCCTGGTCATGACCGTAAGCCATGCCGGACAGAGCCTTCTTTATCTTATAAACCTCTCCAGGCAGGCCCAGACCATCATGGTCCCCAGGGAGGCCATGGGCCGGGACCACCAACAGGCTTCGCTATTGCTTGATTCGTCCCGCGGTCTCGATGGAGTTGAAAAAATATCTGCTACAATAAGGGTTAATATGGAAATTGCGCCATCCAGCATCAATATCTTCGAGCTTGAGCCATGACAGAGCGTTACCTCTGCATACACGGACATTTCTACCAGCCTCCAAGGGAGAACCCCTGGATCGAGGCCATTGAGATCCAGGATGCGGCATACCCCTATCACGACTGGAACGAGCTCATCACGGCGGAATGCTATGCCCCAAACGCCCTCTCCCGCATACTGGACCACAAGGGCCGCATACGGGATATTGTAAGCAACTACGCGAAAATAAGCTTTGATATGGGCCCCACCCTGCTGTCCTGGCTCGCTCGCCACGCACCGGACGCATACGAGGCAGTGCTCGAAGCCGACAGGCAGAGCATCAAGTGGCGCTCAGGGCACGGGGCGGCCATGGCCCAGTGCTACAACCATATGATAATGCCCCTTGCCTCACGCAGGGACAAGCAGACACAGGTGGTCTGGGGCATACGGGATTTTACCCACAGGTTCGGCAGGGCCCCGGAGGGCATGTGGCTTCCAGAAACCGCGGTGGACCTCGAATCTCTGGACATAATGGCGGCAGAAGGAATAAAGTTCACAGTGCTTGCCCAGAGCCAGGCAAAGTCCCTGAGACCTGGGGGCGCAGACCAGTTCCACGACATGTCAGGAGAGCAGATCGACCCGACAATGCCATATGCGCTGCGCCTTTCCTCCGGCAGAGAGATCAGTATATTCTTCTACGACGGATCCATATCGCAGGCCGTGGCCTTTGAGGGCCTTTTAAAGAGCGGTGAGGAGTTCGCAAACCGCCTCTTAAGCGGGTTCTCCGACGAGCGCGAATTTCCACAGCTTATGCATATCGCAACTGACGGAGAGTCCTACGGCCACCACCACCGCTTCGGGGACATGGCCCTGGCGTTTGCGCTTGATACAATAGAGCAGCAGGGCAATGCGCGCATCACCAACTATGGAGAGTTCCTGGAAAAACACCCGCCTGTTAACGAGGTGCAGATACTGGAGCATTCCGCATGGAGCTGTATCCACGGGGTCGGCAGGTGGAAGGAGGACTGCGGGTGCTCCACCGGGGCAAATACCGGATGGTCTCAGGCCTGGAGAGCCCCTCTCAGGGATGCCCTGGACTGGCTCCGTGACGAAACATCGACGCTCTTTGAAAATAAGGGCAAGGAGATATTTGGTGATCCGTGGAAGGCTCGAAATAATTATATAGACGTGCTCCTTGACCGCACAGACAGCACCCTTGAGAGGTTCATTGAGCTCAATACCAGTGAGATGGAGACTGAGGACGTGCCTGTGGCAATGGTCCTTATGGAACTCCAGCGGCATTCCATGCTCATGTATACGAGCTGCGGGTGGTTCTTTGACGACATATCGGGCATAGAGGCCGTCCAGATACTGCGCTACGCCGGAAGGGTCGTCCAGCTTGCAAAAAACATATCCACAAAGGACCTTGAAGGCGAATTCCTTGAGAGGCTCTCTGGAGGGGCAAGCAATGTCGCCTCAAAGGGCACAGGGGCCGATATCTACACAAAGAGCGTAAAGCCCCATGTAGTAAGCTTTAACAAGGTATGCGCGCACTTTGCCATAAGCTCCCTGTTCGAGGATTACCCTGAAGAAACGGACATCTACAGCTACCGCATACAGACTCAGGACTACCAGCGCTTGCAGGCCGCAAAGACTGACCTGGTGGTGGGGCGGTGCATAGTGTCTTCGGTTATCACCATGCGCTCGCGTGAGATATGCTTTGCAGTGCTTAACCTTGGAGACCTGGACTTTAATTGCGGAGTGAAGGCGCTTGGCTCTCTGGAGGCGTACAGGGAGATGTCCGGGGACATGACCGAGGCATTTGAGCGCGGCGCCTTTGCAGACATCGTGCGCCTTATCGACACTCATTTCGGCTCAAGCCGGTTCACGCTCTTTGACCTGTTCCGTGACGAGCAGAGGAGCATACTGGACACACTCACAAAAGGGACCATGGATTCCTTTGAGGATTCCTACCGCAGGATGTACGAAGAGAACCGCATCCTGATGGGCTTTCTGAAGGACACGGACGTGCCAGTGCCGAGGGCCTTCCTCACAGCCGCTGAGTTCACCCTGAACCTGGACCTCAAGCGCATGCTCATGGCAGAGGCTGAGGCCGAAAGCGTACATGGTGTCATGGAGGAGCTTGACAGGTGGAGCATTACACTGGATTCCGTGGACCAGGAGTTCAAGTTCCGCCGCACCCTGGAAAGAGAGATGAAATCACTTGAGGAGGCCCCTACAAATCTTGAGAAGCTCACGAACATGGACAGGCTTATGGCTATAGCGCTCCAGATGCCCTTCAGCCTCAACCTCTGGATGATGCAGAACAGCTACTTCAACCTCGCCACCACCATGTACAGGTCTGTGGACATCAGCGACCCCAACGAGAAAGAGGCGTGGGAGAGCGCTTTCCGCTCCTTGGGGGACAAGCTCAATTTCAACCTTGAAGCCCTGCTTTTACTGGGAGACAACGGGCATGGATAATGACCCACTGCCGGAAAGGATCCGCTCTGCCTTCATAAAGGCGGCAGGGGAACCTATCCGAAAACCCATATCATGCTACCGCCTGCAGTTCAATAAGGGGTTCACTTTCAAGGATGCCGAGAGGATTCTGCCCTACCTCAAACGCCTCGGCATTACGGACATATATTCCTCCCCCTACTTTCGCGCTCAGCCCGGCAGCACTCACGGCTACGACATAACCGACTACTCAAGCCTTAACCCCGAACTCGGCACTGAGGAAGACTTCATGTCTTTCACCGACACGCTCCTCTCCCTCGGGATGGGGCTCATCATGGATATCGTCCCCAACCATATGAGCATAGCGTCCGCCACGAACCCCTGGTGGCGCGATATGCTTGAGAACGGCCCTGCCTCCCCCCATGCCGGGCATTTTGACATCGACTGGAAGCCGCTCAAGGAGGCGCTTGAGGGAAAGGTGATCGTACCGGTGCTGGGAGGCCAGTACGGGCAGGTACTCGAATCCGGCGGGCTGTGCCTTGTCTACGACAAGGGCGGCTTTTCGGTCATATACTTTGAGCACGACCTGCCCATTGACCCCTCTACCCTTAACCAGATACTTGAGCATGCCCGGCAATTGCTCATGGAGGCCCTGGACTCTGATGGCCCCGCGCTCCTTGAGCTTCAGAGCATTATAACTGCGGTTGCCCACCTGCCCGGCAGATATGTGCAGGACACTGTAAGGATAGAGGAGCGTTACAGGGAAAAAGAGGCCATCAAGCGCCGTGTTGAGGCGTTATACAATACCTCCGGCGAGTTCAGGTCCGTGCTTGATGAAACTGTGCTTGTGTTCAATGGAAATGAGAAAAACCCCGAGAGCTTTGACCTGCTGGACAGGCTGCTTGGCTCGCAGGTATACAGGCTGGCCTTCTGGCAGGTAGCAACGGAGGAGATAAACTACCGCCGCTTCTTCGATATCAACGACCTTGCGGCCGTGCGCAACGAGCAGCCCTTCACCTTCGAGCAATCCCACGCGCTTGTGCTTCGCCATATTGCCGAGGGCCGCATTACCGGGCTCAGGGTGGACCACCCGGACGGCCTTTATGACCCGGACGAGTATTTCTCGCGCCTGCAGAAGATGTGCTTCATCCATATGGTCATTGGGCGCGCAGGAGAGGCTGACACATCAGCGGCTGTGCTCGATGCCCTGGGCGAGCTGTACGAGGCTGAGAAAGAAAACACTCCCTCTATCGTGGATTCGTTCTACATCATCGGGGAGAAGATACTTGTAGGCGACGAGCGCATCCCAAGGCAATGGCCCATATCCGGCACAACAGGGTATTCCTTCATGAACTCCGCCGGAGGGCTGTTTGTGGACTCAATGAACCTGAAAGGCTTCACAGAGGCATACCAGCGTTTCATCCGCAGGAAGGACGACTTCCAGAGCCTGCTGCACCAGAAGAAAAAGCTCATAATGGACTCCTTCATGGCCGGAGAGATAAACGTGCTTGGCCGGGCCCTGAATATCATCAGCGAGCAGGACAGGCGCTTCAGGGACTTCACCCTGAACAGCCTTATGGAAGCAACCATGGAGACCATCGCCTGTTTTCCCGTCTACCGCACATACGCAAATGACTCCGGCATCACGGACAGGGACGCGGGCTACGTGAGCAGGGCGGTTGCCAAGGCCGCCCGGCTCCGCCGCGACCTTCCCTCCTCGCTCTTTGATTTCCTGCACCAAGTGCTGACACTGGACTATCCCGGAGAGTACCCGGAGTCCAGAAAGCAACAGTGGCTGGAGTTCGCCATGCGCTTTCAGCAGATAACAGGCCCGATAATGGCAAAGGGCCTTGAGGACACGGTATTTTACTCCTATAACAGGCTTGTCTCCCTTAACGAGGTCGGCGGCAACCCAAACCAGTTCGGCACAAGCAGGGAGGCCTTCCACGGAGATAATATGGAGAGGCTCAAGCACTGGCCAGGCTCTCTTGTTGCAACAAGCACGCACGACCACAAACGGAGCGAGGACGTGAGGGCTCGCATAAGCGTACTGTCGGAAATGCCCGAGGCATGGCGTGAGCACCTCACGCACTGGGGCAGGATAAACAGAAAGCACAAGACCAAAAGGGACGAAATTCTGATGCCCGACCGCAATGACGAATACCTGCTGTACCAGATACTCCTTGGCGCTTGGCCCCACGAAGGCCTTGCCATGGACGATATTGGCATGGAAGGGTTTGGCAGGCGCATAAAACGCTACATGACAAAGGCCGCGCGCGAGGCAAAGACCCATACCACATGGATCAGCCCTGACAACGAGTACGAAGAAGCGCTTGAGAATTTTGTTGACAGAGTTCTCATAAGCGACGATTTCCTGGGATCTTTTGCGGGCATACAACGGACCGTATCATTTTACGGAATGCTGAACTCATTGTCGCAAACGCTCCTGAAAATAACCTCCCCCGGAGTACCTGATTTCTACCAGGGCACAGAGATCTGGAACCTCACTCTCGTGGACCCGGACAACCGCTTGCCGGTTGACTACAGGAGGCTTGAGCACATGCTTGCCAAGGTGGTGGATTGGCCTGAGGGCTTTAGTATCAAGAGCGCCCTTGATAACCCAGCCGACGGCATGATAAAGCTGTTTCTGACAAGGAAGGCCCTTATGTACCGATTTCAGAACAAGGACCTGTTCCAAGAGGGCAGCTACGTACCACTTGAGGTCACTGGCCCCAGGAGCCGCCATATAGTGGCCTTTCTAAGGGGCCTCAAGGGCTCATACGCAATTGTGATCGTGCCAAGGCTTCTGGGGCAGGTCATTGGGCAGGACATTGGGCAGGGCATTGGGCAGGGCAGGCCTGAGGGAGAGTTCCCCTTAGGCGACTGCTGGCAGGACACGCGGGTTATCCTGCCCGATGAGATGCGAGTCCATGAGTTTCAAAACGTGCTTACCGGAGACCGGCAACAGGCTGTGGGAGCAGAGGGACAAAGGCACTTCATATCAGTGCCGGAGGCCCTGTCAGCCCTGCCCGTCTGCCTGCTTTCCGGCAGGTAGGGGGTCCTCGCTTTACCTGTCATAATATTGCTATAATGTTGAGTTCTGATGATGCCCGGGCAGTGGAAATGGCTTAGCTGGTAACCCGGGAACACCTGGAGTGCGTTGCCCATGGCTTCTCAGCTCCAGGCAATATGGGTGCATGAGTGTTAGCGAGAGTATGGGAAGAAAGGTTTTAGAAGAACAGTCCATCCTGTTCATAAGCGTTATCAAGTGGTTCTTCCTTGCCTCTGTCACCGGGGCTATGGTGGGAGCATCCACTGCTTTATTCCTTAATGGCCTGGACATGGCCATCGCTTTATCCACAGGAACAGGTAAATATTACTTTGTGCTCCTGCCCCTTGCCATGCTGGTAAGCGTCCTTTTAGTTAAACACCTGGCCCCTGATGCCGAAGGTCACGGGACTGAGAAGATCATCGAGGCTGTGCACAACCGGGGGGCCAACATCAAACTTATAGTGGTCCCGGTAAAGCTCGTGGCCACCATCGTTACCATCGCGTTTGGGGGCTCGGTTGGCAAGGAAGGCCCAAGCGCCCAGATCGGTGCCGGGATTGCCTCCACCTTTGCAAAGGTCCTGCGTTTTGACGTCTCAGACCGCAGGAAGCTCGTTATATGCGGCATAAGCGCCGGGTTTGCCTCTGTATTTGGCACGCCCATAGCCGGGGCCATCTTCGGCGTTGAGGTGCTTCTTGTGGGCGCCATACTCTATGACGTGCTCCTGCCTTCATTTGTTGCAGGGATCGTTGGATACCATGTCTCGGCTGCCATGGGAATTACGTATTTCACGATGCCAATAGCCTCTGTGCCAGATTTTACGATCAAGTTCTTTCTGGAACTCTGTCTGGCAGGCGTGTTCTTTGGCACATGCTCTTTTGTTCTGATCGAGATGCTCAAGTATTCGGAGTCTTTTGCCAGGTTCATAAAGATATCCAAGCCTCTTAAGGCCCTTCTTGGCGGAACGATTATAGTCATACTGGCCTTCGTGTTTGGCCAAAGGTACCTGGGCCTTGGCCTGGACACCATCGAAGAGGCGCTTCTGGGCGAACACATACCTGCTGCTGCATTCTTACTAAAGGGCGTTTTTACGGCCATCACCCTGAGCTTTGGCGGAAGCGGCGGCATAGTAACACCCATATTCTTTGTGGGGAGCACCTCCGGGAGCCTGTTTGGGTCGGTCATGGGCCTTGACCCACAGCTTTTTGCCGCAATCGGCATGGTGGCCCTTCTTGCAGGCGGCGCAAACACTCCCATATCGGCAAGCATCATGGCTGCAGAGCTTTTCGGCCCCCAGGTGGCCTCCTACGCGGCCATTGCATGCGTTATGAGCTTCCTCATCACAGGACACCGGAGCGTATACCCTAGCCAGGTGCTGGCTGTGGCCAAATCCCCCTCCATAAAGGTCTCAGAGGGCCTCACCATGGAGCAGATATTGGATGTTGAGATCAACCCCAGGGCAAAGGGGCTTACCCGAAAGCTTATCTCAGGCATGCGCTATGCAAAGAGAACCCTCTCCCGCAGGGACAGGATCAAGAAAAAGTAGTAGCACCCTTCGCGCCATTTAAGGCTCCGGCTTCCGGCTCAATCTCTGGTCTCCACCTTTTTCCAGTGCAGGGCATTGTGCATGCTCAGGCCCTTGCCTGATATGACACGCTCGAAGTAAACCCTCCTGTCAATATAGCCCTTCATGTCGGGCAGAAAGTACTCAGAGGCGACGTTAGCCGTCAACGCAAGCAAGCACAGTGCTCCGGTGGCCCATACAAGCATCTTGAGTTTCTTCGAATCGTCCACAGCCATGTCTGAATTTAGGATAAAAATGCTCGAAAAACAATCTGGTCGGATAAATTGAGTACCCGGTGTTCGAGGTGCTGTGGGGGCCACGGGCCCTTTTTAAAAGAAATTTGCTTTGTCCTAGTTATAAATCGCGCTTTTTATTTTTCAACATGTTTGTCTGTTTGTTTTAAGAGGAATGTTCGCCCGCCTGACGCAGGAATTCGGGGTTGGAGTAAGGCAGGTGCAAGGAAGAAAGTATGAAGGCGTATGAACATACGTCGAATGCTTTATTCTGCCGCAGATGTCTTGCGCCCAGCCCCGAAGTCCGTCTGCTATTTATGAATCAGGAAGCGTGGTTAGTAGTTTTTCTTTAACTCAAGTATAACCTGGCGCGCAGAGTCCTTGAGGGTCTCGAACACCCCGGTCCCTTCCACTGCAACACAGTCGAACCAGGGCACTCCGCGATGGTTGAGCATCTGGTCTATCTCCTGGGAGGGCACAACGTTGGGGAGGTCGCGCTTGTTGTACTGCAAGGTAAAGGGCATGGTGTTCAGATCAAAACCGTGCTCCTCCAGGTTGAAAGCCAGGTCATCAAGGCTCTCGATATTGGCCTCGGCTCGCTCCACCTGGCTGTCGGCCACAAAGATGATGCCGTCGCAGCCCTTGAGGATGAGCTTGCGGCTGGCAGCATAGAAGACCTGTCCCGGCACCGTGTAGAGGTGGAACCTTACCTTGAAACCCTTGATGTCGCCAAGGGCAAGGGGCAGGAAATCAAAAAAGAGCGTCCTCTCCGTCTCGGTGGCAAGCGAGATGAGCTTGCCCTTTTTGTCAGGAGAGGTTTTTTTATAAATGAACTGCAAGTTGGCGGTCTTCCCGCACAGGCCCGGGCCGTAGTACACGATCTTGCAGTTAATCTCTTTTGAAGAGTAATTGATGAATGACATTAGCTCTTGGGCCTATCTGACCTATCTGACCTATCTGAACAGGCTGTCAATATCGTCGTCGCTTATCTCATTAAAAGGAGAATCCTCGAGCCTGCCCCCGGCCTTGTCCTTCTCTGCTTTGCCGGAGATATCTTCAAATATTTTCGCCAGGTTCTCCGTGGACTTCTTGACCCTGAGGCGCACCAGCCCTATGGAAGAACGGCTGTCGAACACCACGGCAAGTATGACCCTGCTGCCCACCAGGGAGATATTGATATTGTCCTTGGCCCCCTCGTGGAAGAGGATAGTGAATTCCTCCTCCCCAAGGAGCTTGGCTATCCCCCCTGTGGCGGCTATGTTGCCAGCGGTTAGCGAGGCAAGCGAGGTGGTATCAACGTCCTGGGTGTCGCCCACCGAGGCGATGAGCTGGCCGTTCTTGTCAACGAGGAACACGACGCTGGCGTTCGCGGAATTCTTCAGATTGACGAGTTCTTCGTCTATCTTCTGGAATTCCTCTTCATACAATATAAGGTCAGATGACATCTTACCCGCTCTCCTGGCCAGCCTCTTTAAGAAGCCTGTTCCACTCCCGGTCGATCCCGGCCTGGAGTTCCGCCAGAACAGGAGCGTTCTCAGGGGCGAACAGGTGCTTGAACCTTCCCTGGGGCTTCAGGAACTCCTCAAGAGGTACCGTCTTCTTGGGCTTGAAGTTGATAGTGAGCTCGCCGTTCTCTATCTCGTACAGAGGCCAGTAGTTGGTCTCCACCCCGAGCCTCGCAAGCATGATAGCGTCGTCAGTGGCTGAGCGCCAGCCCCTGTTGCACGGAGAAAGCACGTTTAAGAAAGCCGGGCCTGGAACGGCAATGGCCTTTCTGGCCTTTTCCATCAGGTCCCGCCAGTGGCTGGGCGAGCCCTGCGCCACGTATGGGATATTGTGAGCAGCCATGATCCTCGTCATGTCCTTACGTTGTTGTGTTTTTCCGGCTATCACCTTGCCCGCGGGGCTTGTCGTAGTATCGGCCCCAAAGGGCGTGGCGCTGGAGCGCTGGATGCCGGTGTTCATGTAAGCCCCATTGTCATAGCACACATATACTATATCATGGCCGCGCTCCATGGCCCCGGAGAGGCTTTGGAGGCCGATGTCGTAAGTGCCCCCGTCGCCGCCAAAGGCGATGAACTTAACGTCCTTATCGAGTTTGCCCTGTTTCTTCCAGGCGCGATACATGGCCTCCACCCCGGAGAGAGTGGCAGCCGCGTTCTCAAAGGCGGTGTGGATCCAGGGGATCTTCCATGCCGTGTACTCGGATATACAGGTTGAGACCTCCAGGCAGCCAGTGGCGTTACTGGCCACAAGCGGGTACTCAGAGGCCATCAGTATCTGCTTCACGATGATAGGAGCCCCGCAGCCGGAGCACATCCTGTGGCCGGATTCAAGCAGGTTCTCCTTCTTTGAAAGTTCTTTTAGCCTAAATGGCGTTGATGTATCAGACATTTTATTCCCTCACCCCCAGATAATTCTTTACAAGCTTGATGGGGCCGCCAGCAGCAACCTCACCGAGTTCGTCTAATACTTCCTCGACCTGTGAGGGCATGAAATCCCTTCCGCCAAGGCCGTAGATCTTGTTAAAGAGCCTGGGGCCGCTGTCCAACTGGTACAGCGCGGAGCTTACCTCCATGAATACGGGACCGTACCCGCCGAAGCTGTCAGAGCGGTCAAGCACGCATACGGCCTTCAGGTGCTTCAGCGCGTCCGCCACCTCGGTATAGGGGTATGGCCTGAACAACCTGGGCCTCATGAGGCCGGCCTTGATCCCCTTGTCGCGGTATTCGTCTATAACGTCCTTTGCAGTTCCGGCAGCCGAGCCGAGCACTATGATAGCAATCTCCGCATCATCAAGCCTGTACGAATCGAACAGGCCGTATGAACGGCCAGAGAGCTTTGCGAACTCCTCAGAGACCTGGATCACCACGTCCTTTGCGCGGCCTATGACCTCGTGCTGGAGCCTCTTGTATTCTATGTAATTGTCGGTCAATATCAGAGGGCCGAAGCTCTTGGGGTTATCAAGGTCGAGCAAGGGGTTGACCGTTTTGAACTCGCCAACGAAGTCCTTGACCTGCTTGTCCTCAAGGTACTCCATGGTCTCGATGGAGTGGCTGATGATGAACCCGTCCATATTGACCATGACCGGCAGGCGGATGTCCATGTGTTCGGCTATGCGGAAGGCCATTATAGCGTTGTCATAGGCCTCCTGGGCGTTCTCGCTCCAGAGCTGTATCCAGCCTGTGTCGCGACAGCCCATGGCGTCTGAATGGTCACAGTGGATGTTCAAAGGGCCTGAGAGCGCCCTGTTCACCACGGGCATTACGATGGGGAGAAAGTCGGCCGAGGCAATATGCAGGAGCTCCCACATATAGGCCAGGCCCTGGCTTGATGTCGCGGTTGCGACCCTGCCGCCAGCCGCAGAAGCGCCTATGCACGCGCTCATGGCGCTGTGCTCGCTCTCCACAAGGACAAGCTCCGTATCTACTTCACCGTCCGCCACATAGCTTGAGAACCTCTGCATCAGGTCTGTGGCGGGCGTGATGGGATACGCAGCGCAAACATCCGGATTTATCTGCCTGAAGGCATTTGCGACGGCCTCGTTACCTGTTGTCGCTACCAATTTGGCCATTACTTGCCCTCCTCTTCCATTACTATCGCTTTAATGCCCTTTTTGCCGGGGCACTCAAGGGCGCAGATGCCGCAGCCCTTGCAAAAGTCGTAATTAAACTCCTTGCGCTTGCCGTCCTCAACCATGACCGACATGTCAGGGCAGAACATCCAGCACTTCATGCATTGTATGCAATGCTCCTCATTCCAGACAGGGCGAAATGCCCGCCAGGAGCCGGTCTTGAAACCCAGTGAACTGCCAGCCTTGAGCACTATCGCTCCGGGGACGAGTTCGTTCCACTTCTTCATCCTTCGTGTACCTCCCCGTATCCGCGATTGACAGCTTCCAGATTGCCGTCAATTATCTTCTGAGAGAACTTCTTTCCAAAGCTCTTCTTAACGTTGGCAAGCAGCACGTCCAACTCCACAATGCCCGTCACCTTTACTATGGCGCCCAGCATGGAGGAGTTAGGCATGGCGCGCCCAAAGCTCTCGATGGCGATCTTCGAGGCGTCCACCGTAAAGACCTTCTGAGTGTCCTTGGCCCCAAGCCTCTTGCGTATCTCTGCCGCGTCCTTTGATGAATTCACAATAAACACTGCATCGTCCTGTGCGCCGCCTGTCACATCAATGGCATCGATGAGCGTTGCGTCAACTATGCCTACGATGGAAGGGTGCAAGACCGGACAATGCATGCGTATTGCCTTGTCGCTGATGCGGCTAAAGGCCCTCAAAGGGGCACCGGCCCTCTCGGGACCGTACTCCGGGAAGGCCTGCACATGGCGGCCTCCGCTTAAGCATGCGTCAGCAAGAACCTTGGCAGCGGTCACAGTACCCTGACCGCCCCGGCCATGCCACCTGATCTCTACGTTTTCTGACACGAAATTTATCCTCCATATATCAACTAGATTACTTGGAAAACATTAAATACTTTACAAGAGAACCATATCTCCCGTAGTCAAATATTCTAGTATATCCACACCTAATTATCAAGGCATATGGGGGGTTATAAGTGTCTATGAGGAAATTTCATCAGGGGAAGGCCTCCTGTTCGTTAAAATAATGTCTCCCGACTCCCACGCTCATGCTCATGCCCGGCGCGGTAACCTACTCTGCCTTGCCGTAGTGGTAGTAGGTGTTCTCAACAATAGCCTTATCGCCACACACCTTGGCGCAGTGCCAGAGACAAATAAAAAGGAGCCTCGCGCGCGTTTTCTTTTTATAGGAGTTCATTCTTTTGCGCTGGAATCGTCGCAGAGGTTCTGTTCGCGCCAAAAAGGCGCCCGTGACACTGTTCATTATTTTCAAACTCGGCGGAAGGAAATTAGGAGAGCCGGGGAGGTGATGTTTTGCTTCTGTGTTATAGTGCCTGCGGCACTATAACACTCAAAGTGTGACACGCACAAGATGACACGTGTCAGTTAATCTGTGTCACACACTGAATTTAATATTTGAGGCATAACTACCTGAAAAACAGAGAGACTTCCCTCTAAGAAAAAACATATTTTATCAACCGAAGTTTGTTAATGCATGCTAAAATAGTTGCGTGAATATTATGGCTGACATGAAAAACGGATTGCTGCCTATTAATTGGGTTTGCAATATTGATCAGCTTGTGCTTTTTTAAGAGCCTTGCAGTCACCAAGCTTGCAGGCCTTATTTAAATCTTTACATGCATCCTCTTTTTTTCGTTGGGCATATAATGCTCCCGATCTTTTAATATAATATTTAGAAAGATTTATATTGGAACCAATATCAACAGGATAAATGCTTATTGCCTCAGTAAAATCTTTTTCCGCAGTAAAAAATTCAGCTACTATTTTTGACGTATATAGCTTAGCAACCCCCCTCCAGTAAAGATTTTCCGCCAAAAATAAATTAAACCCCTTTTGGTTAGAATCTGAATCTCCAAAGGACGCCTCTTTAGCCCTAAATAAGCTAACAGCCCGATCAAATGCTATAAAAGCGTCAGATTCTTTTCTCATGAAAAACAGAATCTTACCTTTTTTTAGAAAGCTATCCCAAGATTCAGGATTCTCAAAGATTTCATTATTCATAGCATGAAGAGCTCTATCAAATTCCTCAGCTTCCATCGCAACTTCATATTCAATATAATTATTAGAAAGCGAAAATAGACCATTTTTATGTGCTTGCTTTCCCTTTACCTTCATCATATCCATTTTAAGGGCTGCCATGAATTTCTCATTAACCCTAGTGTCTTTACTTTTATTATCAATGAATTTACTTATATCGGAAAGCTCTGCTTCTATAACAAAGGCATCTCTATTATTGTCCTCATAATGCTCGAAAGATAACTGGTACCCTTCCTGCTTCCAAACGAATCTCTCCCCATTTTCAATGCTACTGGTAAAGCTTGGGTTCCCATATTTGATATGAAAATCCTCTTTTATGCCCAATGCCCGCATGCGTCCAAATATTTTATTGCATGTGCTGTTTCTATGCTTATCTATTTTCTGAGCCGAAACACTCGAGTAAACATTCGTCAACTTATAGTCTTTAAAACTTGTCTTCAAGGCTCTTGAGTAAGAACAGTCTCTTGTGTTTTTATAATAGAATGTTGATATAAAACCTCCCCCATTCTTTACTGTCTTGTACGAAAAAAAAGATACTCCAAATTTGTATCGAAGATTAATTAACTTCTCTTGAACTTCATAAAGAGACATCCCTAACTTGAATTGCTCACTTAAATATGTTTGTTCGAAGCTTCCAACATCACTTACAAGTTTAATGCTGCCGACAAGGATAATTAGATATTCACCTGATTTTTGATAGCCAATATCAATAATTTTATAACCTGGTAACAGTATAGCCTCACTTTTTTCTTCAATTATGTCAGACTGGAGTACCATATCTTGAATAGTTGTAATTGAAGCCATATGTGTCCCTGCACGCTCAATTGCTTCACGTTTAGCAAATAAGAGTGCTTCTTTATAGTCTTGTTGTTTATTTGTTTTAATTCCATCATCAATGCCCTTAATTTCTACAGATAATTCACTTGCAAATAAGTTAGATGGAATCATTATTAGCATAAAAAATAGTCCAAGAGTTACATTGAATATTTTTTGCCTCATAAGTGTTCCCTTTCAATTGATTAAGGTCGAGCAAGTTGGACGCTGACAATTATTGTCACTTCAACGCATTTTCCCATTTCTGCATCATTAGTCCAATCCTTTGAAATAATATCAATCAGCTCTATTTGAGAATTAGATATTATCTCAATCCTGTCGCTTTCAAGTTTATCATTTCTTACCACTGTTGCAGATTGTATTTTTGCTCTTACAGACTCCAAAGCCTCTCTTTTAGCAAAAAGAATTGCAGCTTTTTCTGTAGAACCGATTGTATGAAAATCTTTTAGACAAGCAATGCTACTTGCCTGGACTATACGAACATTATCACTTCCAAAAGAAAGCGTAGATGTAAGCAAAATGAAACTGCAAATGATTATTCTTATATACGACGTATTCATAATTTATTATATTATCATATACCATTGAAGATATCTCTTATTCATACTGCGGACAATGTCAATTAATGGGTTAATTATGGGGACACAATACTTAATTCACCCATATTAATGAGTGGTTGTCAGAGGCTAGAGGCCATACTCTTTCCAGCGTTTGGTGACAAGGGCTTTTATCTCAGGTGCCATATGCATATCCTCGGGCCATTCGCGCTCAAAACCCTCCGACTTCCACGGGCGGGTGGCGTCTATGCCCATCTTGCCGCCATAGGCAGGGATACGGGAGGCGTGCTCAAGCACGTCAAGCGGGCCCTCCACTATCACCACGTCGCGTGAGGGGTCCACGTTGTTTCCACAGCGCCAGGCCACCTCCGAGAGGTTCTGCACGTCCACATCTTTATCCACCACGATGATGCTCTTTACATTGCTCATCTGGCCCATGCCCCAGAGCGCGTACATGACCTTCCTGGCATGGCCGGGGAAGCTCTTGTTTATCGACACCACCACCATGTTATGGAAAACCCCCTCAATTGGCAGGTTCATGTCCACAAGCTCGGGCAGTGTTTTCTTCATAAGGGGCAGGAAGATGCGCTCGGTGGCCTTGGCCATGTAGCAGTCCTCCATGGGGGGCTTGCCAACTATGGTGGCCGGATAGATCGCGTCTTTACGCATTGTCATGCAGGTTATATGGAACACCGGGAACTCGTCGGCTAGGGAGTAATACCCCGTGTGGTCCCCAAATGGGCCCTCCATGCGCCGCTCTCCCGGCTCGCAGTAGCCCTCAAGCACTATCTCGGCGTTTGCAGGCACCTCCAGCGGCACTGTCTCGCAGGGGACCATCTCAACCGGGGATTTTCGCAAAAATCCCGCAAGGAGCATCTCGTCTATGTCAGGCGGCAAGGGGGCGCTTGCTGAGTACATCACAGCCGGGTCCGCGCCTATGACCACAGCCACTGGGAGGCGTTCGCCTCTGGCCTCGGCCTTTCTAAAATGTGCCGCGCCGTCCTTGTGCATGTGCCAGTGCATGCCTGTAGTGACCGCGTCATAGACCTGCATCCTGTACATGCCGCAGTTCCTGATGCCCGACTCCGGGTCTTTCGTAAATACCAGAGGCAGGGTAATGAACCTGCCACCGTCTTCGGGCCAGGTTTTAAGTATGGGGAGCATCTCCAGCGAAGGCTCTTTTGTATAGATACGCTCCTTGCACGGGCCGTCCTTGACCCTGGAGGGAAGGAAGTTCGCAAGTTTTTTTAATTTCGGCAGGGCTTTTAGTTTCTCCATGATGTTCGTGGGGATGTCAGGCTCCAGGAACTCCATCATCTGCTGCCCTATCTCGTCAAGGTCGTCAACCTCCAGGGCCAGGCGCATGCGCTCAAAGGAGCCAAAGAGGTTCACCACGCACGGCACGTCAGCGCCTGTGGGATTTTCAAACAAAAGAGCGGGCCCGCCCTGCTTGACCACGCGGTCGTTTATCTCGGCTATCTCCAGCACTGGATCAGCCTCAGCCTTAATTCGCTTGAGCAGGCCTTTGCGCTCTAAAACTCCCATGAAATGCGACAGGTCCTTATAGGCCATTGGGCCTCCTTCTTTATCCGATACTTACGGGAATGTATTTAAAATTATATCATTTGAACGGAATGCATGCGCAAAAAGGTGAATGGAGGGCAGATTCAGAACAAAGTTTAATCTAATCCTCCTCAAGTATCATCCTGAACAGGTCCTGGCGCTCCGCGCTCATGCTCTGGAGCTGCCTGAGGCTGCCCACAATGCCGCCCTGCCCGCCCTTGCTTGAGGATACGGCCTTGTCCCCTCCAGTGAGCGCTGCCTGCCCCTTAGAGAGGGACTGCATCTGCTTGAGGTTGGACAGTATGTCCGAGCCCCTGCCCATGGAGGACTTTATGTGCATCGCCAGGTACACCATCCCGTAGCAGGACAGGAGCAATACGATAACGCTCATCATGTGGGAGGCCTTCCTGAGCCTGATTATTGCGAACACGCCAAGCCCGATAAAAAGAATAGTGACAAACAGCAGCTGCACCTTGAGGTCCTCAAGCACCCCTTTCATATCCGCAAACCCAGCCCGCGCTATCAGTGCATTCTTCTCAAACCAGCCAAGCTGCTTGTACTTAAGCCAGGTATCCTCCCTGTTGCCGGAGAATGCATCTTCGAACTTTACCGACAAGCTCTCTGAACGCCTCTCTATACCCTTGGTCTCCTTGAGGCTATCCAGGTATTGAGGCAGTATGCTGCCCTTGTCATTGGTCAGGTGGACACGGCCTCGCTCGTCAAGGTACTGGTACATCGTTGTTGAGGAAGGCCCACCCGGAGCAATGGCATCCTCAGGGCCGCCCTCCTTGTCAGTCAGATGAACATTACCCTTCTGGTCAACGTATTTGCGCACTTCTGCACGGGCATCACCGGCATGGCACACAATGAAGAAAACAGCCAGGCACAATGTCGCCAGTTTCCATGCAGCACCGTCTCTTATGCACTTATTCCGGAAAGTAAAGATCATCAGAAGTCAATAAATTATATCATAAAGGTCCGGCATGCAAGTCCTCCTGAATTTGTATTCGCCCGGAATAATGTATATCATAATGTCGTTGCATATTTATTTCAGGAGGGGTTGAGATACTTTTATATATCGCCAAAAGGCTGGTACTGCTTGTCCCGCTGCTTCTGGGCATCACACTGATGAGCTTTGCGCTGACAAAGGCACTTCCTGGAGACCCTGTCACCGGCATGGTGGGAGAGAGGGCGTCCCAGGAGACGATAGATCGCATCAGGAGCCAGCTGGGCACGGACCGCAGCCTTGCCGCCCAGTATATTGGATACCTTAACCTCCTGGCGCATGGCGAACTGGGACGTTCGTACTACACCAACAGGGACGTTGCCAGCGACATTGCCGTCAAGTTCCCCAATACCATTATCCTGGCGCTTAGTGCCATGCTCATTGCCATCCCTCTTGGCGTTGGCCTGGGCTTTCTGGCAGCCTACAGAAGAGGCTCAATGCTGGACAGGATAGTGACAACGCTCTCTGTGCTGGGAATAAGCATGCCGGTGTTCTGGGTCGGGTTGCTGCTCATGCTGTTTGCCAGCTTCTGGCTCAAGCTGCTCCCGCCCTCCGGCACTGGAGAGATAAGGTTCCTGATACTTCCGGCCATAACGCTTGCGCTGCCGGCCATTGCCACGCTGGCAAGGGTCTCGCGCACCGCAGTGCTGGACGTTATTGATATGCCTTATGTCCAGGTGGCCAGGGCAAAGGGGCTCACGCTGACAAGGTTGGGCATGGTACACATACTGAAGAACGCCCTCATCCCCATCGTGACCATTATTGGCCTGGACTTCGGGAGTTACTTGAACGGGGCAGTGCTCACCGAGACCATCTTCGGGTGGGACGGCATAGGGCGTTTTGCCATGGAAGGCATAATCAAGCGGGACTACCCCGTGGTGATGGGGACGATCATTGTAGGCACTATAGCTTTCGTGCTGATCAACCTTCTGGTGGACCTCACATACCAGGCACTGGACCCGCGCGTAAGGCTCTATGGCCGGAGGGAAAAGTAACCGATGCAGGCACGGGGCCTACAGACACGAGGGAAAATAAGCCTTGCCATGCTTGTGCTCATAACCATCATGGCCGTGTTCGCCCCTAACTTCAGCACATACGAACCCAATGAGATCGACCTGGACGCGCTCAAGCAGCCACCGGGCGCGGAATACTTCTTCGGCACAGACCAGAAGGGCCGGGATATTTTCACGCGTGTATTGTACGGGGCGCGTGTCTCCGTGGGGGTGGCAATAACCGCTGCCCTGCTCTCCATGAGCATAGGGCTCCTGGTGGGCCTCATCTCCGGCTATGCAGGCGGCAAGAGCGATACGGCGATCATGGCAATTGTGGACCTTGTGCTCTCATTTCCCTCGCTGCTGCTTGCCATCGGAGTCTCACTTGTGCTGCCACCGGGCCTGCACACACCCATGATAGCCCTTGCCGCCGTGGGATGGGCCTCATTTGCCAGGCTTATACGCGGGCATGTGCTTTCTCTGAGGGAAGCCCCTTTCATCGAGGCAGCGCGCGCTGTGGGCGCAAGTGCGCCAAGGGTCGTGCTCGTCCACCTGTTCCCCCAATGCATCCCCTTGAGCCTGGTCATGCTGGGGCTGAAGCTTGGAGGGTTCATACTCCTTGAGGCATCCCTGAGCTTCCTTGGCCTTGGCGCGCAGCCTCCAACCGCCAGCTGGGGCGCCATGATAAGTTCCGGCAGGGCATACCTGGTGGTCTCTCCCTGGATGATCCTTTTCCCGGGCCTGGCCATCGCGGTCACGGCACTTTGCTTCAATATCCTTGGGGACGCTCTCTCGGACCGCTTTGGTTATCGTACGACCACGTAGACGCCAATCCACATATTTCATGAAGCGCGGGGAATGCACTGGTGCATTCAAGTAAAGAGCCCGTGGCTCCTGCTGAGACAAAAAACGGGGTCCTGTGAAGAACCCCGCGGATTGCAGTTTTTTAATAGCGGCTGACTTTACTTCTGGAGCTTTTCTTCTTCTTCCTGCTCGATCTTGCACTCGATGCAGAGCGTGGCAACAGGCCTTGCAAGAAGCCTCTTGAAGCTTATACCCTCGCTACAGGAATCGCACTTGCCATAGGAGCCAAGGTCAATACGCTCAATGGCTTCCTCTATTTTATTAAGTAGCCGCTGCTCCCTGCCCCTTAACCTCAACATGAAGTTACGGTCGGTCTCTGCTGTGGCCTGGTCCCCAAGGTCAGGGAAGACAGTCTGTTCAGGTAGAGCGCTCATTGCTGATTCAGCCTCAGAAAGGAGGTCCTCCTTGAGCTTGACCAGCTTAACCCTTATGCTCGTATATTTCTTGGTCGCAACTCTTCTCTTCTTCTTGACCTTCACAGGGGCCTTCTTCTTAGCCACGACCTTCTTCTTGGCCACGACCTTCTTCTTGGCCACAACCTTCTTCTTGGCCACAACCTTCTTCTTGGCCACGGCCTTCTTCTTGGCCACGGCCTTCTTCTTGACCTTCACAGGGGCCTTCTTCTTGACCACGGCCTTCTTCTTGACCTTCACAGGGGCCTTCTTCTTGGCCACGGCCTTCTTCTTGGCCACGGCCTTTTTCTTAACTGTCGCTTTTTTCTTTCCAGCCATAATACGCTCCCAAAAGTATGCTCCCGAATTTCTAGTGAAGTTTATACATTATCAAAGAGCTAAATAAATAGTCAAGGTCAACAGAGAATGCCTGAGGCATCATATGCCTGTCCCAGGATACCCCTGCAAGGCATATTTGTACCTGTATATTAAAACGGATATTTGTTATAATTTTAGGACTTTTCGCGTTAACGCAAAAACATGTAATAACAGCAATGTGCTAACAGGACAACACATTAAGGGTATAGATGGGATACTTCTGGTCCATATATCATTTTCTTGAACGCACTTTTTTTAACTCTCTGGCAAAGAAGATCGCCGGCAACATCCTCCCGCTTCTCTTCCTACAGGCTGCGGGTTTTATAAGCTTCTTCCTCTATGTGCGGGGCTCTGGCAACAGCGCCGAGGCTGGCGCATACCTTACGTTCAGCGCTATCGTGCTCGTCCTCTCTGCCATTGTCGCACTGTTCAGTATATTATTTCTCAAGTTCCTGATAATCAGGCCGCTGGACAAGGGCCAGGCCTTTCTGGACGAACTCTGCGATTCCCTCAATGTAACGAACGATAAACAGGTGATGCGCATGGACATCAGCAGGACCATACCCGTCATGACAGTGGACGAGATCGGAGGGCTATTCAGGAGCTACAACAAACTGTTCGGGCATATGAACAGGTTGTTTGAGGAACTCCAGAAGATAGCGAACAGCATCTTCAGGGTTATGGTCCTGCTCTCGGACAACTCAAACAACACTTTCAAAAATGCCAATGAACAGACCACTCAATCCGTATCCATTGCCACTGCCGTGGAGGAGATGAGCCAGACCATAACAGATGTCGCCCAGAACGCTTCCTCTGCCTCTGAAACGTCCTTAAATGCCGAGAGCACCGCGCAGGAAGGACAGGCCGTGGCTGACCAGGCCGTGGAAAACATCAACCTGATGCACCAGTCCAACGTTGAGCTGGCCTCCACCATCAGGACCCTCAACACAAAGGCAATGGACATAGAGAGCATAGTCACTGTCATCAATGACATCGCGGACCAGACCAACCTCCTTGCATTGAACGCCGCCATCGAGGCCGCGCGCGCCGGGGACCAGGGCCGGGGCTTTGCCGTGGTGGCCGACGAGGTCAGAAAACTCGCGGAGCGCACCATAAAGGCCACTGCGGAGATAAGCGGGATGGTCTCTTCCATTCAAAGCGGTACCCAGCTCACCACCAAGAGCGTGGACAAGGCGGCACAAGAGTCCAGAAAGGTATATGACCTCGTGGACAAGATAGGCTCCTCACTTGGGGCCATCACCGAGTCGGTCGTTACCGTAAAGGGACAGATCACCCAGATCGCCACGGCTGTAGAAGAACAGTCAGTCACAGCAGAGGAGATAGCCTCAAATGCCGAGGGCTCGGCCTCCCTTGCCATGAAGACCGAGGACCTCTCAAACGGGATGCTCACCGGCATAGGGAGCCTCAGGGAAGCCTCCATACTCTTAAGCCGCCTGACACGGGGCATCAGGACCACAGGGCACAAGGACATCTCCCTTGATATCGGGATAACAGACGCCATGACGACCATCTCCATCTTCAAAGCCTACGTGCAGGATATAAAGGACGTGGACGTCTCTCGCATCTCAGACCCCACGTCCAGCAAGTTCGGCAGGTGGCTCTTTGGCGAGGGGAAGGGATACTTCGGCCACCTGCCGGAGTTCTCTAAAATCGTGACAAAACACGAGGAGACGCATGCACTGGCCGAACGCACCATCAAGGCCAAGGAGGATGGGCGGAATGAAGATGCCATGGACCTTCTTGCACAGACCGAAGACAGGATAAATGAGACGATACAGCTGCTTGAGGCTCTGAAAGGGGCCACAGGCCCCATTTAAACTGGTGGCTTCCGCCTCAACCGTTATCAGCCGGAGAAAACCCCTTTTAAACTGGTGGCTTCCGCCTCAACCGTTATCAGCCGGAGAAAAACCCCTCCGAGAGGGGCCTCCGTGGGGGCCACAGGCCCCTTTTAAACTGGTGGCATCCGCCTCAACCGTTATCAGCCAGAGAAAACCCACTCCATGAGGGGCCTCCTTGAGGGCCGCTTCTGCGTAAGATCATGATGTCGGATGCGCGCTCATTATTCATATTAAACATACTGATACGATAAACCCGCTCTTCGACTCTACCTTTAGAAGAAATTGTTTTCTTCTTCGTTCACGCAAGGGCGCGCAAAAAGGACAAAGAAGGTGCCTGTGGCACCACCGACACAAATTCCCAGTCAAAGCGGAACGGGTGAGGCTTTAGGAGTTAATTCTTTATAAACAAGGCCGCCACTACGAGTCGTCGCGACCCCGGTACGGGCAGGCACGCACACGGACTTTTTGTTTGTAATGAACAACAGCATTTATCTTAAGTGGGGTGTTCCCACCCCCACTCCCCAGGGGGTACTTCTTTGCTTGCCCAAAGAAGTACCCAAGAAAGTGCAGTTCTACTTTTCCTTAAGATCTGAATGCCGGATGCGCGCGCATTATCTGTATTACCCAGACTGGTACGACGAA
>SDBV01002000.1_pt1 | contig 30541 bp, 32 predicted proteins | sample 2277081 | NCBI WGS metagenome assembly SDBV01 (sample SAMN10402039, study PRJNA504765) | marine sediment metagenome | isolation source: marine sediment core GS10_PC15, 223 cmbsf | place: Arctic Ocean: Southern Knipovich Ridge | collected 2010 | reverse complement strand
GACACACTTGCCCACGTCGAGCGCAGTTCCTCCGCCAATAGCGATGACTCCGTCATGTCCACCCTCGACAAATGCGGCTGCCCCGTCGATCACGTTCGCTTCGACGGGGTTGGCCTGAACCGCCGAGAACACCGGCGCCGAAATCCCTCGATCGTCCAGGTCAGAAAGCGCCTGGCCGATCATCGCAAGCGCGACCAGCCCGGGGTCGGTCATTAGCAGCGGTCGCGAGATTCCTGCATCGTCACACGCATCTGCGATTTCTCTGACCCGGCCCGGCCCGAACCTGATGTGCGTCGGAAAGTTCCAGTCGCCGTGGTGAGCATCGGTTGTCATTGCAGATGCCCTCCTAACCGGGCTCGGAGACGACGGGCGGCGAAACGGGCCACGCCGCGTCGACGCCGTTGAGGTTGAAACTCTTCGGACGCGTCAAATGGTCGTATCCGAGGGCCGACAGGGTCACGCCCCGCCCCGAGTCCTTCACGCCAACCCAAGGGAGCGCCGGGTCGATGCTGTCACATGCGTTCATGAAACACGTCCCCGTATCGAGATTGTCGCCAATGTCCATCGCAGCGTCGGCGTCTGTCGTCCAGATCGATGCCGTCAACCCGAATCGGGTGTCGTTCATGAGAGCAGTCGCTGAGTCGTCGTCGGCGACGCTCATGATCCCGACAACAGGCCCGAACGTTTCATCCACCATGATCTGCATCGAATGATCGACGTCGACGAGGACTTGCGGCTCGAGGTATGCCCCCGTCGGCCACTTGGACGTCTCATGCGCGGCCAACACACGCCTTGCGCCGAGCGAAACCGCTTCAGAGATCTGATCGCGAACGAAGTCGGCGTTACGCTCGCGCACCATCGGGCCAAGTGTCGTATTCTCATCTAGCGGATCACCGAGACGATATTGCTCGACTGCGGCATCGGCGAACCGGTCGACGAATTCGTCGTAGATCGACGTGGCGACATAGATCCGCTCGACGCCGCAGCATGACTGCCCGCTGTTGAAGAACGCTCCGTCGACCAGAGCCGGCACGCAGCTGTCGAGGGAGGCGTCAGAACGCACATATGCCGGATCCTTGCCGCCGAGTTCGAGGCCGACGCCAACCGCGTGCGATGACGCTGCTTCTTGGACGGCAAGACCCCCGGCAACTGATCCCGTGAACGCGACGAAATCGAACTCGCCGTTCCGAATTACGTCTCCACTAGTTGCGTGAGTCATGTCGACAATTTGAAAAACGTTCGGCGGAAGGCCGGCACGTCCGAAAGCGTCATACATTCGCTGTCCGCAGAGCGGTGTTTGGCCAGAGTGACTCAACACAACGGAGTTCCCCGCCAGGATCGCCGGCACCACAACGTTGACGGCGGTGAGATACGGGTAGTTCCAAGGCGCGAGCGTAAGGATCACACCAAGCGGTTCGCGGCGAATCAGACGAAAACGACCCTCTTCACGCTCGAGATGGTCGACGACTCGTTCGTCGGCCAGGCTGGCGTCTGCAATCTCGATCATGTATTTTGCTCGCTGCGCAAGACCCGAAACCTCATACGGTCCGTATGCGACGGGCCTGCCCATCTGCCATGCGAGTTCGTCAACGATCTCAGGTTGATCGGCCACGAACTCGCCGACAAAGTCAGTGCAAATCTGCGCACGTGCAGCGATCGGAGAATCACGCCACGCTTCCTGCGCCCCGCGCGCCGCCGCGGCCATGGCGCCGACCTCGGCGGTGTCTGCTAGCCGGCGCGTGACATAAACGCTGCCGTCCACCGGCGATATGACATCGAACGTGGGTTGGCTCATCTCAGATGATTTCGAAGTAGCGGCTCAGCTCCCAATCTGTCACCGAGCCCTGGTACTGACGTTGCTCCCACTCACGCGTGATGTAATAGTGATCGACGAACGCGTCACCGAACAGTTCCCGCGCCTCTGGCGAGTCTCGCAACCGACAGGCGGCATCAGCCAGAGTCCGCGGCAGTTGCCGCTCCGACGCCAGCTCCACGTCGTAGGCGCTGCCCTCGAGCGGCGTATCGGGTTCAATCCCGTGTTCGATCCCCCACAAACCCGACCCGACCGCCGCTGCGATCGCAATGTAGGGATTGATGTCCGCCGCGCCGAGGCGCACCTCGACACGTTGTGAATGATCCCCGCCGAGAATCACTCTCAGCGCACACGTCCGATTCTCGATACCGTATGTCGCGTTCGTCGGCGCCCAAGATCCCGGCACCATTCGAGAAAAACTGTTCACGGTCGGCGAATACATCGATGTCAGCGCGGGCATGAGCGCCTGCTGACCACCGACAAAGTGGCGCATCGTGTCGCTCATTCCGTGTTCTTTCGACGCGTCGAGAAAGACGCCTCGATCGTCGCCGTCACGCAGCGATATGTGGATGTGGCCGCTCTGGCCGGCGAAATCAGTCGACCATTTCGCCATGAAGGTCGCCATCAAATCACGTCGTTCGGCAAGAACCTTGATGAACGTCTTGAAGATCGTCGCTTTGTCTGCGGCCGAGAGGGCGTCGCCGTAGGCGATTGCCGCTTCGAGCACGCCCGGGCCGGTCTCATCGTGGAGGCTCTCGATCGGCACATCCATTCGATCACACAGGTCCATGATTTCGTGGAAAAACTCGGCATTGGTCGAGTTGCGAAGTATCGAGTATCCGAAGTGGCCGGGAGTGAATGGCTCGAGGTTGCGATACTCCTTGGCGCGTACCGACTCCGGCGTCTCTTTGAAAACGAAGAACTCGAACTCGCAGGCAGAGAAAATGTCGAAGCCCATCTCTTTGCCTCGATCGAGCACACGACGCAGCGTGCCTCGCGGACAAACACCCTCGGCCCGTTCGACAAGCTCGCTGAGAAACAGCAGCATGCCGTCTTCGAAGGGGATGTCCCGACAGGTCTCAGGCAATATTCGTAGCTGGGCATCGGGGTAGGCAGTCTCCCAGCCGGTGTACGAAGTCCGGTCATAGGTCTGATCGCTCGAATCCCATCCGAGGATCACGTCGCAGAACGGGTAGACACCGCCGAGCGCGCCGAGGAACTCGCGCCGTGACATGTATTTTCCGCGCAATATGCCGTCGATGTCGGTAACCGCGACCTTGACAAAATCGAGTTCTCTTTCTTCGACGATCTCGCGAGCGTCGTCTGGAGTCGACACGTCTCGCGGGTCCAAATGGATCCTCTTTCTGGGCTCAGTCGAAACTCGGATACGGCTCGTATCCAGGAGCAACAGTAGGCCAAGGGCGGACGCGCTCGATCGCTTCGGCGAGACCGAGCGCAAGATCGTCCCGATAGCGCGGGGCGACGATCTGCAATCCGAGCGGGACGCCGTCGGGACCGACCCCCATCGGGACCGAGACTGCCGGATGGCCGGTCATGTTGATCTCCACGGTGTTCAATGCGTCGAGCGCACTCGTTGCCACGCCGTTGATATCGAACGGCATCGGCCCCTCGGCAGGCCAGGCGAGTGCGTTGAGCGTCGGGACGACCAAGACCGAGTCGTCGCGGATCGCATGATCGAGCTGCGCCGTCGCTTCGAAACGGACGCGCTGCGCCTTGATGTAGTCGGCGATCGCTACGTTACGTCCAAACGTCAGTGCCAGCAGAAATGCCGGGTCGAGCTCATCTTCACGCCCCGCCGCCCATTCGAGTTCGCTTGCAGCTTCGGCGGTGGCGATCAGCAGCCATGCGATGGCGAGTTCCGGATCGGTATCGAAGACACGATCCACGCGGTGGACGTCCATTGTAAGTTCGGTCTCGATGACGACGCACATAGCGTCGAAAGCGACAGCGATCTCGGGCGCGACCTCTGCCTTGAACGTCGGCGCCGCGACTACGCCCGACGGCATGATCGGGTCGAGCGCAACACCGTGAGCCAGCGCGTGAAGGTCACCCGGACGCCATCCCATGATCGCAGACGCTTCGAGGATCGTATCAGCGACCGACCGGCCAAGAACACCGTTCATGGCGAACGTCGACCAAGCTGGGACGTTGGAACGCCCAATCGCGCCGAACGTCGGCTTGTAGCCGACGAGACCACTCAGGCTCGCGGGGATGCGAACCGATCCCCCGCCGTCAGACGCTGTGACGATCGGCGTTATCGCCGCGGCCAGAGCCGCCGCGGCCCCGCCGCTCGAGCCGCCCGGGCTCATCAGTGGATTCCACGGGTTACGCGTCGTTCCGAACACACGGTTCGACGTATACCCAAAGAACCCGTACTCGGGGGCGTTGGTCTTGCCGACGACGATCGCGCCGGCCCGTTTCAAGCGTGCACATACGATGTCGTCTTCGGTCGCCGCCGCATCGTCGACGTGGAGCATCGAGCCTTTCGTCGTGCGCATTCCCGCGACGTCTTCGAGGTCTTTGACGAGCACCGGAATGCCGGCGAGCGACCCTTCGATCCCCGATGCGGCGGCCTCGGCAAGCGCCTCATCGGCGCGAACGGCAACGACGGCGTTGAGTTCGGCGTTCGCTTCGATCCGCTCGAGTGTCTCGGTGACGAGTTCGGTCGCAGAGACTTTCCCGGACCTGACGGCGTAGGCGAGTTCGGCAAGCATGCGATGATTCTGCCAGCTACGATCGTCGGTCATGCGCATTGCCACTTGGAACGTGAACTCGATCAACGCACGTCGCGCGTATGTACTCGATTGGCTCGAAACGAGGCGCCCCGATATTGCGTGCCTGCAAGAACTGAAGATCCCCGATGACGACTTTCCGCTCGAGGCCGTCCGCGAACTCGGATACGACGCTGCCGTCCACGGCCAAAAGTCTTGGAACGGAGTTGCCGTACTCGCACGGTCTGAGATCGGCGAAATCTCACGGGGCCTTCCGGGCCAAGACGAGGCCGGCTCACGCGTGATCACCGCAGACATCGATGGAGTCGCCGTAACGAGCGTGTACGTCCCGAACGGCAAGTCTGTCGACCATGCCGATTTCGAGATGAAGATCGGCTGGCTCGCTGCGTTCGGCGACTACGTCGAGGCGATTGCTAGTGACGGCCGCGAACAATTGATCGGCGGCGACTTCAACGTCGTCCCAACTGGCTTGGACAGCTACCACCCCGACGACGCCGACGGTTCGATCTTGCACTCCAAGTCCGAACGAGAGGCCTACGAGCGGCTGATCGAGATCGGGCTCGTCGACGTCTTTCGCGCAACCGCACCGAACGAGCCAGGCTATTCATGGTGGGACTATCGGGGCGGTAGCTTTCACAAGGGACGCGGTTTGCGAATCGACTTGTTGCTGGCGTCACCAAGCCTCGCCGATCGCGTCTCGAGTGTCGCCGTCGATCGCACGTTCCGAAAGAAACGCAAGGCGATCTGGGATGTTAAGCCGTCGGACCACGCCCCTGTCGAGGCGATCCTCGTCTGACCTCCACCGCACGTCGCGGATTGGCCCCGAAAGCGGTTTGACTGACGAACCTCGGCCCCTCGGTGGGGCTGTGACGCGCCCATCAGGCTCAGTCTGGGGCTGATCCGCTACATACGGGCTCGCTCAACTAACTGCCAGCGCGAATCAGCCACCCCAACTGATGACGGGGGCAACGACCGGGCGCCCTCCTGCGTAGACTGAGCACAACACTCGGTTCTCACCTGCTCCCACGAGCTGATCCCATGGATCATCCCGTCGCCGTCGAACGAAAACACCTAGCTACCGAGAGGAGGGAAGGCCGGATTCGGGCCATTTCTCAAGTACTCACCGTCGATCTCGGATGGAATCTCGCCCCGCACTACCAACGGCACGGACGTGAAAGTGTCGTCGACTGGCTCGAACGCTCCGACCAGCTGTGGATGCGTAGCAACGTTCACGAACTCGGCCGGAACAGGCAGATCGCCAGTCATTGCGCATCGCCTCCGTGTGGAGTCTCCATCGATGTACATAGACTATGTTGGGCGAGGTCGGCGTGACCAACGGGTTCATCAACGTTTGACGCGAAGGACAAATGACGGTCACACAAAACTCCACGAACAGAGTCGACGATCCCAAGTCGAGCCAGCTCGTTCCGCCGCGACCGGCGCGGGCGGGAGTCGATCGCGTCGATGACATGATCGTCGTTACTCGCGCTCGTGCATGGATAGGTTTGGCCATCGTTGTACTGCTCGTTGCCGGTCTCGTCGTTTGGGCGTTGTTCGCGCAAGTGCGGATCACCGAGACGGCGAAAGCTGTTGCGCTTCGCAACGGCGCGTTCAGCGCGGTGACGAGTCCTGTCGACGGCACAGTGACTGAGATCCGGGCGCCTGTATCGACGAAGGTCAGCAAAGGCAGTGTCGTCGCTGTCGTCACGAACACCGACGGAACGTCGACGGCGCTGGTATCGCCCTCTGACGGTGTCGTCTTGTCGATCCGACTCGGCGTGGGCTCGGTCGTGCGCACGGGCGACGTCGTCGTCAGGATCGAGCAGGATGGCCCGATTCGGATTCGGCTCTTCCCGTCGTTGCCGACGGCAGAACAGATCGCGGTCGGTGACGAGGCCTTGGTTCAGTTCGACGCGTTTGGTGCGACGGGGCCGTCTGTGACCGGCGAGGTCGTGTCCATCGATCCGGTCCCGATGACGAGGGCAGACGTTGCGGCGTCGCTGGGCGATGCCGCTCTCGCAGACTTCGTCGTCAGTGGCGGTGCCGTAGTCGACGTCGAAATCCGGGTCGACGAGGACGAGTTGGCCAAGTTGGCGCCCGACGCAGGCCAGTTCAGGGGAGCGGTGACTGCGACGGTCACGCTGATCTTGGGCAGCGAGCACCCGATCGACTTCGTGCTCTCATGACGGCAACGACGAGCAAGACGCGCGAACATTTCGGGCGCCGGTCGGTCCGCGTGCCGACGGTGCTTCAGATGGAAGCGGCAGAGTGTGGCGCCGCCGCTTTGACGATGGTGTTGAACTACTTCGGGCGGATGGTGTCGCTCGATGAGGTACGTAATGCGTGTGCTGTGTCGCGTGATGGGGTCAACGTGTTGAAGATCAGCCAGGCCGCCGAGCAGTTCGGCCTCGTCGTCAGACGGCGCAAGTGCGGCGTCGACGCGCTCGACGATCTCGACTTGCCGATGATCGTGTTCTGGAATCAGAACCATTTTCTCGTCGTGGAGCGTTTCGGTCGCAGTCGGGTGCGCCTCAACGACCCGGCGTCGGGTCGCCGCTGGGTGAGCGACGACGAGTTCGCTCGCGGCTTCACCAAATTTGTGCTCACGTTCGAGCCCGGGCCAGACTTCGCTCCGGATCGGCTGGTGCAGCGTCCGCACCCACTCGTCGAGATGCTCCGGCTTCTCGGCCACTCCCGAACCGGCCTCGTCTACGCCCTGATTTCAGGTATTGCGGTAGTCGTGCCGGTGACGGCCGCGGCGATGGTCGCTGCGCTCTTCGTCGAGCAGGTGCTGATTGCACAGAATACGGTGTGGGTCGCCTTGGTGATTGGTACCGCGGCGCTGATCGCCGCGTTGCAGATCGCGCTGTATGTACTTCAGCAAAAGGTGCTGGTCAGGTTGCAGACGAAGCTCGCAATCCGCATGTCGGCCCGGTTCATCTGGCATCTCGTGAGGCTGCCGACATCGTTCTTTTTGGCGCGATCGCCCGGCGGGCTCGTCTCGCGAACCCAGCTCAACAACGCCGTAGCGCGCGTGTTGTCGGGCCAGCTCGCGACGGTCGCGATCTCGATGCTGACGATGATTCTGTATCCACTCATGCTGTTCGCGATCGATGCCCGGCTGGCCGCCATCGCAGTCGGGATCGCGGTTCTCAACGCAGTCGCGTTCGCGTCGGTCGCACGCGCTCGTATCGCCACCAACCAACAGCTCGAGCAGTTCAAACTCCGTCTCGACGGTTACACGTTCATGACCGTCGGCATGATCGACGATCTCAAAGCGACAGGCGCCGAAGACGAGCTGTTCGGGCGCTGGACGGGCACTCAGGCTCAACTCGTCGGCGCCGAACAAAGATATGGCCTGCTCACACAAGGGTTGCTCACTGTTCCCGGTTTCCTCATTCTAATCAATACGGTCGTCATTCTCGGCGTCGGCGGGCTGTTCGTATTGCGCGGTGAACTCAGTCTCGGTGGGCTCGTCGCATTCCAGCTTCTCACGGCACAGTTCCTCGCACCCGTGTCGGCGTTCGTCGCCGCGTCTGCCACGTTCCAGAATGCGCGGGCGTGGACACAGCAGGTCGAAGATGTGATGCGCCAGCCACTCGACCGTCTCGTCGCCGAGACCGACAACACAGCGTTGCGACGCTCCGTCGGCGGGCGCCTCGACGGTCTCGTCGAGCTGCGCAACGTCACGTTCGGGTATGTGACGAGCGAGCCGCCGCTCATCAAAGATCTGTCGTTGACGGTGCGCCCGGGCGAACGAGTCGCGTTGGTCGGTGTGACCGGGAGCGGTAAGTCGACGGTAGCCAACATCGTGGCAGGATTGTACGAGCCGTGGTCGGGCGAGGTCCTCTTCGACGGACGGCCCAGACGCGAGGTCGCCAAGACGATCATGCACGCGTCGCTGGCAAAGGTCGATCAGTCGATCATGCTCTTCGCCGGCACGATCACCGAAAACATCCGCCTGTGGGACGACTCCATCCCGCTCGAAGACGTGATGCGTGCGGCCACCGACGCATGTATCGCCGACGAGATCTCGGCCAAACCAGGCGGCTTCTCGCACATGCTCACCGACGACGGCCGAAATCTCAGCGGCGGACAGCGCCAGCGTATCGAGATCGCTCGCGCTTTGGCAACGAACCCGTCGATCATGATTCTCGACGAGGCGACGAGCGCCCTCGACGTCGTCACCGAGGAACAGCTCGACACCAACTTGCGGCGACGTGGCTGCACGGCACTGATCGTCGCGCACCGATTGTCGACGATTCGCGACTGCGACCAGATCCTCGTATTAGCCGACGGTGAAGTCGTCGAGCGCGGCACACATGACGAGCTGATCGCCCTCGAATGTGCCTACGCGGAGCTCGTAGGCAATGAGTGACGCGTTCGATCCGGAGGCCGACCAACCCAAGGCACAGATGTCGGTTGCTGATGCGTTTGCCGAGTACACAACATCTGAGACGTTGGGGGCGAACAAGCCGATCACGCTCAGCGCAACAGCAGCCATCTACATCGATCAGGGCACGATCGATGTCTTCGTCCAGGAGGCATCGCCGACACATCTAGGACGACGCCATCACGTGATCGCCGTCGAGTCTGGCACTCTGATCTGGAGTGGACATTCACTTTCACTCCCTGCCGGATGGCGGCTCATCGCCGTCGGTCACCCGCAGACGGCAGCGTCGACGATGACGGCCGACCGCGTTTGTGAACTCGTCGAGCCGGCACTGTTGGCCGATGCCATCGAAAGCTATGTCGACGGCATCGTGAACATTGCGAGTATGAGTGACCCGTCTCGGCCGGTTGCGCCAACCGACGCGGATCCGACGGCCCGGATCGAAGCGGCAGCAGGGCTCTTCGACGCAGCGCTGAATGCCGTCGTGGTCGCGGTCCGAGCCGACGCCAGACGTGCCGCAGCCGACGTCGCGCACACTCCCGCAGTCACCGAGCGCCGGCTCGAGCGGTCACTGTCTGACCTCGCAGGTATCGTCGACCGCACAGCCGATCTCCCGTCGGCTTCTCACGACGAAATCGCCCAGCTCGCGATCGCATTGGCGCGGCTCGGCGCCGATCTCGGCGTAGAGTTTCCGACCAGACCACCCGAAGGCGCCTCGACCGAAGATGCCCTACATCTCATCGTCGCCCGTGCGGGCTGCCGCGCACGCGTGGTCAGCCTCGAAGGGACATGGTGGAAGCGACCGGGAATCGCGACGCTCGCGTTTTTCGGCGACGACGGCCGACCCGTCGCGCTGTTGGCGGGTCGCCGCCGGTTCAAACTCTTCGATCCTGCGACGGAGACGACACGTCCGGTCGATGCCGCAACCGCGGCCAGGCTCGCCTCGACCGGATACGCGATCTACCCGCCGCTTCCCGACGGCGACCTGTCGGCTTTCGGGCTGGCCCGCTTCGGGTTCTGCCACACCGCCGCCGACCGGCGCCTCCTCGTCGCGATGGGCACGCTCGCCGGCCTAGTCACGCTGATCGTCCCGATCGGCGTGGGGATCGTCTACGGCTCCGTTCTCACCTCGAACCACGGTTCACTGCTCGCCGCCGTCATCGCACTTCTCGCCGGTGCGGCCGTGACGTGGGCGGTCGTTTCGTCGAGCCGGAACCTCATACTCGTACGCCTCGAGGGCATCTTTTCGTCACGTATCGAACCCGCGCTAATAGATCGGCTCCTGAGAAGCGACAGCGAGTTCTTCAGGTCCCACGCCGGAGGCGATCTCGCCGCTCGTGTCGTGGGCATGCAAACGATCCGCAAGCAAATATCGGGGTCGGTCATCACAACATTTCTCACGCTCGTCTTCTCGACCTTCAACTTGATTCTGATCTTCTTCTACTCGATCATGCTCGGTTTCATCGCGCTCGCGACGCTCGTCGTGGTCATCGTGATACTCGTCGCGATCAACTCGGTGTGGCTGCGATACGAGCGGCGCCGCTACGCGGCCGTCGGCGATCTCTCTGCGCTCCTCTACGAAGGCGTCAAGGGCATACAGAAGATCCGCGTTGCGGGCGCTGAGACCAGGCTCATGGCTCGCTGGGCCGAGGGCTTTCGCGCGCAGATGCGTAATCAATACGCAGGCGGACGGTTGTCGGCATGGACGGTCGCAATCACGAGCGCTCTATCCGCGGTCGTCATGGTGCCGCTCTACGGCGTCGCGGCGACGCTGCTGCGCGACCGCCTGACGGCAGGATCGTTCCTCGCCGTCCTCACCGCTCTCGGCGTGTTCACCGCAGCCGTTGCTGCAATGTCGCTCAGCCTGTCGTCGGCGCTCACCGTAGTCCCTTTGTGGGAACGGCTGCGACCGATCCTCGACGCGCGCATCGACCCTGTAGGCGGCCAGAGTCCGGGACTTCTGGCAGGCCGTATCCAACTCGTCGACGTCGACTTCCGATACCGCGACGACGAAGATCTGGTTCTCGAAGGCGTCTCGATCGAAGCCAAACCAGGCGAATTCATTGCCATCACAGGCACGTCGGGATCGGGCAAGTCGACCCTCGTCCGACTGCTACTCGGCCTCGACACGCCAGACCGCGGCACCGTCCTCTACGACGACCGCGACCTGCAACTCCTCGACGTGCGCGACGTCCGCCGCCAGATCGGCGCCGTCATCCAAAACGCGCGGCCGTTACCGGGCGAGATCAAGAGCGCGATCCTCGGCGACCGCAGCGACGACGACGATCTCGCATGGGCCGCAGCCGAGGCGGCAGGGCTCGCCGACGACATCGACAAGATGCCGATGAAGTTACACACGATCGTCGGTGAGGGAGGCCTCGCCTTCAGCGGCGGCCAGATCCAACGCCTCATGATCGCCAAAGCGCTCGCGCGAAAACCGCCGATCATCATCTTCGACGAAGCGACGAGCGCGCTCGACGACAAGACCCAAGCGCGAGTGTCCGAAGCGCTCGAACAGATCGACTCGACGCGGATCGTGATCGCGCACCGGCTCAGCACGATCCGACACGCCGACCGCATTTATGTCATCGACGCCGGTAAAATCGTACAAGTCGGCAGCTTCGACGAACTCATCGTCGACGACGGCCCATTCCGCAAACTCGCCGCACGCCAGCTCGTATAGAACATGCGACGCTACGGCGCGGCGCCACCCAAATCGGGGTCCGAGTCGCATTCGCCGAATGCGCCGCACTTTCGGGATCTGTGTCACTCAACAGACGCAGCAACCCGTCTATTGTGCTGTAGTTGTCGCCCTTGACTGCCGATACATCATCCAGCTCTTCCGACGCGGAGACGCAGCGTCGCCGAAGCACCGAGCAGAGGTAGCGTCGCCGGAGTGACGCAGGCTCCTAGCGAGGATGACGCCGAGCCCGAGCGCGGCTTCTATTAGGCCGGATGACCGACTCGGAAACGGCGAAAGTCGTTACCGACGATTCTCTCGCGTATCCACATGGACGCGGTCTGCGACGGACAGCTGGTCGCTTGAACGGCGCGTCGGCCCGGCGCGCTTCATGTGGGTAAACGAGAGATTTGGAGATAGTGGCGCCTGCAGATTCACTTCAACGACTGTCCGTCCGGTTTCTCAGTGACCTGTTCGGTCAGGCGAACGATGCTGTATTCGTGGTCGATAGCTGGCCGCTCGTCGAGTGGGCTAAAGAGAATGGTCTTGATGTTCTCCAATCGACGAGGCCGTCATGCAGCCACCGAGCGCGTGCTTCGCTGTAATCGTCATCCTGCAAGGCGCGAAATCGAGGCGTATCAGGCCATAACAATGAGCTGGTGTCTTTCACTCTCGACGGGAACGAAATCGTCGACGATGTCCGAAAATGTTGCTCGACAGATCGCGGCCTGATGGCTGCTGAAGCAGCAGTTGGCATCAACCACAGCATCGCCAGCAAAGTCGACTGGTCAGTTCACTCTCAGATGAACGAAGGTGTCGGCGGAACCGTTCACTTCGCTGTCGGAAACGGGCAAGATGGCATACATCTGGACATGATCCGCGAAGCACAACTCGTCGACTGACCACGGCGGGCGGCTCCCACGCCAGCGCGTCGGCCAGGCGCTGAATCAACAACACGGCTGCGAGGTTTCCACTCGCATGGCCACCACAATCGGAGTTCAACACACGACCTGGATGCGTGTTCAGCATGTCCTTGCGGACATCGCTCAACCGTATGGGCCTCCCAATCGACGAATACGACATCTGGCAAGACGCACGAGCAGCCAAATTCGTACAGCGCGCGAACGGAGGAAACGAAACGGTGCCAACACTGCGCATCGGCACCGTCACACTCACGAACCCGACGACTCGTGAGGTGTTGGCGGCGATCCAAGAGCATGCGCCAGAGATCCTGCCACCCGATTGGGAGCCACCGGCGCCCGGCCGCCTACGCCGCATGTTCGATCGTGCGCTCGGCGGCTGAGCCGAACTCACTCGACGCGCTGCGAGTCCTTCGACGTCTCGGATACTTACGGAGCTGGATCCGCACCGTCACGATTCCGCGTCCAAAGGACATACCCAATCGACGCGATAACGACGAGCCCGAAAACTACGGCCCATAGCGCGGGACGCGAGCCGAGCTGATCGGTCACCCACGTTTGGATTCGTTCGATGAACGCAACGGCGCCGCCTTGCGCGGCGAGTGGATCGTTCAGGTTCGCAATCCAGAACCACGTGATGTAAATGCCGACGGCGAACAACACGACGCCAGAGACGCGACTCACATAAGGAAGGATCCGTTTCAGTTTCCGGGCCAGACCGTCTTTGCCGACAGAGAGGGCAAGGGTAACCACGATGAGGAACATCGACATGCCAAGCCCATAGGTAACGAACGTCAACAACGCCGTTAGGAAGTTCGACGTGGCACTTGCTGCGGCGATCACAGCGAGAAACACCGGAAGCGCACACGACAGCGATGCGATCGCGTACGAAACGCCAAACGCGAACATCGAACTCAATCGACGACTGTCGGCGCCCTTGCTGAGCTTCGGAAGCGTAAACGTCGGTTCGTACCCGAAAACCATCGCGGCGCCGAGGATCGTTATGAACACGCCGACGATGATCGCGAGCCACGGAATGAAGTCGATGATCGACCGCACACCGAGACTGACGAGCGAACCCGCGACTCCGAAAACGACGAGGAACCCGGCCGAGACGACGGCGCCGACGAGCAACCCGCGCACGATCCCCCCGCCTTTGACATCGGGTGCAGACCTGTCATCGAGACCGAGAAAGTACGATAAATAGGCCGGTAACATCGCGAATCCACACGGATTAACCGTTGCGACTAGACCCGCCGCGAACGCGAACGCAAACGGCACTCCCATGTCACGCTCGTTCGGACGATGCAGGCGCCATGGTCATACCTGCACCCCGAAGAACTCGGCGATCTGGTTCTGGAGCTGATCTTTGCTGATCGGTCCGTTGTCTTGCCCGACGATCTGGCCATCGAGCGAGATGTAGACCGTCGTGGGCATCGCAAAACCGCCGAAAGCCGCATACAGCGTTCCGGTCGGGTCCAACCCCCATGGATACGTCACGCCGGTCAGTTCGATTAGTTCGGCGCCAGCCTGCTCGGAATCCTGAAGGTCGATACCGACAAAGTCGACCTGGTCTTTCACCTGCTCATAGGTTGCTTGAAAATCAGGCATCTCCGCTCTGCACGGCGGACACCATGACGCGAAGAAATTGACGACAAGCGGTTTGCCGGCGACGAGATCGGGAATCGTCGTTGTCGTGCCATCGGAAAGGGTGAACTCCTGTGAAGGCAGATCGCCGCCGCCGCCATGGCCCGAGTCGCCAGTCGACGAGCTGGCGGGAGCGCCGCCGCTCGAGCAGGCGGCAACCGTAAACGCCACTATGACAACGAGGGCAACCAAGCGGGACTTACGTGTGTGTTTGATCAAACTTTTCATGGATGCGAAACACGTTTCACGCCCTGCATTGTTCCGTCGATGATCACGCGATAATGTCACCTTGGGGCCGAGGCGCCCCATGATCCAGCGGCCTCACAGGCGCTGTTGGACGCTGACGATCGGGCTCCGATCCCGATCCGGGCTCAGGGTCCGCCCCGTAACCGGCCGATCGGGCTCGTCCGTAGACCGAGTAGCTGTGGCGTGGGATCAGCCCGGCCTCGGTGATCTCGGCGTCGAGCCCGGCATCGATGTCATCAGCTTCGAACGAGACGCCGCGCGGACTCGACTTCGGACGCCACCCGACTAGCGGGCCGACGATGCAAACGCCGATCGCCGCCAAGAGCGCGAGGATCCCGAGGCCCCTCACAACCGTCGCGATCGTCGATGCCGATGCGAGCGCGTCGAATGCTCTCGGCCCCAGCAAGAACGCCCAGTCGTGTTCGCCGCCGATGAGCGGGAGCCGTTGGTAAGGCGCATCGGCGATGTAGACGCTGACATCTTGAAGCGCCGCCGCAGCCCACGCCCCGCACAACCCGACGGCGAGCAGGTCTTTGCGACGCCAAAAGAAATAGACGCCGAGGCCGATCGGGACGGCTACCTGGAGGAGGCTCCCACCCATCGCGGTCAGGGTGTCGCCGACGGGAAACGGATACAGGATGGCATGGCCGAGTTCGTGAAAGCCGAGATTCACGTAGCCGAGCAACGGAACGAAATAGCCGAGCACGAATACGACGAAACCGACGATCAGGCAGACGACGACGCCGGCGACATATCGCCAGAGTCCGCGCCAGGTAGTTTCGATTGTGCGGTCACCGACCTGAATAGCCACACCCTATACATCGGTAGATTCAGCCAACTGGGCAAGTGCTGCGTTCAAAGAGTCCCTCGAAGTCGGAGGGGTCGGGACCGTCGGCCGGCGTCCTCGATAGACGCGTGACGACCGTATCGGATCTATTGATGTCGACACTCCACGACCAGCCGCCGAGAAATACCGGGTCGACGACATCCGCACTAGTCGCCACCGAATCCACCACAAGGCGGGTCAATGTAGGGGGCGGCGAGTTCGGCGCCGATCGCGTTGAGCGGCGGCGTTGGATCATGACGCACGAACTGATACCAGTTGAGTTCGTCCGCGCCAATTCGGCGGGCCGTTTCGGCCAAGTTCCTACTCGCAACGAAAACGGCCTCTATGCCTCCCTTGGCGCCGTTCACACTGGTCACTTCGATTTAACCCAAAGCGAATCCGGAGCCAGCTGACGCGATCGTCCACTTGATGCGCTCGGGGTTGGCCGTCGGGTCGACGGTGTGTGGGCGCCGATACGTCCGCACCGACCCACGGGTCGAGATCGCGCCCGAGTCGTGACCCGATCGTTGCCCAGCGTTGCCGATCGTTGGCTGATTTCAGGATGAGTCCGCGTAGGCCGAGTTTGAGCCCGACGAGCGCCGGGCCGAAATCGGCGAGTTCGTCGAGGAGGCGCCCGACGTACGCCCGGTCGTCGATGTCATCGACCGAGCCAGGATGGAGCATCGCTTGGATTTCATCGATCGTCGGGACGAAGATGTCGACCTCAGCCGCCACATTGGCCCAGAAAGCCGTCCAGTCGATGTCATGGCGCGCCCCGCACCGCCGATGCCTGCACTGTCGAGCGACGTGACGAGCCCGTGTGCGTGCGCTCGCTGTAGCAAATCGACGAGCTCGGCGCCGTCGTCATCGATCATTCGTTGCATACCCTGCGGGTAGCCGAAGTGCATGAGCGACGCGCCGGGGAGATCCTCGTCGGATACATCGTCGGACACGAACGAGTTGTTCGCCCCGGAATGGAACCAGATCACGCGATCGTACCCGGCCGGCTGGCACACGATCGAATACGCTGAGTGTTCATCCCGCACACGAGCCAGCGACAGTTCCAGATTCGGTTCACGCTCCAAGCAGGTGACGATCATGTCCCCGATGAAGTCGGCTCCGATCCGACCGACAGCGCGGACACCTACGCCGAGCCGAGCGAGCGCCGCGCCCGTATTCGACACAGCCCCGCCCGGCGCCACCGTGATATCGCCGACTGGTATGGGATGTTCCGGCGAGCAGTTCGTCCGCCGCCAACGACAATGGCTGCACGAGGTCAGGGATCAAATCGAGGGACACCTACCGCTCCGGCGATACCGCGGGATCGATCCTCCATACGAAGTCCGAACGCGACGCCTACGAGCGACTGATCGAAATCGGACTCGTCGACGTCTTTCGCGCAACCGCACCGAACGAGCCGGGCTATTCATGGTGGGACTATCGGGGCGGCAGCTTCCACAAGGGACGTGGCCTACGAATCAACTTGTTGCTGGCGTCACGAAGCCTCGCCGACCATGTGTCGAGCGTTGCCGTCGATCGCACGTTTCGCAAAAAACGCGAAGCGATCTGGGACGCCAAACCGTCAGACCACGCCCCGTCGAAGCGATCCTCTCCTGACCCCCAACGAGATGTCGCCGCGTAAAGCCATGTTCGATCAGGCCGAGACTCGCTCTGACGGCCGGTCTGAACTGGGTTCAGCGTCTTCGTAGAGTTGGTCAGTCGGGTTGTCGGTTGGATCGGTCGCGAAGAAGCCGCGGATACCGAGCCAACAGATCCAGAGCAGGGGTAGCGCACCGCCGAGGATGATGACCACATCACCCGGCAGTCTGAGCCATTCGATGACTCGTTGCGCCGAACCTTGCAGGAATTCGGCCGAGCGCGCCGACCAATATCCCTGACTCACGGATCGGAACATTTGCATTATGCCGAGCGGGAACAGCGAGGTGACCACCATCCAAACCAGTCCAATATTCATCGACCAGAAACTGAGCTTTGCGGCGCGCTCCGACCAAGACTTCTCCGGGATTATGTAGCGCAGGCAGAACAGGGCGAGGCCGGCGGCCATCATCCCGTACACGCCGAGGAACGCGGCGTGGGCGTGGTTCGCGGTCAGCGCGGTACCGATCTCGTAGTACGACACGACCGGCAAGTTGATCAGGAAGCCCATGATGCCCGCGCCCACGAAGTTCCAGAATCCGACTGCGATGAAAAACATGAGCGCCCATTTGTGCATGAACGGTTTTGCGTCGGGTTCGAGCCGGTTCCTGCCGAGCCTGATGAAACGCCACGCCTCGACCGTCAAGAATGTGAGCGGCATCACCTCGAGCGCGGAGAACACCGCGCCAACCGCCATGAATTCCTGGGCTTGACCCGAAAAGTAGACGTGATGCATCGTGCCGGCGATACCGCCGATCGAATAGATGATCACGTCCAAAAAGATCAATCGTACCGCCAGCTTCTTGGACGTGACGCCGAGCACGACGAAGATGACTGCGACCATTACCGTCGTGAACAGCTCGAGAAATTGTTCCACCCAGAGGTGTACGACAAAGAATCGCCAGAAGTCGTTTATGCTGAAACTCGAGCCCGTCCGCACGAGCAGCCCGACCGCGTAGCACGCCGGAATCATGAGTGCGGCAAAGAAGAAGATCCAGGGCAGATCGATCCGCTTGTCACTTTGGAGCCGTTTGCGCAGCGTGCGCCACAGTATCACGACCCAAAAGAACAGACCCACGGTCAGCAGAATCTGCCAGAATCGACCCAAATCCAGGTACTCGAAACCCTGGTTGGCGAAGAATTGCGCTACGCCGGTCGTGACGCCGTGAATGCCGGCAAACTCGCCGATGAGGCTGCCTACCACAACGATGCCGAGCGCACCGAGCAGCCCGTAGACGAGCCAGTGCTGCTTGCGTGGTTCGCGGCCCGAGATCATCGGCGCAAGAAATATTCCCGCCGCTAAAAACGATGTTGCAACCCAGAGAATCGCCAACTGCAAATGCCACGTTCGAGCGAGATTGAACGGTAACAGCACGGCCAGGTCGAGCCCGTAGAACGTCGATGGTGAGGCTCGATAGTGCTGGGCGGCGCCGCCAACGAGCGTCTGTATCAAGAACAGGGCGGCCATCACCGTGAACAGGAACACCGTCGCACGCTGCGACGGTGTCAACGAGACATCGTCGGGTCTACGCAGTCGAATTGGCTGACCCTTGGCGCTCTGCCAGCCGACCTGGTTCTCCCAACGACCGAAGATCGCCATCAAGATCCCGATCCCGCCGATCAACGACATCAACGACAATGCCGACCAGATCAGCACAGGCGCAGTCGGTGTGTTCCTGACCAACTCTTCGGGCGGCCAGTTGTTTGTGTATGAATAGTCGGCGCCCGGCCGCTCCGCCGCCGCCGCCCACGCAGTCCATGCAAAAAAGGCCGTCAACTTTTTGATGTCTTCGGGATCCGAAATCATGTTCGGGCGCAACGCGTTCACTGTCGTGGGATCGCCGAAGAATCCGCCGTAATACTCACGGGCTGAATCGAATGCGGCGGCCTGATCCAGCGTGAGCGTCATCTGGCCCGTAGACGGGTCGTAGGTATTTTGTTTGAACTCCGCCGCGACCTCGTCGCCGGCCCCCGGCCCGCTCTTGCGCCCCAGCACCTCGACGGCAGCGCGATGCAAATACTCAGCCGTGTAGTCCGGACCCAGATACGCACCGTGGCCAAAGATCGACCCATATTCCATCAAGCCATTGGCCACGAAGACGCCTTGGCCGGCCATGATGTCGTCACCCGTGAACACGACCACGCCGTTTTCGGTGATCACCTCATCAGGGATCGGCGGCGTGACCTGATATGTCCGCACCGCAAGAAACCCCAAAATCGTAAATCCGACAAAGAACACCAACGCCGCCAGCTGAACCCACAATCGTGTGATTATCGGACCCTTGTCTTCGTCTCCGCCGCCAACCCCACCGGCCCGCTCGTCGCGGTCGATTCCTGTTCCTTGGTCCGTAGTCACGCACAGCTCCCGTTGTTCGCCCGCCGTCCCCGTCGAGCGCCGCACTACGTGCCCGAAAGAGATCTGCGTGGAGATCCGACTCCACTGTCAAAATCGCATTGGACTATAGGTCACATAGTCGACTGCCGGTGGGATGGCGCCGCCTCCTTCCCAGTGACGTCGGCATCCTCGCCCCGAGTCGACGGCGACGCCAGGTGCAAAGAAGCTGTAGAACGGCGACGACTTCGCGTCCAAATGGCGTAGCCGACCGCCGCAATGACCACGAATCCGAAGACTGCGGCCCATAACGCCGGACGTGAACCGAGCTGGTCGGCCACCCACGTCTGGATTCGCTCGACGAACTGAACCGTGCCGGTTTGCGCAGCGAGCGGATTGTTCAGGTTCGAAATCCAGAACCAGGTGATGTAGACGCCTACGACCAGGAGGACGGCGCCCGAGACGCGGCTCACGTAAGGAAGGATCCGTTTGAGTTTTCGAGCGAGGCCGTCTTTGCCGACCGACAGGGCGAGCGTGAGCACGACGAGGAACATCGACATGCCAAGACCGTATACGACGAAAGTCGCCAACGCGCTGACGAAGTTCGACGTTGCGCTTGCCGCTGCGACTACGGCGAGAAACACCGGAAGAGCGCATGATAATGATGCAATTGCGTAGGAGACACCGAACACGAACATCGAACTCAATCGGCGGCTGTCGGCGCCCCTGTTGAGTTTGGGCAGCGTGAAGGTCGGTTCGTAGCCGAAGACCATCGCGGCGCCGAGAATCGCGATGAATACTCCGACGACGATCGCGAGCCAGGGGATGAAGTCGATGATCGAGCGCACACCAAGGCTGACGAGCGCTCCCGCGACGCCAAAAACGAACAGGAAACCGGCCGAAACGACCGCTCCGACGAGCAGGCCGCGCACGATGCCCCCGCCCTCGACCTCGGGCGTGGCCCTGTCATCGAGACCGAGAAAGTACGACAGGTACGCGGGCAGCATGGCGAATCCACACGGATTCACCGTTGCGACTAGACCGGCCGCGAACGCAAACGCAAACGGCACGCCCATGTCATGGCTCCACAGTTCGGCGCGACAGCAACATAGCGGTACTCACACCTGCACCCCGAAGAACTCGGCGATTTGATCTTCGAGCCGCTTCTTGCTGATAGGCCCGTTGTCTTGACCGGCGATCTTGCCGTCGGATGTGATGTAGATCGTCGTCGGCATCGCAAAACCTCGAAAACCTGCGTACAGGGTGCCGGACGGGTCCAAACCCCATGGATACTCGACGCCGGTGAGTTCGATCAGCTTGGCGCCGTCCTGCTCGGTGTCTTGAAGGTCGATACCGACAAAACCCACCTCACCCTTGACCTGCTCATATGTCGATTGAAAATCAGGCATCTCGGCAACACACGGCGGACACCACGAGGCGAAGAAGTTGACAACGAGCGGCTTGCCGTTGACGAGATCGGAAATCGTCGTCATCGTGCCATCCGATAGCGCTAATTCTTGCGTCGGCAGATCGGCGCCGCCCCCGTCGCCCGGCTCGCCCTGCCCCGAGCCGCCGACGGTACCGGCACTGGAGCAGGCAGCGAGCCCAAGTGCGGCAACGACGGCGATTCCGAACCAGCGCGACTTTCGCGTGTGTGTCCTGAAACTTTTCATGGATGCGGAACACGATTCGCACCCGGCGTTGTTCCACCGACGACGACATCACTACGCGATGATGTCGCCCTGCGGACGGGGCGCCCCGCGGTCTACCGGCGTTGCACGTGTCGGCGGATCGGTAGATTCAGTCGACTGGGCAAGTGCCGCGTCCGAAGAGTCCCTCGAAATCGGCGGTTGCCGGACTGTAGCTGAGGAACACATCCGTCGGACCTGAGCCCGTCACGCGCCGCGTATCCTAAGTGACAACCATGGGACTCCTACGAGATCATCATCGAAAAAAGCTCCTTGCCGAGCCTTTTCCCGAAAAGGCGGAAAGCCATATTGCTAGCTCACTTCCCCATTGGGATCATCTCGACGACGACCAGAAGGCTCGACTACGCGACCTGGTCCAGATATTCGTCGGCGAAATGCACTGGGAGGGGTGCGGGGGGTTTGAGATGACCGATGCCGCGAAGTACTCGATCGCGGCGAACGCGTGCTTGTTATTGATCGGCCTCGATGTCGACGGGTACGACAACGTTCGTGAGGTTCTCGTCTATCCAACGACGGTGGCGACCCCGAACGAGCCGCATGCGCTGTACGGCATGATCGTCGAGTCAGGGTCACAACCGATCCTCGGCGAGGCGATGCCGGGTGGGCCGGTCCTGCTCGTGTGGGACTCGATCGAACGCAGCATCCGGCATCCCGACAAGGGACACAATGTGGTGTATCACGAGTTTGCGCATAAACTCGACATGCTCACCGGCAGTACCGACGGAATGCCACTCATCAGCTCACGCGAGCAACGCGAACGCTGGATCGAAGTCTGCACGGCCGAATTCGACCGCGTGCAGGCGGAGTTCGAACACGACAAAAGGGGCTTTCTGGATCCTTACGCGGGCACCAATGTCGGGGAGTTTTTTGCCGTCGTCACCGAGTATTTCTTCGACCTTCCGTTGCAAACGGCTCACAAGCGCCCCGACCTGTATGGGGTGCTGCAAGACTTCTACGGCCAAGATCCGGCGGCCCGCGAGAGGGCGCACCACGCACATCACAGGCGACTGCACACCTAGCCGTGACTGTGCCGATGTATCGCCTCGAAAACTCCGTCCGAAACTACGCCTGGGGTTCGACGACAGCGATCCCCGAGTTCCTCGGCGTCCCACCCGACGGCAAACCGCAAGCCGAACTCTGGGTCGGCGCTCACCCATCGGCCCCATCGTTGGCGCATGTCGACTCAGCCCTCGTTCCGCTCGACGAGCTGATCGCCTCAGATCCGGTGACAATGCTCGGCGAGAACGTCGCCGCTCGTTTTGGCGAACTCCCGTTCCTACTCAAGTTTCTCTCGGCGGCGAGTCCGCTCTCGATCCAAGCCCATCCTTCGACCGAGCAAGCAATTCGTGGATTCGCCCGAGAAAACGAGGCGGGCATTCCCATCGATTCGCCCCTGCGCATCTACAAAGACGATCGCGCGAAACCCGAAACGTTGTACGCAACATCAGAATTCGAGCTCCTCTGCGGATTTCGCGACCCGGCGAAGACCGTCGATTTCTACCGCGAACTCGCAATCGCGGCGCTCGCCGACGCTATCGCCATCTTGCAACGAGGTGATGCGGGCCGCGATCTCCACGATGTGCTCGAGCTGTTCTTCACGTTCGACCAGCTTCTGCTCGATCGGCTCGTCACCCGGCTCGGCATCGAATGCACACGCTGCAATAGCGACGAGTTCGTCGCGGAACGAAACTGCATCGCCCAACTGAGCGACATCTATCCGGGCGACGTCGGCGTCCTCGTCGCGACCCTTCTCAACCACGTCGTTCTCGGCGCCGGCCACGCGATCTTCTTACGAGATCGGATGCTCCATTCCTACGTCGGTGGCGTCGGCATCGAGTTGATGGCGAACTCAGACAACGTGATCCGGGGCGGCCTCACGCCCAAGCATGTCGACACTGCCGAACTCGTCGAGTTACTTCGCTACGGCACCGACGCCGGGCTGCCGATCGTCCAACGTCAGAGCCCGACGCGAGAGAGCGTCATCGATGTTCCCGTGCCGGACTTGCGAATGTCGATCCTCGAACTCGATGCTTCACGGACGGCACTCGATCAGTGGGGCCCCGACCTCGTCATAGCGCTGGACGGCCGACTCGATCTACTCGCCGCCGACGGATCGCCGCCATTGACACTCCCCCGCGGATCGACCGCGTTCATCCCGGCTTCGACAAATGGCTACACGGTCTCGGGCGCCGGCAAGTTGGTTCGAGCGACCGTCGCCTCCTAAATCGTGCCATACGCGGGACTGGCGTCGTGGCCGACCTAGATTTGAACCAGGATGTCGTCTACGGAATCTGACATATGAGCGATGAGCGCCCAAGGCCGACCATTGCCGAGTCGTTGGGCTCATTCACCTGGCACGACTACACGATCTCCTACGAATGCCACGGCGAAGGCGACGATGTCGTCGTGTTGATGCACGGCCTTCTGCTCGATGCAGCGCTCAACCGCAACATTGCGAGGGCGCTCGCCGACGAGGGCTACAGGGTCGTCCTCTTGGATCTGTTAGGCCACGGCCGCAGCGACAAGCCTCGCTACTCATCGGCGTATCGCATGGACCTATGGGCCGAGCAGGTGATCGCCCTACTCGATGCTCTCGACGTCGCCGATGCCGTCATCGGTGGAATTTCGCTCGGCGCGAACGTGAGCCTGATCGCCGCGGCGCTGGCCCCAGAACGGATCCGTGGCCTGATCATCGAGATGCCGGTGCTCGAACGCGCTGTCCCGTTCGCAGCATTCACGTTCGTTCCGCTCATGCTTGCGCTCAACAATGTCGGCGCACTCGCGTCGGTCGTTTCTCGATTCGCCTCGAAGCTGCCTCGCACCGGCATCGATGCGATCGACAGTTTCATCCATATCGGGTCGGCGCCTCGGGGCGTTCAGTCGGCTGTGCTTCACGGGATGCTGATGGGTCCAATTGTGCCGACCCGCGAAAAACGCAGCGCCATCGACGTCCCGACGATCATCCTTGGCCACCGAAACGACATCATCCATCCGTTCAGCGATGCGAAGAGTCTCGCTCGACTCATGCCCAACGCCACGTTGCAGGAGAGTTCGCCGGTGGAGATGCGCGTGAGGCAACGGCGTCCGAAAGAGGCGCTCGGCGACTTCCTAGATGCGGCGTTCGACCGCTCGGAGTCGGGCGTCGCGTCATCTGCTTGAGGCGGGGATGATGCCGCCGCTGCCCTTTACATCATTGCGTGTCTCGTGATATCATGATGCCATGATCCGGACACAGATTTCGCTGACCGAAACACAGGCGCACAAACTTCGTGTACTCGCGGCACGCAGGGATACGTCGATGTCGGCCCTGATCCGTGAAGCGGTGGACGACATCCTCGAACCGGCGTCTGCTACCGACCCAGCGGCAAGGGCCCGGTCGGCAATTGGCGCCTTCCGATCCGGTCGAGACGACATCAGCCGTGACCACGACCGCCATCTCGACGACGCATTCTCGACGTGAGCGTGTTTGTCGACACGTCCGCTCTGTATGCAGTGCTCGACGCGGACGATGCCGAACACGAACGGGCGGGCCGACAGTTCGCCGACCTACTCGACGGCGCAGTGTCGATCTCAACCCACAACTGTGTCCTCATAGAGACGACGGCTCTCGTCCAGCGCCGGCTCGGCATGACCGCCGTACGAGTTCTGGTCGATGACATCATGCCGGTCCTCGCCGTCACCTGGATCGATGAACAAACACATCGAGCGGCCTGCACCGCACTGACATCCGCCTCGAACAGACACGTCTCACTCGTCGACTGGGTCAGCTTTACGATCATGCGCCGCGCCGGCATCGACACCGCGTTCGCGTTCGACGACGACTTCGATCAGCAAGGCTTCTGGACGGTCCCATGACCTTCGCCGTCATAGGCCGACATTTCCCGCCACGTGCTCGATCGCGTGAGTCCACGCGAACCGCTAGTTGGGCTGCCGTCGAAAAAGCTGCCGCGATCGGCGACGGCGCGTTCGGTTTGCTGGACGGGCCCTAAAGGCATCTTTTAGGCGGAGTGTCGGTCGAGGTATTCGTGCAGGGCTCTGCGTATAACGTCGCTTCTCGTTGTTTGTTCTCGTGCAACTGCGTGCTCCAGATCATCTTGGAGATCTGGGTCAAGACGCACTGGGATCACTGCGGCCGGCCCAGAGCCGATCAAGGGCCGACCACCTCGTTTGAGAAGATCTGCCGGGTCGTATCCCGCCTCAGCTTCATCTGCAAGCTTGTCGATGTCGGCGTCGGTTAGGACTGCACCGTTCGCTGTTTCATAGGTTCGTTCACTCATGCGTCCACCCCTTCAAGAGATCCCGGTATTGGGCTCGCATTTTCATAGCGTGTATGACCAATCCGTCGCCCCACCTGACGGGCACAATGATGATCTCAAGCATGTTTCCGGCCCGGTCCGGGCCAAGACAGAGCGAACGTTCAGTCGGTTCGTCTGGATCGAGCGGATACGAGACGATGCAGTGCGCGATGCAATGTTCGATATCGTCGCCGCCGACGCCGTGACGATAGGCCGATTCATGGATCTCCACACGGATCAATCGTAATACGAAACAGCGCTACAGTCGACGTTCATCCACGCCGTGCTCTGCCGAACAAGTTTCGATAGTCGTCTACCGAAGACACCGCCGACAGTTACCCGCCTCGAGCCCGGCATTTGTCTACCGCCTGTGGTCGCGTCGGCATCGCTCGCTAGTCTGGCCATTCCAGGCTGCACCATCGCGCGTTGCCGCTACCAACGAGGCTCTTCAGGCGTGAACGAAGTCCCGAATCGAGATCTCCCGAAGAAGCTCGACACTGCCGACATCGAGCGGCGCCTCATCGAACGTTGGGCCACTCTCGGCGCCTACCGTTACGAAACCGGACGTCCCCGATCAGAGACCTTTTCGATCGACACTCCCCCGCCGACGGTTTCGGGTTCACTTCACGTCGGGCACGTCTTCAGCTACACCCACACCGACCTCGCCGCCCGATTCTGGCGAATGCGCGGCAAGAACGTCTTCTACCCGATGGGTTGGGACGACAACGGACTTCCGACTGAACGTCGCGTGCAGAACATGCTCAACGTGCGCTGCGAACCAGGCATTGCGTACGACCCAGACTTCGAGCCCGACCGCAAAGCCAAGCGGCCGACACCTGTGAGCAGGCGAAATTTCATCGAACTCTGCGACATCGTGACCCGCGACGACGAAAAGGCGTTCGAACAAATGTGGACTCGCCTCGGGCTGTCGATCGACTGGACACAGACCTACGCAACGATCGACGAGGAGAGCCGGCGCACCTCGCAGCGCGCGTTCTTGGACCTCGTCGACAAGGGCGAGGTGTACTCGACCGACGCCCCGACGACTTGGGACATCGACTTCCGAACGGCCGTCGCACAGGCGGAACTCGAAGACCGCGAGGTTGCGGGCCTCGAATTCCGGCTGAAGTTCCGCCTCGAAGACGGGACTGTCCTTCCGATCATGACGACCCGCCCCGAACTGCTCGCGGCTTGCGTCGCGGTCGTCGTCCACCCTGAAGATGAACGATTCACCGATCTCATTGCCCAGGACGCGAAGGCGATCACCCCCGGTTTTGAAATGGCGGTGCCGATCGTGGCCCACGAACTCGCCGACCCCGAAAAGGGAACGGGCGCCGTGATGGTCTGCACGTACGGCGACGTCACCGATCACTTGTGGGTGCAAGAACTCGGCCTCGACACGCGGGTCATACTCGGACGCGACGGAAGATTGCGTCCGATCGAGTGGGGCTCCCCCGGCTGGGACTCGGCCGATCCACAGCGCGCTCAAAAGCTCTACGACGAGATTTGTGGCAAGACTTCGAAGCAGGCGAAGACGCTGATTGCCGAGCTGCTGGGCGACGATGTCGATGGCGAACCGACACCGATCACGCAGGCCGTGAAATTCTACGAAAAGGGCGATCGGCCGCTCGAGTTGATCCCGACACGCCAATGGTTCATCAAACTTCTCGACAAAAAAGACGAGCTGTTGGAGCAGGGCCGCAAGATCGAGTGGCGCCCCGACATGATGCGCCATCGCTATGAGCACTGGGTCGAGGGCCTCAAGTACGACTGGTGTGTGAGCCGACAACGCTACTTCGGCGTCCCGGTGCCGGTCTGGTACAGACTCGACGACTTCGGCGACCCGATCTACGACGAGCCGATTTTCCCGAGCATCGAATCGTTGCCTGTCGACTCGTTGAGCGATGTCCCCGGCGGCTTCGAAACGTCGGATCGAGACGTTCCGGGCGGGTTCACCGGCGACCCCGACGTGTTCGACACATGGGCGACGTCATCGCTCACTCCGCTGATCGCGACCGGTTGGGACGATGATTCGGGGCGCTACGCTGCTACGTACCCGATGGACTTGCGGCCCCAAGCACATGAGATCATCCGGACGTGGGCGTTCTATACGATCGCTCGCTCGTACATGCTCGACGGTTCGATCCCTTGGCACAACGCGGTGATCTCAGGTTGGGTGCTCGACCCCGACCGCAAGAAGATGTCGAAGTCGAAGGGGAACGTCGTCACGCCGATCGGCCTGTTAGAGCAGTATGGCTCCGACGCTGTACGGTACTGGTCGGCACGTGCTCGCCTCGGAACCGACACGGCATATGACGAATCGGTGTTCAAGGTCGGCAAGCGACTCGTCACAAAACTCTTCAACGCAGGCAAGCTCGTGATCGGACGCCTCCAAGACGCCGACGTTGGCCCCGACGTGTCGATAGAGGCGGTCACGAATCCACTCGACCGCTCGTTGCTCGGCACACTTTCTGCGGTCGTCGAAGACGCCACTCAGCGGTTTGAGGCGTACGACACGGCCGGGGCGCTCGACGTGATCGAAACCTGGTTCTGGTCGTATCTGACCGACAACTATCTGGAGTTGTCGAAAGGGCGCGCCTACTCCCAAGACCCTTCCGCAATCGCGACCTGGTCGATCGCCCTGTCGAGCGTCCTGCGGTTGTTTGCTCCCTTCCTGCCGTTCATCACCGACGAGATCTGGTCGTGGCACTTCGCCGCTCGGCACGAGTCGCTCCGCTCGATCCACCGCGCCACGTGGCCGTCCGTCGCCGAATATTCACCGAGTATCGCAAGCCCCGATGCGTTCAAGGCGGCCGCCGACACGATCGGGGCGATCCGCCGTGCGAAGAGCGAGCACGACATGTCGATCCGCGCCCTCGTCGACACGATGACGGTCCGCGCATCGGCCGACACCCTGCAAGCGCTCGAACCTGTCCTTGCCGACGTCGTGTCGGCGGGCAACGTCGGGGCGCTCGAACTCGTTGACCCCGACGGCTTCGACGAAGTAGAGATCGTCTTCGAACCGGAGGCGATCGGCTCCGTCTCGACCAAGAGCTAGCTGACCCGGGGCGAGTAGCACAACGCTCCGACGAAGCCAGGAGCCGCGACGTCAATGGCCGGCGCCGCGTCCGCTCTCGCCTCGGGTAGATTCAACGACGTGAATGAGATTTGGGATGCCATCCGCGCCGCAAACCAAAGATGGATGAACGCCTATGAGCAACGTGACCTCGACGCCCTAGCGGCTCGGTACACCGAAGACGCTCAGAGCTTCGCGCCCGATCGGCCACCGGTTGTCGGCCGCCGCGCGATTCGAGACTTCTGGGCCGAAACGGTCCAAGGTCCAATGAAAAAACTCGAACTTCACTCTGTCGAGATCGAGCTTCACGACACGACGGCCATCGAGATTGGAACGAGCCGCCAAATCGGAGCCACCGACAATGAGCTAGGTCGCTTCCGCTACCTGGTCGTGTGGAAGCGCCAAGGTGGCATGTGGCGCATCCACCGCGAGATCTGGAACTCGGCGCCGTCGGCGGTGACGTAGCGCGTCCCCTCGAATCGACGGGTCCGATCGCAGGCGGTCGGTCGACGTACGACAATTCCCGTTTCGTGAGCGGACACCCGCCGGGGCGTTCGGCACCCTTGCAGGCGAGTCAACGGGGGCCATGATGTCATCGCCGTCGCCGAAACGCCGGAGTTGCTCGGCGTGGAAGATGGCGACCTCTTCAATTGGGCACAGGTCGAGGACCGGGCAATCGTCACCGAGAACGTCTCCGACTTTGTTTCTCCGTTCACAGAGCGGATGGACTCGGGTCTGCACTCGGCGGGAATCGTATTCACCGACAACAGACGGCTTCCCAGCCATCGAAGCGAGCTATTCATCAGTTGGATGATCGACGCCTTGGAGAAACGGTTGAACGCGGGACACGGCATGGTCGTGTCCCCACCTCAGCCTGACCGCTGAACAGTTACCTGTCCAAGCACGCGCTCGCAGCCCGGTATGACGTTCATCCTACGACACTCGGGCGACGGTCGTGGCGAGTTGATGGAGTGTTTCGGGTGCGAGGTCTGCGCCGTTCGGCCATGCGATTGTTCGGAGCGTGTCATCGACGTACACGGCCGAGAATTTGGAGTAGTCGGCGTACAGTTCGGCGAAGATCGGCCCGGTCGAGATCAGTGGGCCGAGGTCCACGGTGCCTTCGCTGCCGTCGTCGAATCGAAGCCATACGGTGTGGCCCTCGACGATCTGTACTGCTGTGACATGAACGATCATGGCTTTCACAATAGCGGGTCGATCCGTTGAGAGCCAGTGCCAGTTTGACAGGCACGCCATGCCTCTTCGAGTTCGTCGTGATGCTTGTCAGCCCATTTCCGAATGAGCTTGAGTGCTCGCCGAGGCAGGTCCCCGTCTATCACATTCAGGTTCGCAAGCGCGATCTTGGCGTCGTGTTCGGCATACCGAACATGGAAGTGCGCTTGTCCGTGATCGCGGTAGTACATCGTCACCGTCAATCCGTAAAACACTGCAAGTGTTGGCATAGGTCTCTTTCTAGTTCGGTCTAGGTCGGTTTGATGTATCGACCTGCCCGAATGGCCTCCATTCTCATGGGCGCCCAAGGCTCGTTGCTCGTCGTCAAGTGTGCCTAGCGGGTCGGAGAGCGCAGCGCGGTCGAGTGGCCGCTTGACCGATGAGAAGGCGTCCATGCCAGGCCCCGACCTAGACCAGGTGACGGCCGACGTGTCGGCTGTCACCGTTGTAAGTCGACGAGCAGCGAAGTTGCTCGTCTGTCCCGTCGTTGCAGCGGTTCGTCGTCGCGGCGGTCGGGTGCTGTTCGGTGCTCCGGCTTCGGCTGTCGGTGGCTCTGGCGGCTGACATTCGGGCTACGATCGACCTGATCTGGTGTTGCCGCAATGGAGGCGCCGACCGAAGCCGACGCAATCGACGGATAATCAGCGAATTCGCTGCGTGGTTTCAAACTCATCAGACCACGCTAGCCAACATCGACATGATGCCGTGCAAGTTGACCGAGTCAACCGCCGAGCATGTGCGTGGAGCAGTCCCGACGGGACTGAAGCAGACCGTCGGCGCAGATACGGTGGGAGTGGCTTACTTGCATCAGATGGAATACGCGATCCTTCTCTGCACATAATGTCGGTTATGTGCACTTCGGGTGGTTCGGGCGGTCTGAGCACACGTTCAGCGTTGCTCAGCCACAGCAAATCCACAAGATTTCCAGATCGTGCAATCGCGTTCTCATGCCGACAATACGAAGA
>SDBV01001999.1_pt1 | contig 30548 bp, 25 predicted proteins | sample 2277081 | NCBI WGS metagenome assembly SDBV01 (sample SAMN10402039, study PRJNA504765) | marine sediment metagenome | isolation source: marine sediment core GS10_PC15, 223 cmbsf | place: Arctic Ocean: Southern Knipovich Ridge | collected 2010 | reverse complement strand
GTATAATTTTACAGATCCTGATAGTTCAATAATGAAGGCAGGAAATGGAAAACATTTTGAACAGAGTTATAATGCCCAGGCAGCGGTTGATACAGAAGGGAGTATGCTGATATTGGGACATCGAACGACAAATGAACCTAATGATAAAGAGCAACTAAAACCATCAATAGAAAGTGTCTGATGAAATTTTATCTAATGTAGAAATTATTCTAAAAATTACGATTTCACATAAGTAAAGTCTGACAGACTCCTAGTATCCTTATATCGTAATAGCTTCATAAAAGAAATAATTCATGTTAGAAATAATTATGGATAAAAAACAAGGTCAACCTGTAACAAAAATTAATTCAAATTCAGGATAGTAGGTGTTATATATGGGTTTAATCTCCTCTCCCAGACTTTACCGCTGGCAACAAGTCGTGTATAGTATATCTTAACCTTTATACATATAACAGTTTTTAAAATAAGGAATGGACGTATGCAACACAAAGTTTTTGCTGGAAAAGGTTTTACCCATATTTTAGGACTGTCGCCTGCCATTGTTCCTGGCAGCAAAGAAGCAGGGGACAGCAGGCTCCTGGAATCCTGTGGCATCTTCAAAGACGGGCATACCTGCTATTGGTACTTCAGCGATCGTGGAGACAGTGATATTTACCCCAAGGGATATCGTCTGGGTGTAGCAACAGCCCCTGGTATGGGTAATATGATTCACAAAACGGTCGAACTTATTCCCAAGACAAGGGTTTTCAAAGTTGTTAGTGAGAATCCGAACAGTTCGGCGATGGTTTCTACTGTGAAGGGGACGGCCATTGTTGGACGCTGAACATTTTTTTAAAGCAGCTGCTGCCACCGGCAGCCACTGGTCGCAGCCGGTGATGTTTTCGTGGGAACCATGATTAGTGTAGTTCTGTTTATTGTGTTTATCCTAATTTTCGTTTTCCTCGCCAAAGGAACATCTTCATTTATGGGCAGGATCCTTGGGAAAATGGTATATGAAAAGCATCACCGGGCAGAAACCATCATCAATAAGGGACGCATTCCGAAAGTCTGGCTTACCCATTACGAAAATAAGTTTAGCCGGATAGACGGTGAGTCTGTAGACGATGAGCGGGTGAGGCCATTGGAGATTAAATCAAAAAAGAAACTGCTGAGGGATTTGGATCATCTGATCGGATACTTTCAAAAGTCGCCCCTCCTTCACGATAGGGAAACCAGACAGATGTTATTGAGCCGGCTTGAGGAGGCGCGTTACTCCTGGGAACAGATGAATTGGAATGAGTTGTCAGCTCTGATGGAGGATCCGTGATCCCCCTTTCCACCTATTCCAAGCGCCACATTAAAGCCTGCCGGCTCCAAAGGTGCTGCCTTCCTAAACAGTATCCGGCAGAGTCACATCACGGACAGATGTCTACCTTCACTTCAGCCTGAACTCAAGGTTGCAGTCACTTTCAGATCTCTTACAGCAGTCTTAGTGTCGAGATTTTCCACCATTACCTTTAAAAAGCGGGTTCCGGCATCGATCTTCCGGCTGCTTCGGACCAAACCCCCGGTTCCAGGCGGTTGATCCATGGCAGCCATATCCAGTGTGTCGTATGCAAGCCCATCGTAGCTGCCGCGGATATGGAGCCGCATCCCGCATTCGGCTTTTTTGTCATATCTCCCTTCTAGAGTAAGTACGCAGTAGTTCAACCGATCCAGGCTCACAGGCGGACAGGCATCCGGATCCGAGACGGATCCGGCCTCCAGAATATCCAGATGAATCACGGGCAGGGCTAATTTGAACGGAGTATCCATGGCCAGAACCTGCACACCGAGATCCTCGATAAATACCTCCTCGTCCGTTACTGAGAGGTACCGTAGCGTGTGGTAAAGGTACACGAAGGGAGGCTCGATCAGACACTGTACTTCGGCGAAGGCAGAAGCATCAGGACTGGCCTCCCGTTTGGCCACGGGATTGTCTACGTGTTTTATAAAGTGAACACCATCTCGGCTGAAGGCATAACCGATGCTTTCCAGGGATCTGCGCCGCTCCGGCTGCAGTTTTGCGCCTCCATAGAAGGTGTGAAAAAAACCGTCATGGTAAACAAACTTTGCCTCGCTGTACCCGCCGTCGTCCCAGGAACCCCAGCCCGCCGGTTTCAGCACCGGATTTTCCTCGTGGAGCTTCCAGGGGCCGTAGGGATCGCTGGCCGTGGCCAGAGATAGAGTACCGTAGTCCCTTCCGATCAGATCAAGTGGATGCTCTCCGTACAGGTAATAGGTATCATTTACCTGCATAACAGCCGATACATAGCCGAAATCACTAAGAACAGGATTATTCTCATATTTTTTCCAGGGGCCTAATGGATGCGAGGCAGTGGCAATTCCGATGTTCCCCCTGCGTCCTTCCGCTCTGCCGTAGTAGAACATGAGGTATTCATCCGGGCCCTGCTTGAGAATGGTCGGGCAGCCGACATAGATACTTTCCCAGTAGTGGCCTGGATTCGGTGCGAGAATCGGATTACCTTAAAATTTAGTAAATGGACCCAATGGACTGGTTGCGGTGGCGATGCCAATATTGTAAAGGTGCTGGCTCCTAGTGGGATTAGGAAATCCGTGGTAGTAAAGATAGTAAACCTCCCTTCCTTCCCCGTAATCCTTGAATATATCCCCCGCTTCGATACAGCCGTCATCCCATTCCCCCGGCTCTCCTCTGCGGAGAATGGGGTTGGGACCTGGGATCTGGATAAAGCGTCGATTGGCCAGTGGGTGATTTTCCATATTTTGCTGCTGCATGAAAGCCCCCTTTATGATGCACTTATAGCGGTTGAGTACCTACCCTTTTAACACCAGGTCGATCCTGATTTCCCCCACATCACAACTCGGGTCAGGATTTTCCACAGCGACTTTGATGAACCGGGGGCTGCATTCCAATGCAAGGGTACTCCTGCATGGTTGTCCCGGTTTAAGGGAATGTTGAAGAACCGCATAATCGGTAGTATCGAAGTTGAACCCGTCTCTGCTCGACCGGACATGAACCTTTATTCCGGTTGAGGCTGTTGGGTGGTACAAACATTCAACGGTGAGCGCAGCCTTGTCGGCGTGCTCCAAGCTCAAAGACGGGCAGGAATCCAGTCCGGTTTCGGCACCCGCCTTAAGTGTATCCAGACTCATCACATGCATAGGCAGACAGAAGGGACGCTGTGTGGCCAGCACCTGAATACCAAGCTCTTCCTCGTAAGGTTTCGGATGCAGACGGGAGCTGTAGCGCAAAGTATGAAAGAGATAGACAAAGGGAGGCTCATAGTAGGAATGTACTTCCGCAAAGGCCGCCGCATCGGGATTGCGCTCTCTCAGAGCCACGGGATTTTCGGAATATTTGGTAAAATTGATCCCGTCAAAGCTGTAGGCATAACCGATGCTTTCCCGCGAACTGAAGCGGGGCTGGTCCAATTTGACTCCCCCATAGAACAGGTGAAAGACCCCGTCTCGATAGAACACCTTGGCTTCGGAGTAGCCGCCGTCGTCCCAGGTACCCCACTCTCCCGGTCCAAGCACAGGTCCCTCTTCATGGATTGTCCAGGGTCCTTCCGGTGACTGGGCGGTGGCCAATGACATGACGCCGTAATCATCACCTGTGGAGCCTATGGGATACTCATTGTACATCCAGTATTTGCCAAGCGCCTTTACCACACCCCCTACATAGCCGAATCCATCGATAAGGGGTTTGTCAACACTTATCTTCTCCCAGGGTCCGAGGGGATGCTTGGCCGTTGCAAATCCAACGCCCCACCCAGCCGGGCCGGAACCCTCTTCCCAGCCGGAATAAAACATATAATAACGGTCCAGCCCCTCCTTGTGAATGAAGGCGCAGGCTACAGCGCAGTCGTCCCAACTTCCCTTAGCGCCAAGATCCAGCACAGGGTTCTCTTTCGCTTTGGTCCAAGGCCCCATGGGGTGCGGCGCCGTGGCCACTCCCACTATGTAACTCCGGCCATTTTTTGAGGTGGCATGATAGTAAAAGTAGTAGGTTTCACCGTCCTTGAAAATATCACAGGCTTCCAGGAGGTGATCATCCCACTCTCCCTCGGCACCTGGCACCAAAATTGGATTCGGTCCTGGGATTTGGATAAATTGATTGAACGGGCTTTTTTGGTACTGATGCATATTTTCTCCTTTAAAAAGATTACATTTAGCTTCTAACAAGCCTCACTATAGAATGAACTTATACACGTGTCAACATTTTATTAGGTTGTGAGTTGACAGCTGGCTTCGTACATGATATACGTATCACAATTGATAGTTGCCCCGGTCAAATATTCTTAGGATAAGTGTGGGTTGTTCAATCTGAAAAGGAGTGCTAAGTGAACACAACAGTTCTTGAGATCCAAAACCTGAAAGTTCATTTTTCCCTGGATGAAGGCACACTAAAAGCGGTGGACGGTGTCAGTCTGAAGGTTGGTGAGAAAGAAACCCTTGGGATTATCGGTGAGAGCGGTTGCGGAAAGAGTGTCACTGCACAGTCAGTCCTGCGTATCGTGCCAAAGCCGGGCAAGATAGTTGACGGAAAAATATTACTCAAAAGCAGAGAAAATGCTTCTTTTCTCGATCTGGCCCGGATGGATCCCAACAGCAATACGATCCGAAATATTCGCGGCAAAGAGGTTTCCATGATCTTTCAGGAACCCATGACTAGTCTATCTCCGGTACACACCATCGGAAATCAGATCATGGAAGCCATATTCTACCATGACACCAGGGATAAGAAGGTAGCCAGAGTAATAGCTTTGGAAATGCTGCACAGGGTAGGGATGCCTAATCCTCAACAGCGAATTGATGCCTACCCCTATCAGCTGTCCGGAGGCCTGCGTCAGCGAGCCATGATCGCTATGGCGTTGGTCTGCAAGCCGTTGCTGCTCATCGCTGATGAGCCGACCACGGCCTTAGATGTGACGGTACAGGCTCAAATATTAGACCTCATGAAAAATCTTCAGGAGGAGATGGGCATGTCCATCATGTACATCACCCATGATCTCGGGGTAATAGCGGAGATTTCCGAAGAAGTAGCCGTAATGTACCTGGGCCGGGTTGTTGAATACGCAGATACGCTTACTATTTTCAAGAGACCGCTGCATCCTTATACAGTCCGGCTGCTCAAATCGATTCCGAAAATCGGCAGAAAAGCTAAAGTCCGTCTCGATGCCATCAAAGGGAACGTACCGGTACCGCTGAATATGGCCCCGCAATGCGGCTTTTTCTCACGCTGTCCGGAAGCGATTAGCGGCCTCTGCGATAAACAAATTCCTCCCTTGAGCCAGGTTGAAGATGGTCATAAGGTGCGCTGTTTTCATCACAGCAAGGAAAGGGTGGCCACTGATGCCTAGTAACCACAGCTCAAAGACACTACTCGAGGTTCAGGCACTAAAGAAATATTATCCAGTCGAAAAAGGTTTTTTTCGCCGGGTCACCGGAAACATCAAAGCAGTTGACAATATCAATCTGTACATCAATGAGGAGGAGACTCTTGGACTGGTGGGAGAATCGGGTTGTGGAAAAACGACTTTGGGCAGATGCATTTTACAGGCAATTGAGCCCAGCTCGGGTAAAGTCAATTTTCGATATGAAAACGGAAAAATGGTGGATCTGGTTGCTTTAGACCGGAAATCAATGCAAGGAATACGTCGGCATATCCAGATGATCTTCCAGGATCCTTACTCCTCTCTGGATCCGCGTATGACCATTTTCGATATCGTGGCTGAACCACTACGCTCCAACAATCTGCTAAAAGGTAGAAAGCTTGAAGAAAAAGTCAAAGAACTGGTTAGCCTGGTAGGGTTGGAGGTAAAGCACCTCAAGCGTTATCCTCACGCCTTCAGTGGCGGACAAAGACAGAGGATCGGAATTGCCAGAGCTCTGGCACCGAGTCCAAAGCTGATAGTGGCAGATGAACCGGTATCAGCCCTTGATGTTTCTATTCAGGCCCAGATCTTGAACCTGCTGCACGATCTTCAAAAACAATTCAAGTTAACCTATCTTTTTGTGGCTCACGATTTGAGTGTCATCGAGCACATATCCGATCGAGTGGCTGTTATGTATGTCGGTAAAATCGTAGAGATGGCGGAAACCGAGGAGCTTTTTATCAATCCAAAACACCCCTACACCGAGGCTTTGCTCTCGGCGGTTCCAAAGCCCGATCCCGAGGTGAAGATGAAGCGCATCATATTGCCGGGAGAGGTAGCCAGCCCGGCCAATCCCCCTTCCGGGTGTTATTTTCATCCCCGCTGCAAATACGCCCTGGAAGCCTGTCGAACAGACGAACCGGAATGGGAAGAAATTACTCCGGAACATTTCGCTGCTTGCCATTTCGCCAGGAAGCTCTCACTCACAGGCGTTGAATAAACACATAGGTAAACGCCTGTCTCCTCGATATGGGCGTTTGCAAGCGAATAGATCGGGAAAATTATCGATCTATGATCTCAGGGAAGGGCTATGGCTGAATTACGGATGATCAATTCACCCTCCAGCAGTTTTACCACATTTTTCTCGGTTTTCCCCTGTAATTTGCCGATCAGTATTTTGGCTGCCTCTACACCCATAAGCGTACTCTGCTCTCGAACTGTGGTAAGAGGCACTTCCAGCAGATGGGCGATTCTGATATCGCTAAACCCTACCAGTGACAGGTCTCCGGGTATATTTACTTTCTTTTTTTTTGCCTCTTCAATGATGGCGATTGCGAGTATATCATTGACGGCCTGGATAGCAGAAGGTCGGTTTTTCATCTCCATGATCTGATCAAAGATGTTCGGCAAGTCATCCCCTTCCATCGATCCGGTAAATATCAATTCTTGATCAACTGCTATTCTATTCTTTTTCAATGCTATCTCATATCCTTCCCGGACGCCCTTGGAAAAGGAGTTGAAGAGAGGTCCGCCGACATGGACAATACGGCGGTGCCCTATATCAATTAGATGTTGAACAATACGAGCGGAAGCGGTTGCGCTGTCGGTACATACATAGGACGCATTGAGGATATCGAAATACCGATCCACCATGATGAACGGTTTCATCTCATTCACCAAAGCTGTACAATTATCCGCCGACTCTGCGTTGGAGGTGGGAATGATAATGATACCGTCAACCGGGATTGAAAGCAGCAAGTCGATTTCCTCTTTCTCCTGAGAGGGGTCTTCATCAGAGACGGTGAGAATGACATTGTAACCGAAGCTTTTCAATGTACGCTGAACAGCCTGAATGATATTCGGGTAGAAGGAATATGAGACTGAAGGAACAAGCAATCCGATCAAATTGGTTCTTTTTAATACCAGGCTCCGAGCGATCAAGTTTGGACGATACTCTGTTTGGGTCAGCACATCATCGAGAATCCGGCGGGTCCTGACAGATACTTTCTTTCCACTCAGATACCGGTACACTGTCATTTTGGAAAGCCCCGCCAACTTGGCAATTTCATTTTGCGTGGGCATAAAAAACTCCTTTACCTGTATAATGACACAATTTATGATTCAGTGAAAGTGATACATTCGAGCTTCCGGCTTACATTTTGTTCACTACGCACACTGGCGAGATTATTCAAAAGATATCCACATCCATTAAGCGGGTACCTTCTCTCTTAACTGTTCATTTACCATGAATAAACCTGTTTACAATTAAAGTTTCATTTAGTATGATAGGTTTTGATATACGTATAACAATATCGTATAAAACCAGATAAGATTATAATACGCAAGGAGTAAGAGGATGCAATTTCGTAAATTTGGTCAGATTGATTTCAATATCTCAGCTTTGGGCTTCGGCTGTATGAGGTTTCCCACTAAAGGTTCCTACGCCGATATCGATAAGCCAGAGGCGATCAGGATGCTCCATTACGCCATCGACCAGGGTGTAAACTATCTCGACACAGCCTATGTCTATCACGAGGGAAACAGTGAACCCCTGGTCGGGGAGGCACTCAAAGGCGGCTATCGTGACAAGGTGAAGGTAGCTACGAAGCTTCCCTGTTGGGAGGTAAAAGAGTACTCTGACTTTGATCGGTTTCTGAACGAGCAGCTGAAAAATCTCCAGATGGAGCATATTGATTTTTACCTTCTGCACGCTTTGAATAAAGAATATTGGCCCAGGGTTCGGGATCTGGGGATTTTGGAGTGGGCGGAACGCGCCCTGGCCGACGGCCGCATTGGGCATCTCGGCTTCTCGTTTCACGATGACTATGAAGTATTTCAGGAGATTATCGACGCCTACGATAAATGGGATTTTTGCCAAATCCAGTACAACTACATGGATGTGGAGAATCAGGCTGGTTTAAAGGGGTTGAAGTATGCCGCCTCTAAGGGAATTGGGGTAGTGGTCATGGAGGGACTATTGGGCGGTGGCCTTATCAACCCTCCTCCCTCGGTTCAGGGGTTGTGGGACAGCGCGGAAAAGAAACGCACCGCTGCCAATTGGGCCCTGCAGTGGCTATGGAACCAGCCGGAGGTTTCCATGGTGCTTAGTGGTATGAGTACCATGGAACAGGTGAAGCAGAACATAGCCAGCGCAGATAATTCAAATATCGGCTGTTTTAGTCAGAGAGAACTCGATTTGGTCAGCCGGGCAAGAGATCAGTACCTTGAATTACGCCCAATTCCCTGCACCTCCTGCCGTTACTGCATGCCATGTCCCCACGGTGTGAATATTCCCTTCAATTTCGAACTTTACAACAAACTGTCATTGTACAAACTCAGGGAGGATTCTGAGGATGAATACAAGGAGGATCTCACGGAAAAGAGCCGGGCTAGTGCCTGTACTCAGTGCAGGGAGTGTGAGGAGAAATGTCCCCAGCATATCCTCATTAGTGAGTGGATGCCTTACGTACACAAAACCTTAGGAGAGGGCAAGGAGCCGATCCACAGCCTTTCGTAGGATCGACGCCAGGAAAAAGGAGAAAAAGATATGGAAAAAAGAACCCTGGGAAAGACAGGAGAAGAGCTTTCGATAGTTGGCTTCGGCGGGATCATTGTGATGGTTGAAAGTGCGGAGAATGCCGAACGTTACGTTGCCCGGGCGGTGGAACGGGGGATCAATTATTTTGATGTTGCGCCAGACTATGGCAACTCTGAAGTAATGCTTGGGCCGGCACTCAAGCCCTACCGGAATGATGTTTTTTTGGCCAGCAAAACGGAACAACGAACGGCCGAAGAGGCTTGGAAGGAATTGCAGATATCTCTAAAGCACTTGCATACGGAGCATTTTGACTTGTACCAACTTCACGGCCTTATCACTATGGAAGAGGTGGATACGGTTACAGGAAAAGGAGGGGCTTTAGAAGCCTTTCTCAGAGCCAGGCAGGAAGGAATTATTCGCTATATAGGTTTTTCCGCTCACACAGAAGAGGCAGCTTTAGCTGTAATGGATCGCTTTGATTTCGACAGCATTCTCTTCCCTGTTAATTGGTCCTCCTGGTTTAAAGAAGACTTCGGACCCAGGGTACTCCGAAAAGCAGAGAAACAAGGTATAGGCCGCTTGGCACTGAAAGCTCTTACAAAACGAAAGTGGAAAGACGATGAGGAAGCCAAAAAGTGTCCCAAGTGTTGGTATGCCCCGGTTGAAAATCGCAAAGAGGCGGATCTGGCTCTGCGCTTTACCCTTTCGCTGCCTGTTACCTCTGCTGTAAGCCCGGGTCATATGGAATTCCTGGAGTGGGCCTGCGATATCGCCGATGAGTTTAGTCCAATCACAGCGGCAGAGGAAGCTCAGCTTAGGCGGAAGAGCCAGAACCTGGATACTCTTTTCCCAGAGGAGGTTGCAGCAGTTTAACAGGAGCCACTTGTTACCAGAAAGCCCGGACAGGCAGCATGCCTCTTCTCAGGTACTTTAACGCCTGGTTCCGGGTTCTTCCTCCCAGATGTCGGGGAATTCGGGTAGTAATCCGAAGTGTGCCATACTAAAGTTGTAAAAACCCAGTTTCAAGGCAGGTGATTCAGGTTTTACCCGGAAATCTCCATTGGCTGGATCAATAAAAAGCGGGTCGCTAAACATTGAGTGTTTATCGTAGCTGAGTGCCTGCCATTTTTCCCAGGTTTCTCCCTCCACAGGCTTCTGCCCCTTTCGAGGAACATAGTGAATGGGGGGGAAATCATCCGCATAGTTGTACAACAGATTATAATCGATCTGGTCCACCCATTTACCTTTCAAGGGTGGGTACCGTAGCCGGTAAATATATCTGCCCTCCCCTGATACATTGGCTTCCTTGTAGCTGATGTCTCCCTCATGGTCGGGAACTCTGATGTAATCGGTATTGATCACCACTATGTTTCGTAAGAACTGGTCATGATTGTTTTCGTTCAGGACATCAAAGCCAACACCCATAGAAGGATTGATCAGAATGTTGTTCTCCAGGATTCGATACTCTCCTTCTCTGTTCTGAAATCCTATTCCAATCAACAGGTTGCAGTAAACATGGAAGTTCGACGTCCCATCGTCCAGGGTTATGCCGCCGTTGTTCCGATCGCGAAAACGGTTGTAACGTATAATCGTGGTAAAGCGGGAATCCCGCTTCACGTCTCCTGCTTCGTGGGAAACTTTTATATCGTTTATGCCAAGGCACCAGTAATGTCCGCGTCCCCAGGAGTTGAAAGGACCGTGATCATCGGACTCCAGTACGGTATCGTGGATGTCGTTGTACTCAATTACATGCCCGCCCCAGAAAGGATCGTTAATGCAGATCCCGGCACGGGGCATGAAATAAATGTGATTATGACTGATCGTGTTATGCCTGCTGATGGAAATGAACACCCCGGCAGTCTGCTTACCGTACACTCCAATATGGTGCATTCGGTTGTTAGAGACTAGGCATTCGGCCGGATAGTCCTCTGTTTCAGTAAAATCCCAGGGCCGGGAGGTATTGCAATACTCGCAGTACCACTCCCGGTCGATCATGTTGTTTTTCCCGCAGAGACACACTGCGCTGTCGCCGGTGTAGCTGAAAGTGTTGCCGCAAATCCTAATGCGGCGGGCGTGATTGCTTATAAACAGAGCGTTTCCACCGACCGTATCAAAGAAACTCTCCTCAACAGCACAGTCTTCCGCCCCCTCGATAAACACTGTCCCGCCCCGGTGGATTCCCCAGTCGCCTGTAGATGGTACCTCGTACTCATCCATGAATGTTGTCATGGTCTGAGTGAAATGAAGACCTGTCAGCCGGACGTGTTGAATAGGTTCTTTCCGGGAACCCTTCAGCTCCACCAGGCGTTTAAGCAGAGGTACCTCAATTTTAGCTTGCTGCAGGTTCAAATCCTCAGGAGGCATGTAGTAGAGGATACTTTTTTCCCGGTCAAGATACCATTCCTCTGGTACATCGAGCTCTTCGAACACGTTGTCCACAAAGAAACGGGAGTTGCCGGTAAAGCTGTTAGGTGCCAGAAACTCATGGGTCTGCCAGCCTCCCTGGCCAAGTATGATGGCATTTCGCTCCCAGTCGATCTCTTTGATGCGGTATTGACTGTTGTGCCAATAGTGGCCGGGGAAAACATGAACGATTGCTTCTGCGGGCTTGGTCCATTTTTCCTTGGTAAAGGTAGCCGGATCGAAATAAAACTCTTTCCTCTTATCGCTGCCACCTATAGCGTTTATATAGCCTCCTTCACCCATCAAATGGTGCTCCGGGTTGAAGTTTGGATACCGGGCCCGCATTTGGCGGCGGCCGTTTACGAAGAGTTGATCGAAGTCCAGACCGGACGGCAAGGAAGCCATCATGATCCCTTCCTTGTAGGGCGCCCAGTTCAACTCAAGGAACGCAGCCCCGCTGATAACCGGTTTCTCGCCGGGATAGGCAGAATAGGTAATCGGGGCTCCTTTGGAGCCGGAATCTTCGGGAGTAAATACTAACGGTTCTGTAAGATAGTATACCCCGCCGCGCACCATAACGGTAATCGGAACTTGTTCTTTCTTTTTCAGCTCCCGAACCGCATTACTGGCACAGGCTATTGTTTTGAACGGTTTATCCTTGGTTCCGGGATTAGCGTCTTCACCATTTGGAGCTACATAGAGATAATTCGTGTGGCTTAGGTTATTCATGTTTATTCCTTTCTTTATAAGTATTGTTCCAAGTGTAACTGCTCAGAGCTTTTGTAAGATTATCCTACTCCACTCATCCTCTTTCTCTGCCGACGGTGACCTTCAGACGCTCACCGGAAACCGGAATATCCAGCTTCCATAAACAACCCTCCTCCAGGGGAGGATCAACCCTGAGAGATATCGTTCCCGGGCTGACGCCCTCGGGAAGGAGCAGTATTTCCTCTCCTTTTTCGGTCAAGAACTCGATCATCTCTCCAGTTAGCGCTTCCTCCGGAGCACCGCTGCGGAAGACCTGGACTTTTCCGGCCCAGGGATTTCTCACCCGGCATAGGTTTCCAAGTTCCGATTTAATATGTACGAACTCTACCGCCCCATCCCGGAAGGATGAGGTGACCATAAATCCCCCACGAGCCAGGAGGGAAAACTGGGTTTCCCAGCTCTCCGGCCAGGCCGGAAAGAGACGGAGTACGGGATCCTGCCCCGGCCTGGCAGCACAGCACTGCAGCAGTGCTTCCTGCACGGCGTAAGCTGCCAGTCCAAGGTTCTCGTTGGTCATGGCTTCCAAACCTTCCCAAAGTGATAGTCCATTGGAAGATTCCCGTAGTGTTGTTCCCAGGTATACAGGCAGGAGTGTACCTACATCATCGGCTTGTCCGACCTTGGACATCATTACCGGTATTCTGCTGTGCAGAGCGATCAGCACACCTTTCTGAAGCAGTTTTCTGTCGGGCAGCTCTTTGTAAGTTGCCTGAACAATTCGATCCAGTTCCGGGTCTTTCGTCTCCAGAGTCCAGTCTTCGAAGAACACCGGATACAGCCAGACCTGCTCTACATTCATCCGATTGCTAGCCGCCGGTCTGCGACATGCCGCCCAGGTTCCTGGTCCAAGCGAAAAGAGGGCTCCCTCTTCGCCTTCAACCGGATAGGGTGCAAGATTCTTTAGCAGTTTCTGCCATAGCCGCCTCAGGTCATCATCTACCCGAAGAATTTCAGAGGTCTTGATCGCCAGGGGGGTGACCCCGCGCAGAACTGCTAAGTCAAAGATGCTGTCTTTTACCCCCCAGTAGGTTTCGTGTACGTTGGTGTTGTACAAGTGGTAGCAGCCGTCTTCTTCCCTCTTGAGTGAGGGAAGATTCCGGTAGAACTCAACGGCACCCTTCAGGAAGGGGTAGGCTTTCTCCCTCAGCCACGCTGTATCTCCGGTGCGTTGATAGCGCTGCCAGGCCTGTATCCCCAACTCTGCCGCGCAGGATACAATCTGACCTATCCAGGTCCAGCGCTGTCCTTCAGAGATGAACTGACCCAGGTAGGAGGTGGGCTGTCTGGCTGTGAGGAATTCTCTAAGGATTTCCGGCATATCCTCAAAGGAGATTTCTCCGTAATTGACGGCTTGTAACCAGGCAGCAATGTCCTCCGGCAGAACCTCCGGTCCGTTGAAGGATTCTGTTTCCGGGATGAAAACACCTTTACTGCCCCATCTCTGGCGGGAAGCAGTTTCGGATCCAGGCAACATACCGGCATACATGTTGAAGTAGGGGTCGGTAAGTTCCGCATGGTTTGCCGCAGTCAGCGGATAGTACATGGCTTCTTCATTGAACAGCCAGTACTGAGCACCCCACTCCCTTACGAATCCATCGGTCGACCAGAGCATACCGTTGTACTTGGGGGGATACGTTCCCCGGGAGGAAGAAGCCATCAGGTAGAGGTAATAGGTGTAGCAGCGTTCCACGAAGTCCGCTGTTCCGTCGCTGCTGGTCAGATGGACAAAGGATTTCTTCCAGAACGCTTCCCACCACCTCCGGTGCCGGGAAAGCATACCCTGGTATCCTGCCTCTATTGCCAGCTTGAGCTTTTCCAGAGCCATGTCCACCGTCTCCTGGTTCCTGTCGAATGTGGCACTGCTGGAGATTAGTACCGTATAGGTATCGGGAACCTCATCCAGTACAACCCGGGCTGAAAAGTGATAGTCACTGGTCATATCTTCGCCGGTATCCGACAAACCCACCTTGTGGGAGGCGGAAGGTCCGACCTTAGCAGACTTACTATTTTCGGCAAGTATATACACTCCTACCGCCGACCGGCAGAAAAAATCCTTCTCAGAAAACTCCTGGGTCACAAAGAGCTTGTCGTCGCAACGCTTGAAATCTGAGCTGTAGTGATGCTCCCTAAAAGAGGAAGGATCAAGGCTCTTCTGCCGTTCAAGCTCAATTTTCAGCGGAGGGGGATCTTTTCGCTTGTCTTCCACACGGATTGCCAGGACATCCTCCTCGCTCCAGGGGATCACTTCAACAGTAATCCCCTCACCGTATAGGCGGTAGCGGCTCTCGTATAGGGAAAGATGCTCCTGGTATCCCTTTTGGAGCCTGAAAACCGGTTGACCAAAATCCAGGCGCACCCTCCCGCAGGCTCCGCATTCATCACTGCCGCTGTCACAAGTGCTGTCTTGCGCAAATACGTCGACCCGATTAATCTGCATTTCCAGGGTATTGTTACGGGTCCACAGCAGCGTACCCATACTGCCGTTGCCAACTGGTATCCCGTCATGAGGCTTAGTTACGGGACTGTAGTAGAAAATGTCAGCCCTGGACACCAGGGCTCTGTAGTTGATGTTCCTTTCAAATGTTGTCATAAACAATCCTTCAAATTGTAAAACGGATAACTCTACATGTATATGGTTACAGAAGCGGCGTCTAAACCGGGAGCTTCTACAGTCAAAACACTATCGCCGGACTCTTGAGCGGACTGGATGATCACCTGGCACAAACCGTTGAAAGCTCTGCAGGTATCACTCTTCTCCGGATCGTGGGCACTGGGATCGCCGTTACCTACACCGATAATGCGGGCTTTCCCGCTTACCCGCAGGTTAATTTTGTTATCCGCCGTAGGTACCAGGCGCTCCTGATCATCGAGAATCGCAATGTCCACCTGGACAACGTCTCTACCGTCGGCCTGTATATTGAGACGATTCGGGTTCAGTTTTATCTTTGCTGCTTTTCCTGTGGTCTCGACTTTCGTAATGGCAGCTTCCCTTCCACCGTGGTAACCTTTCGCTTGCAAAAGACCGGGTTCGTAGGTGACCTTCCAGGCAAGATGGGAGTTGTGCTGCATCCGCTGTTTGCCCAGGCTCTCCCCGTTCAGGAACAGCTCCACTTCGTCGCAGTTACTAAAGCACTGCACATCGATCACCTCACCTTTCTTAGCTTCCCAGTTCCAATGGGGAAAGATATGAAGTACGGTTTTATTAGTCCACCAGGACTGATAGTAGTAATAGTTGTCCTTGGGGAAGCCGCAGATATCCATGATGCCGAAGTTTGAGTTCACACAGGGCCAGTTGTAGGGCAGTGCTTCGCCGCGGTAGTCAAGACCGGTCCATACGAAAACACCGGCGACAAAGGGCCGGCTGTCCCAGTACTTCCACATCTTTTCAGCCGTGGTTCCCCATTCGGGAACTGTTGTTCCGTAAGCGGCAGTATAGCCTCTTTTTTCCTGTTCCTGGTAGATCCCACGGGTAGCGAATGAACTGGCCGTTTCGCTGGCCACCACGGGTTGTTCCGGATTATCTGCATGAAATTTATCCACATCTCCACAGGCGATATAGTTGCAGCCCTGTACATCATTAATTAGGGAAAAAGCACTCCCCCAATCCCCATTCATGGCCGTGGTGACTGGCCGGGTCGGATCGAGTCTGCGTACCAACCGTTTCATGCTGGTAATGATGCGTGCTCCAATGTCACTGCCCTGGATAAAGTGCTCTTCATTGCCCAGGGCCCAGATAATGATGCTTGGGTGATTACGATCCCTCAGGATCAAACTTTCCAACTGATCCATGGCTTCCTGAGAGCTGCCCATGATACGGGTTTCATCCATCACCAGCATTCCCATACGGTCGCAGGCATCAAGCAGCTCTGGTGCCGGCGGATTATGAGCGCAACGATAGGCGTTGCAGCCCATCTCCTGTAGCTTCTTTATCCGGTACTCCCACATCCGATCCGGCTCGGCAGAACCCACGCCGGCAGCATCCTGATGACAGCAGACACCCTTGAGTTTGAACGATTTCGAGTTCAATGTGAAACCGTTTTGCACGTCGAAACGGATGGTACGCACCCCGAAGTTAAGCTTTATCGTATCAACGACTCTGGATCCGGACTTTATCTTCGTAACCAGGCGGTAGAGATTGGGTTCCTCCACTGACCAAAGTTTTGGGCTATTAATCTCGATTGTATCGGTAACCGTACAAGTTTCCCAGGCAGGCACTTTCACTTCCTTTGAACTGGCTTCAGCAACTATGGACCCGCTGTCATCCAGGACTGTAAATTCTATCTCACAACCGGTATTATCGTCATTTTCATTGACAATCTTTGCCTGGACGGCTATCTCGGCATCCTGTTTCCCTGCAACATCTTTCACGTCGCTGCGCACAAAGATACCTCCCGGGGAAATATGCAGTGGGTCGGATTTGACCAGCCACGCATGTCTGTAGATTCCTGCTCCCTCATAAAACCAACCTTCAAAATGGGAGGCATCTACCCGTACAACGACAACATTCCTTTTCCCGTAGTCGGTGTAATCGGTGATGTCGAAACGAAAAGAGGTGTAGCCGCTCAAGTGCCGTCCCAGGTAGTGACCGTTCAACCAGATGATACTGTCCCGAAAGATCCCGTCGAACTCAAGAAATAATCTCCTTCCTTCATCCTCCCGGGGGATGATAAGTTCGGTGCGGTACCAGCCAATGGAAGTTTCCGGGAACTGCCGTCCCAGGGGTTTATAGCCATGATAGGGATCTGCCTTCTCATCAAAATCAAGCTCAACGGCCCAATCGTGGGGCAGCTCGACTGACCGCCACTCCCGGTCATCAAAATCTACGCTCACCGCACCAACCGCATCACCGGTTTTTGTATTTGAAGCTGGATCTCCTCCGCCATATTCAAAGTCCTTTGCCATGTCGGAGGCGTGCCCGAGATGAAATTTCCATCCTCTGTCGATTGCCAACCTTTCTGTCATACTGTTTGTCCTTAACTCAAATTATGATGAACTCTTACTATTTGTACGGATCAGCGGTAATGACCTCCTATAAATTGTTATACGTGTATAAGTTGCATTATAACAGAATCTTTTTTGCTAGTAAAGAAGATTTTATAATAACTTCGAGGGATGCACCATCAGGGAAGAAAAAGGTTGCGCTCACAGGCCAGGTCGTCGCACAGCCCGTCAGCCCGACATTCTTGCCGCTTCCGTTTGCCAACGGGTGATCCAAGGCACTTAGCTGTCCGGGTCCCAACGAATCGATGCTGAGCATCGGCATCCACAACTGGAATGGGGCTTCCGGGTGGCCAGCTTGTTCAGTTTTTTTTATCACTCATTTCTTATTCAGACCTCCTATAATCAAGACAGTAGGAGCATTTATAAATACACTTTCGATATTCCGTGCATTCACGTGCCTGCTCCATTGCCCCAATCGTGTTTCTCCATAAAAATAGTCTATTCCATTCAATAGCCATAAATCGAAACAATTAGTCAAAACCTCAAGTAAATTTGACAGGATTCCTTTTATGGTTATAATAAATGTTGGTTTCTAAAAGACAGTAATCAACAAAGAGGGGGTATATTATGCAATATGTTCATTTAGGGCAATCAGGACTGGTGGTCAGCAGACTCTGCCTGGGCAGCATGAACTTCGGAATGGTTCAGAATGATGAAAAAGAGTGTTTTGCTATCATGGATCGGGCTTTGGAGTTGGGTATAAATTATTTCGATACAGCCAACTGCTATGGCGTACCAATGGGAAGGACCGAGGAAATTATTGGAAAATGGTTGTCCCGGGACGCCAGCCGTCGGGATCAGATCGTTCTGGCTACAAAAGCCTATGTCCCGACTGGAGATGGGGTCAATGATCGAGGCCTTTCGGCTTATCACATCCGTAAGGCTTGTACAGACAGTCTTCGTCGACTACAGACGGATCGGATCGATGTGTACATTATGCACAACTACGACCGAGGCGATCTTTGGGATTGGGAAAGAGCTGAAGGAGTTATGCCTCATTTAAAAATCAACCATCCCCCACACCTCAAGCTCGAGGTTCCCTGGGAGGAAATCTGGGGTACCATGGAGCAGCTGAAAACCTCAGGCAAGATTCTCTATACTGGCAGCAGTAACTTTGCCGGCTGGCGCCTCGCCCAGGCCAAAGAGCAGGCTATGAAACGAAACTTCCAGGGTCAAATTTCTACCCAGGACCGCTATAACCTTAATCACCGCCAAGCGGAGGCAGAGGTTATCCCGGCCTGCCGTTCCTACGGCATCGGTTTTACCTGTTGGAGTCCACTGAGCGGCGGTTTGCTGGGCGGTGTCTCGAAGAAGTCGAAGCAAGTCCGACGGCAGGAAGAATGGATTCAAGGGATGTTTAAAGAGCAGCGCCGACAGGTGGAGAGCTGGGAAGCACTCTGTGCAGAGATGGGAGAAGAGCCGGCTGCAGTTGCTATTGCCTGGCTGTTGAACAATCCGGTGGTGACAGCACCAATCATCGGACCGCGGACTATGGAACAGCTGGAAAGAGTCGTTCGTGCTGCTGAGATCAAGCTTTCCAATGAGATCCTGGTGAGGCTGGATGAAATTTGGCCGGGGCCCCGCATCGAGGCTCCGGATTGTTACCTTCAGCCCTAATATGTACCATTCCGATAACAGTTTAGAGGCTTCGAAACTGTTTGGTGAAAGAATACTACCTGAGGCTCTTGCAAAAATCAGAGATTTTTGCAAGAGCCAACCATAAATAAAAAATGCGACTCCATATCTCCGGTTTCATATTGAATAACATAGTGATAACATACTGAATAACATAAATTAAAAAAATGGTTGACACCTGGATTAAAGCATTCCATAATACGAAGTTGTTATACGTATACCATTTTTTATGGAGGCACATATGAAAAAATACTTAGTAATCGTAATGGTTCTCTTTCTTGTTTCTTCTTTTGTAGTTTTCGCTGGTGGAAAGAAAGAGACAGCTCCGCAACATGCGGAGGCAAAATCTGAAATGGCGGCGGAGGTCGCCAAGAAACCAGGCATTGTGTTCACTCCTTACGGCACAGAGGAGGGCATGGTTCCGACAGAATACAGAGAAGCACCCATTCTTAAGAAGCTGGTGGACGCAGGAAAGATTCCGCCGGTTGAGCAGAGACTGCCAAAAGAGCCGCTGGTTGTTAAACCGACGGAAAGCATCGGCAACTACGGGGGCGAGCTGGTTCTTATTCAGAGGGGAATTGATGATTGGGAACTCCCGTCATCGATAACTCTCGAACCACTGCTGGGCAGAGCCCAGGAGGATGGTACCAAAGTGATCCCCAATGTGGCCAGGGATTGGGAACTGGCTCCTGATAACTTAAGCCTTACTCTCTACTTACGTGAGGGTCTTAAGTGGTCGGATGGCAAGCCGTTTACGGCGGATGATATCCTGTTCTGGTACAACGATATTTTTTTGATCGAGGAATTGACTCCGGAGGCTGAAGTCTGGGGAGATCTCGCGGGGGTAGAGAAGATCGATGATTACACGGTAAAGTTTAATTTTTTAGCACAGTATCCCGGGGCTGTATTTGCCCTCTCAGAGTATGCACATTTGGGAATCCAGGGAGCAGGAGAAAGCGATCCCGGTACAGGAATATTTGATCCGGCTCATTATCTAAAACAGTTCCATATAAAATACAATCCCGATGCGGACAAGCTGGCCAAGGATGCAGGTTTTGACAACTGGTATGAGCTTTTTCACCAAAAAGCCCAATTCTCGCGTTATACACAAACCAATCCTGATCTCCCCGTTCTCGGAGCCTGGCGTGTCAAAACGGTAGCACCGGATCATGTAATCTATGAACGCAACCCTTTCTACTGGAAGGTAGACACGGAAGGAAATCAACTGCCCTACATCGACAGGACCAAGGGAATCCTGGCAGAAGATGACGAGCTCAGGGCAGCCAAGATCATGGCCGGTGAGCCTGACTTCTCAAGGGGAGATGTTGGTATTCCTAAAATGCCTGCAATTAAGTTGAACCAGGAGAAAAACAAATACCGTGTGGAGCTGAATCCCGCTTACTGGGACTGGTATCCTGAGGTTATGGTTTTATTCAATCACACAACTGAAGATCCGGTTATCAGAGAGTTGTTGAACAATGTCAAGTTCAAGCAGGCACTGTCACTGGCTATTGACCGGGATGAGATTAATACGGCCGCCCTTATAGGCACCGGTGAACCAACACAGGCAGTATTCCCGCCGGATCCCGCTAATCCTCTTCATGATGAGCAGCTCGCCAAGAAATTCATCGATTACGATCCGGAAAGAGCCATGCGGCTGCTAGATGAGATCGGTCTGAAAAAGGATAAAGAGGGCTTTCGACTTCGGTCTGACGGCGAATTGTTGAGGCTGGTACTGGATGGAGCACCGTGGATTCCAAGTCATCCTATGGCCGGCGAATTGATTGCCGATTATTGGAATAAGATCGGCATTAAAACTACCGCTAATATGCAGGCAGGCGATGCAATGTTTGAACGGTTTTTTGCAAATGAGTCCCACGCAAACATATGGGTCTGGGATGAAAATCGTTATACTGACGTGATGGAGATGCAACCCTGGTGGACTACGTTTTTTTTCTGGGGCTATAAATGGTTTGAGTGGGTAAGTTCCGATGGTAAAGAAGGCACTGAACCACCGGCAGCGGAAAGGGAGTTCTTCGAGATTTGGGCTGATTTTCGCCATATTCCAGATGAAACAAAGCGGCTCGAGACCGGTAGACGGGCAATGCAGCTGCTTTCTGAAAACCTCTGGTTCATTGGCGTTGTAACACCGGCACCGATAATCGCCATTGCCCGCAATTCACTGAAAAATGTCAACCTGGAGAGTGATGCTTATCAGCCCATCATGGTCAGTAGAGCTTCTCAATGGTACTGGGAGTAGAATCTTACAAATTGAAACTCTGTTGATGGAAAATAATCCGGGTGGTGAGCCTCATGCGGCGCTCACCTGCCCGGTATTAATTTTGCAGTTTAAAATTAAACAAACCCGGACGATTATAGATATACTGTTTTACCCTGGGTAGTCTCTGGAAGAGATAATACTAGATTAATTGGAAGAAATGAATGTTATTCTATATTTTGAAGCGCCTATTCTATATGCTTATTACCCTGTTTATGGTTTCTATAATCTCATTTGTCATCATCCAGCTTCCGCCGGGAGACTATGTCACTGCCTATGCTGCTCAGGCGGCAATGTCGGGCAGAACGCTGGATCAAACGGCTATGAATGCGTTAAGATATAGATACGGCTTGGATCTGCCAATTTATCAGCAGTATTTCAAGTGGATGTGGGATATGTTGCATGGTGATTTTGGAATGTCTCTTACCTGGAATAGGCCGGTCAACATGCTGCTGGCCGAACGCTTGCCCCTGACTCTGATAATATCCCTTGTAACGCTGTTTTTTGTATACGCGCTAGCCATACCCATAGGAATCTATTCAGCCACCCACCAGTATTCTGTGGGAGACTATTCGCTGACAGTTCTAGGCTTTATCGGTTTGGCGATACCCAATTTTCTTCTTGCATTGATTTTAATGATTTTTTTTAATAAATTCTTCAATCTGGCCATAGGGGGGCTTTTTTCTCCAGAGTATCTCGATGCCCCCTGGAGCCTGGGAAGAATATGGGACATGATCAAACACCTTCCGGTTCCGGTGATTGTGATCGGCACAGCAGGCACCGCTGGACTTATTCGTGTTATGCGAGGCTGTTTATTAGACGAGCTTCGCAAGCAGTATGTCATCACAGCCCGGGCAAAAGGGGTGAAGGAAAGAGCTCTCCTGTTCAAATATCCGGTACGTGTGGCCATCAACCCCATCATCAGTACTATTGGCTGGGAGCTTCCTTACCTCATCTCCGGAGAAACCATAACCGCCATAGTACTCGGGTTGCCTACCACAGGTCCGCTTATTTACTCCGCCCTGATTCGTCAGGATATGTATCTGGCAGGGAGCGCCATCATGATCTTGTGTTTCTTAACTGTAGTAGGCACGCTTCTCTCTGATCTTCTGCTGGTTTGGGTGGACCCACGCATTAGGTATAAAAGTGTGGGTCGGTAACTTATGAAAATCAAAAAAGAGGTCATTTTACAAGCAACCATAACAAGCGAAGAAGAATACTACATGGCTTCCCAATGGCAGCTTATGCGGCGCAAGTTCAAAAAACATAAGCTGGCCATTGTGGGGACGATCATTTTAGCCATCCTTTACTTTTGCGCAATTTTCTCCGACTTCCTGGCACCCTACGACAAGTATAAACGCTATAAAGAACTCATTTACTGTCCTCCCCAAAAAATACATTTTTTACATGAGGGACGGCTTCAATTTCGCCCCTTTGTTTACGGTTGGAATAAAGAATTCGACCAGGAAACATTCCTGCAGAGATACACGGAGGATAAGACTACGAGATATGCTGTTCGATTTTTTGTTCATGGTGATCCGTACAAATTCTGGGGCTTATTTAAGACAGATATTCATCTCTTTGGAGTAGAGGGAGCGGGAACCCTGTTCCTGTTCGGTACTGACAAGCTAGGCAGAGATCTTTTCTCCCGTAACTTACACGCTTCCAGCATTTCCCTATCGATCGGGTTAGTGGGGATAACCATCGCCTTTTTTCTGGGATGTCTACTTGGCGGGCTATCCGGATATTACGGAGGAAAAGTCGATAATGTTATCCAAAGAGTTGTGGAATTTACCATATCCCTGCCAACAATTCCCCTCTGGATGGCTTTGAGTGCCGCCCTTCCAGCCCACTGGTCATCGATCAAGAGCTATTTTGGCATCACCATTATCCTTTCCCTGGTCGGTTGGGCAAGTTTAGCCCGGGTGGTGCGCGGAAAACTCCTGGAATTGCGGGAGGAAGATTTTGTGATGGCCGCCAGGATCGCCGGCACCCGTGAAGGAAAGATCATAACGAAACACCTCCTTCCTTCATTCTTGAGTTATCTTATTGTAGACCTTACCCTGGCCATGCCTGCCATGATCCTGGGAGAGACCGCACTTAGCTTTCTCGGTTTAGGAATTCGCGCGCCGGCAGTCAGCTGGGGTACTTTGCTGCAGGATGCCCAGGATATCATGGCTGTGGTAATCTATCCCTGGCTGCTGATTCCAGCTATCTTTGTCATAATCACGGTGCTGACCTTCAACTTCTTAGGTGACGGCCTGCGCGACGCGGCGGATCCTTATACATAGGTAATTAATAAGTATACTCTCACTTCCCTCGAATCTCCTTTCTCAATGCCTGCATTTGCTCCAAGGTTGCAGGCGAGATCGTTCCATCTTCGTAGATACCAAGGTTCATGGAAACCACGATATTTCTCGCATTACCCGCCTTAACATAGTCGATGAGATTATGTGTTTCGAACAGCGGCGGACGGATATCGGTGTCCGGCACGTCGTGGACCCATTCATCATCCAGAATTATCAGTATATGCGGCTGTAGATCACTAAAATATTTATGTTCCGGCAGAATCAGAGTATCCGTAGCCTCACCGGCCCAGTACTCCTGAAAATCTGAGGGCCGGCGGACGATCCAGCTGTTCCAGGCAACTATACGATCAGGATTACCGGTTTTCAGCGCTTTGTACATGGTCTCGAAATGATGGGAAACATTGTAAGGATTGAAGTCTATCCAGTATCCCGCGACCTTTTTTCCGTAGCGCCGTCCTATCTCGGTGAAGAGGTCGCAGAGGTTGTTATTGAACTCAGTTTTGTCATCTTTATCAAAGCCTGAAGCCTGAGACCACACCTCCTCACTCCCGCCGTTACAGTAGTAGAGAATCAGCTTGATTGACCGCGCATCGAGCGCATCTGCCATATCGTTGATCAAATCACGTTCACAGGTGTGTCCCGGCAAAAGTCTGTCAACTGTTTGGATCGGCGCCGTCCACCAGTGGTCCCCGTGGACCGTGGTGAAGATAACGTAGCCAGCTCCTGTCTGCTCCACCATATCGGCGAAGGCGTTCACGTCGAAATCACGCACAGCGTCTGGGAAAGACTTCTGGAGCCCACGATGTGGTTTGGTGGTAGTCTCCCAATGGAACATCACTCCGTACCTGGCAGCTGCAAACCACTCGGTGTCGGCCCTCATCTTTTCCGCCCTTTTCCCAGCTGCTGCAATTGCCTCCCCTGCCGCCACGGGGGTCAGATCCAGCGAATATAGGCGCATCACCTCCCCGCTGCCTACCTTCCTGGTAGGGCGAACCTCAATCCTGTTGACACCTTCAGTCAGGTGCAGAGTTCCCTCGAGCTGTTCCCTCTCGAAGCTGGTCCATGAAAACCAATTGTGTGACCAGCCCTTGCTTTCGTGTACGGTTCCGGCAACCTTACTATCGCCAGCCACAATTTCGTACTCCGAGCCTCCAGGATCAATGACGCAGGAGTAGCTTAAGGTTACGTAATAGTCGCCTTCTGCAGGAGCCTCGACTTTCCAGGCGATATAATCATCCATGCTGATCCAGTTTTCAACCCATAAACCCGTCTCTCCCTGTTCTCCCTGGGTAACGTCCCCGTATCCAAACAGCTCAAGCCCTCCATAGAGCTCGGCCCTGTTTGCAAACAGCACGGTTACGTCCATGGGTCTTAATTCAACAATCAATTCATTTTTCATATCTTTCTATCCCTCCTTAGAATGTCGCGCCGCCACATGCGCCGATAGGCGTCGCTGCCGCTACATAGCTGTAATTGAAGATGTCCAATAACCCAGACGGATTACTAGTCAGCACCTTTAATGTTGGCAAAATAATACAAACTGTTATACGTATATCAATTACATTTTAATGCATCCGGCGGGCCTTGTCAAACCATAATACCAATTATTATGCATGAATCAAGATTGTAAGCTATAATGGCGTACCCTTCCCAATGAAGGGGCTCTTATGAAGACAGAGTCGCCGCCACTCTCACATCGTTAACCGGGTTGTGGGTATCCAGGTTCTCTAGCTGCACCTTTACGAACACCCCCGCTCCTTCCAGGCTTTGTGTTTTTCTGACCGTTTGCCCCGATTTAACCGGAACCTCAAAGGCTCATAGGTCCTCAGTGTCGTAGTGCATACCGTCAACACTCGATTTCACATGCACCCGCAATCCCCTCTCAGCCTTCCCCTGGTAGCTGCACTCCACTGTCAGAGAAAGTGAAGAAACCGCATCCAGGCTAATCGGTGAACAGCCCGACAGCCCGATAGTCTTGCCGCTTCCGTTTGCCAACGGGTGATCCAGCGTACTTAGCTGTCCGGGTCCCAACGAATCGATGCTGAGCATCGGTATCCATAGCCGGAAGGGCTTCCGGGTGGCCAGAATCTGGACCCCCAGATCTTCTTCAAAGCTGTCTCTGGAGATATAACGCAGCGTGTTGTAGAGATAGTAAAAGGGAGGCTCCCACAGAGCGTGGATTTCGGCAAAGGCGGCGGCGTCGGGGTACCGCTCTCTGGGAACCACCGGATTGTCCACATGCTTCATGAAGGAAAAGCCGTCCGAACTGCAGGCATAGCCGATGCTCTCCAGCTTCTCCCACTTGGTGCCTGCGTAGAACCAATGAAAGACGCCATCATGGTACATTACACTAGCCTCCGAGTAACCGCCATCCTCCCAGGAACCCCAGTCATCCGGTGTTAGGATCGGATTGCCGTCATACTTTTTCCAGGGGCCTTCCGGCTTGTCGGCAACGGCAACATTCATGGGTCCCTGATCGGGGGAGGAGGCGTTGATCGGGTTTTCGCTGTACATATAATATTTGCCTTTAACCTTCAGCACATTCCCCAGATAGCCGATGCCTTCGGCGACCGGATTACCTTCGTATTTCTTCCACGGTCCCAGGGGATTGTCCGCATAGGCAAGTCCTATATCCGATGTGCCATTGTTTAAACCTACACTATACCAGAGGTAATACTCATTTTCTCTTTCTTTGAGTACTGCGGCACAGGAAACGAAATTTCCTTCCCCACTGTCCCAACTTCCTTCCGAACCCAGATCGAGGATCGGGTTCTCCCCATGCTTGGTCCAGGGTCCCAGCGGGTGAGGAGCAGTAGCTACGCCTATTCTGTAGATATACTTTTCCTGTTCACTGGCACGTAGTCCGTGATAGTACAGATAGTAGGTTTCATTGTCCTTCAAGATGTTGCAGCATTCGATCATGCCACTGTCCCATTCGTCGTCATCTCCCGGTATCAGGATCGGATTGGGTCCCGGTATGTGAATGAACTCCCGGGTAGCCAGCTTGATCAGTTTATTTTTATCACTCATTTCTTACTCAGACCTCCTGTACTCAATATCCTCTTTCATCTAGAAACACTCCTGTTTTCTACTTGCCTCCATGAAATATCTCAGCCCAAAACACGCCGCAACCTTTATCATAGAAGGCATCACGGGGCCTGGATCTTAACATAGGTGCGCCCAAAGACATATGCACCAGCATATATTGGATTCCTCAATATTTGCACGGCTGACTTTTCCATGTAAACGCACAGATTCCCTGCTGAATCGATGGGCTTAAAGTGAACCGGATATATTATACACGTATAACAATTTATGATAACAGAATTGTTTTGTCAAGCTGCAAGTCCCAGATCCCAGAGGGTGCGATTTCCAATCCCGGTTTTTATTATATGGTATATAAGCACCAGAAGAGAATTCTCAAAACATAAAAAAGGTCTATCCTTCCAATAGGTTAATATTATTCTGGGAGGGATAGACCATGTTAAAACTGATGTCGGGAAGAAGGAACAGGGAGCCTGAGATTGATCCCAGGGTGATTTTGATCTCTGAACTGCCGGTGTCCATGGTAACAAAAATTTCTCACTTCAAATTTGGTAAATTTGGGACAGACTCTAAATAGGTATTTTTTGTGAACTTACTTGGTTTTGTCCTTTTTTTTGTATATACTGTGGCCATGAATGTTTTATATTATGATTGCTTCAGCGGTATAAGCGGCGATATGAATTTAGGTGTGATGGTAGATTTGGGAGTTCCTCAGGATCATTTGATTAAGGAATTGTCAGAACTTAATATAAATGAAGAGTTTAATCTGACTTTTGAAACCACCCAGAAAATGGGGATCACTGGAATCAAAGCCCATGTTGAGCTAACCGGTCACCACCATGACCACCACGGAAAATCAGGTGATCATCATCACAGGTGCCTAGATGATATCAGGCATATTCTGGAATCTAGTATCTCGTCCCATAAATTTTGTATTTGATATTGGCAATTTTATATCTATCTATAAATCTTGCTTTTAATCCCTTATTGTGATATACTCCTTAGATAAACTATCTATATACTGTCCTACGATAGCCCTGTATGCTATAACAGTTTCTTAGGTGGATTAACTATAAGGAAATTGCAAAATGATAGATTGCCAAAAAGCCTTTTTCTCTCCTTCTTTGCAGCAGAAGCGTCTGAAGCAGGCACGTAGTGTTTTAGGAGAGCGCGTTGTCGACCGGTTGCTGTGTTTTACATTGTTTCTCTTGGGAATTCAACGCAGCACCATTGCTGAGCTCCTTGATGCTCCCCCGGGAACCGTCAGATCGGTGGTTCGGTCAGTTCTGCATGACGGGCTACCTGCTCTCGAGGACCGCAGAAGCTCCTCCTCAAAGTTTCTTCCATCGAGGCAAGAGTTTGTGAATATCAGCATTGCAAAATCACCGGAGATGATGACGGTGGATCTGGGTAATTCAGGCAGGATTGAAATACCTCGGGAGAACATGCTGCAGCAGCGAGTCATATTGCTAACAATGCTTACTGGTGAACTACTGAGCACCCGGGAGGTCAGTGAGGCCTTGGGGCTTTCAATGGTTCATACCCGGGAGTTGGCAGAGAAACTCTCTACTGAAGATGTTTCCTCTCTGATGGATAAACGCTCAGGACAGACCCAGGAGTATATCGATTCACCCCTGAGGTGAAAGCACAGCTCATCGAACAGTTTGTGGTGGATCTGGTTACGGATGGAAGGGTGTCCGGGAGACAGTTGGCGGAGCATTTGCAGCAGCGCTGTGATGTGGTGCTTTCCGAGCGCAGCATCCGTGATCACTTGAGGAAGCTGGGGCTCTCACGTATAAAGAGATCACTGCCGGGACTCCTGAAAGAGGCAAAAAAAAACTCCTAAGCTTTCTTGTTGATGCTGGAATTGATATATCAGGTTCCCGGCTGGGTTATCCGGGCATACAGCCCTTTTCTAAAAGTATCATCCGGAAATCAGCAGTTGTCTTAACTAATATGGGATTTACAGCTGAAGTGGTAGCCGAACTTGTGGGATGTGGTGAATCAACAGTTCGTCGAACCCTTAGACGTATGAGCGATACTGGAGATATCGCCAGTTCTACACGTTCCGGTCGTCCGGCTATTTACTCGGAAACATTCAAGTTGGAATTAATCGGTTTTTACTGCCAAACACAGCCTTTTCCAAATGCAGGACGATGGACGCTAAGATGGGCTGCTGTTCACCTGGCGGCACATCCTGAATGCCTAAATGCAACGCCGAGTAAATCCACTATTCATCGTATATTAAAAGAAAACAGCCTTAAGCCACACCAATCACGCTATTTCCTTCACATAACGGATCCGAACTTTTTCCCGAAAATGGAACATCTTATAAACCTATATAATAATCCTCCGGGAAATCTTTTCTTCTTTGATGAATGTCCTGGAATCCAAATACTAAAACGACTGCTTCCAGATCTTAGAACAGATGAAATGAAAAAACGTCTTGAAGAGTTTGAATACATAAGAAATGGTACAATGAACGTCCTTGCATTTTTCAATTATAAAACAGGAAAAGTATTTGCAGAATGCCAGGCCGATCATAAAACTGACACTTTTATCGAGGTTTTTAAACGTCACGTTGCCTCTTGCCCGGACCAGGAACCGATTCATTATGTTATGGATAATTTATCAACTCATCGTGGATATCCATTCTGCAAAATAGTAGCTGAATTAAGTAATGTAACATGTCCGAAAGAGAATGAAATAGATAATCTGGAAAAACGTGTCCAATGGTTGAGATCAGAAGATAAACTTATTGTTATTCATTTTACTCCATATCATGGTTCATGGCTGAACCTGGTTGAGTTTTGGTTTGGTATTATGAACAAAAAAGTGTTAAATGAATCATACGGTTCCGGGGAAGAATTGCTCAATAGTTTTGAATATTTTCTGGAAGACTGGAATACCTTATTCGCACATCCATTCCGTTGGTCCTATGATGGCAAAGGATTACATAAGAAAGCAGTTGATCGTTTTACAAAAATATTAAAGCAATCAGCGAGTAAAATTGAAATTTCAAGCCTTACAAAACAGTTGAAATTGATGTTCAATCTTTTGAAAGATTATGTCTCAGAAATTCCGATAGAATATTGGGAAAACCTATTTGATGCATTCCAATCAAATGAAGAAATACTTAGAAAAATCATTCTGAATGAAAAAGGCACCAGAAAAAAGGAGAATGCTGACAGTGCACTGAATGCATTATTGCTGTCTCTTGAAAAATGGATCCATCAAAATAAACTGGAAATTGCATAGGACGTTAAATTGCCGAAAAACATGTCAGAACTTATGGGACGGGGTACTAGGAACCACAAGACTTTCGGATAATCAGTTTGCCCGGCAGTTCCTTTAGATACTTTCTGCTTCTTTCTTTTCCAAGCTGATTAATAAGAAGCTTGACTCCTTCATGGGCCATTAAATGTGTATCTTCCCTAATCGTAGTAAGAGGTACCGAAACCATACTTGAAAGCCGTATATCGCTGAAACCAACCAGAGCAATATCTTTTGGTATTTCCACACCCATCTCATTCGCTGCTTTCAGCACTCCAATGGCAACAATATCATTAGCTGCCTGGATTGCACTTGGACGAGTCGATTTATCCATTTCAAAAACGGTTTTAAAAGTTTCATATCCATTTTCTTCGGTCATTGGACCGGAATAAATTAAATCCTCGGATAATGGGAGTCCATTTTCCTTTATAGCGGTGCGATATCCATTTCTAATCCCTTCAGAAAATGAATTAGTTGAAAATCCTCCGAAATGAGCAATTCTCGTATGGCCCAAACCAATTAAATGATTGACAATTTCTTTAGAACTTCCGCGACTATCGGTACATACACAAGAGGTTTTTATTCCTGGAATATTTCTATCTATCAGAACAAAGGGAACTTTCTCTTTTGCCAGTTCACGACAGTTATCCGCAGAACCTGCAAAGGAAGTGGGGCTTATTATAATGCCGTCCACCGGAATAGACAGCAAAAGATCAATTTCATCAAGTTCCTGCTCAGTATCTTCATTGGAAACACACAAGATTAGATTGTAGCCGTTTTCTTTAATTTCCTTTTGGATCTGCTGTATTAAATCAGGATAAAAAGAATAAGAAACTGAAGGGACAATAAGACCTATAAGGTTTGTTTTTTTGGAAACAAGGCTTCTGGCTGTAAGATTAGGCCTGTAACCGCTTTTCGCC
>SDBV01001998.1_pt1 | contig 30549 bp, 42 predicted proteins | sample 2277081 | NCBI WGS metagenome assembly SDBV01 (sample SAMN10402039, study PRJNA504765) | marine sediment metagenome | isolation source: marine sediment core GS10_PC15, 223 cmbsf | place: Arctic Ocean: Southern Knipovich Ridge | collected 2010 | reverse complement strand
ATTCAGGAGGTCTAGTATCCAGACCTTCTGTTTCTAATCATTTAATAGAATTAAATCTTGAGGACGGCGATTCCTCACTCGGCTTAAAAGCAGAGGTATCCTCGCCGTTGATGTAATGAAAAAAAGATGTGAATGGGTTGGAGAAAATGCTTTAATGATTAAATATCATGATAAAGAATGGGGGCTGCCCCAACATAATGATAAAATTCTATTTGAATATTTTATTTTAGACACTTTTCAAGCAGGTTTAAGTTGGAGTATTGTTTTAAACAAAAGGGAAAATTTTAGGAAAGCGTTTAGCAATTATAATTTAAAAAAAGTTGCAAAATATGGCAAGAGAGATTTCAACAAATTAATGAAAAATTCAGGTATTGTTAGAAATAGATTAAAAATAAATGCCGCCATTATTAATGCCCAAAAATTCTTAGAAGTTCAAAAAGAATTTGGAACTTTTAGCAAATATTTATGGAAATTTACAAACAACAAAGTAATAAAGAATAAACATAAACATATGTCAGAACTTCGAGCACATACTTCTTTATCAGATAAGATAAGCAAGGATCTAAAAGAAAGAGGGTTTAAGTTTGTAGGTTCTACAACAATCTATGCTTTTATGCAAGGCATGGGAATGGTAAATGACCACACAATAAGTTGTTTTAGATATAAAGAGGTTGGAAAATGAAAAAACAAGAGAGAATTGATAAAACAATGAAAACTCTTGCAAAACATTTTAATTATCAAGAGCGAACAACACTTAATCGTATGAGAAAGAATCCAGACGCATTTAAAATTCTAATATCTTGTCTTCTCTCGCTTAGAACACAAGATAAAAACACTGCTAAGGTCTCTAAAAAACTATTTGCTGTTGCAGATACGCCTGTAAAAATATCAAAGCTCTCTGATAAAAAACTAGAGAAACTCATCTTTTCTTCAGGCCATTATAGGAAAAAATCCAGAACACTTAAACATGTATCAAAAGAATTGCTCAGGAAACACAAGGGAAAAGTGCCAGATACAAAAGAAGAACTTTTAGAAATAAAGGGCATTGGTCCTAAAACAGCAAACATTGTATTAAACTTTGCATATGGTCAGGATGTAATACCAGTTGATGTTCACGTACACGTTACCTCAAATAGACTAGGTTTTGTCAATTCAAAAAGACCAGAAGACACAGAAAAACAATTAGAGAAAGTATTACCAAAAAAATATTGGAAAGAAGTAAATGCTCTCTTTGTTCTATTTGGAAAAGAAATATGTGATACTCGCTCTCCAAAATGCAGTCAATGCCCTGTACGTAGATTTTGCCATAGAAAAGGTGTTACAAGAAGTAGATAACTTTAAAAACAAATTTTTCTAAAAGTTAATATCTGGTAGCGGGATTCTAAAAAGCTGCTGGAGGTTTTTATATGAAAAGATCATCAAGACGTTGGAAAAAGAAAGGGCAGATGCGTTGGAAATGGCAGCGTAAGCGTCTTAGAAAAGAGAAGAGAAAGAGAAAGGCAAGAAGAGCTAGAAGCAAATAATTCTATAGTATGATATCCAGACCCTATACCCTATTTTATCATAACAATCTTTATAAGTCCGGAGGTAGATAATTTAACATGGTGAGTAAAATATGGACAGAAAAATACAGACCACAAACTTTTGAAGAAGTTGTGGGTCAAGAAGAGGTGTTGAAAAGAGTTCAACCACTTACAAATTCTTTAAATATTCCACACTTGCTTTTCGCAGGTCCTGCAGGAACAGGAGAATCAACAGTAGCACTAATTGTTGTAAAAGAACTTTTTGGAAAAGATTGGAAAGAAAATTACCTTGAATTAAATGCTTCTGACGAACGTGGAATAAATGTTGTTCGTGAAAAAGTGAAAAACTTTGCCAGGACAAAATCTATTGGAAATGCATCATTTAAAGTTATTTTCTTAGATGAAGCAGATGCATTAACACCAGAAGCTCAACAAGCTTTAAGAAGAACCATGGAAAACTATTCAACAACATGCAGGTTTATTCTATCTTGTAATTATTCTAGTAAAATAATAGACCCTATTCAATCTAGATGTGCTATTTTTAGATTCAAACTATTAGAAAAAAAAGAAATTGAAAAATACATAAAAAGGATTGCAGAAGGTGAGAACCTTACAATTGCACCAGAAGCACTTGAAATATTATACGAAGGGAGTGAAGGTGATTGTAGAAGAGCCACAAACTTATTGCAATCAACAGCAGCTATTTCTCCTGCAATAACACATGAACTTGTTTCAACAATTCTTTCGAATGCAAAGCCAAAAGACATAAAAGTTGTTTTAGATTACGCCCTTACAGGGGATTTCAAACAAGCAAGAGAAAAATTATTTGATATTATGCTTAAAGAAAGTATCTCTGGACAAGATGTGATCAAAGCCATACAAAAAGAAATATGGAATCTTCCGATAGAACCTGATCTAAAAGTAAAATTAACAGAAAAGACAGGTGAAATTGAATTCAGAATTGTTGAAGGTTCTGATCCATTTATACAGTTAGAATCTTTAATAGCTAGTTTTATTCTCGCCGGGTTAGGGAAATAAAAAGGAGGTAAAAATGAAAGAAATTGTTGAAGATAGCAAGATGGATTTCAAAGAAATTGCAGAAAAAACTAAAAAACTTGAAGACGAACTTGGGATAAGTATGGATGATATCTTAAATAAACTGACTCAGGAGTTAGGTGAATTCAATGATGCAATCCAAAAATATCGTGGTCGATATTGCAGAAGGAAAGTAAGTTTAGATGATATAAAAGAAGAGGTCGGAGATGTCATATTTAATATCATCTCTGTTTGCAACCGTCTTGGAATAGATCCAAACGAATTATCCAAATATGCTGAAACTACTTTGAAAAGTTTTGAGGAAAGAAAAGATGAATACTCAAGTGCTATGGGGGTAAAATGAAGATTACAATAAACGGAAGCATAGCATTCTATGACCAGATGCTAGAAGTTAAATCACAACTAGAAAAACAAGGTCACGAAGTGAAACTTCCTCCTTCAAAGATATTAGATGGGGAAGGAAATGCGATCACCTCGCAACAATTTTATGAAATAAGAAAAGGAGGAGTAGTACCTGGCTGGGTTTGGGAAAGCAAAAATAAGGCAATGAAAGAACATTTTAGCTTTATTGATTGGGCTGATGCAGTGCTTACATTAAATTATGGTAAAAACAATATTCCAAATTATATCGGGGCAAACACTCTTATAGATATGGGTATTGCATTATATCGAAATAAGAAAATTTATTTGTTGAATCCAGTTCCAGAGATTTCTTACAAAGAAGAGATATTAAGTATGCAGCCAATCATATTAAACGGGGATTTATCATTAATAAAATGAACCTTATATTAAAAAGCATAAAACCAGTCATTAGAAAATCAGAACATGTTAGGATAAACAAACAAAAAATTGTAGAATTTTGTGAAAAATTTGATCATAAGGATGTAAGACACTGGATGGATGATATGCCATATAATATTTCAAAATTAAATAATTATGATAAATTAAATTTCTTACTTGTTTTCAACTGTAATAGTTTTTGTTATTGGGGAAATCCAAAATGGACAATTTCATATAAAGGAAAAGAATTTGATGGTGCATGGGGTATGCTTGCCTCTATAGGAAAAGCTGTGGACAACAAAAAACCAATTCTTTACCCAAGATATTTAGCAAAAATATCAGAAGAAGATTTTGGAAAAATTTTAGAGGGAAACTGTGAAATTCCTCTTTTTCAGGAAAGGTTAAAAATACTTAGAGAAATAGGACAAGTACTAAATAAAAAATATGAAGGGGAATTTAGAAATCTTGTTAGAGCTGCAAAAGGAGATGTTGTTAAATTAGTTAAACTAATAGTAAAGGAATTTCCTTCTTTCAATGACTATGCTATCTACAAAGGAAAAAAAGTATATTTTTATAAAAGAGCTCAATTGCTGGTCGGAGATATATATCAATCATTTAAGGGAAAAGAATATGGTAATCTTAAGAATATAAAGAGCTTAACAGCTTGTGCAGATTATAAGCTTCCACAAATGTTGAGGAAATTTGGGATATTAGAATATTCAAAAGATTTAGCTGAAAAAGTAGATAAAAAAATTCAAATAAAAAAAGGAAGTGAAGAAGAAGTTGAAATAAGAGCAAATACTATCTGGGCAATAGAATTGATTAAGAAGGAATTAAAAAAGGATTTTCCCTCTATTGATTCTGTTCATGTAAATGACCACCTCTGGCTCCTGAGCCAAACTAAAAATCCTAAAGACAAACCATATCATTTAACCAAAACAATCTTTTATTAAAATGACAATAAACTGGACAGAGAAATATAGACCTGAGAAATTTTTAGAAGTAAAAGGACAAGACCTAGCTGTTGTAAAGGTTAAAGAATATATTACAAAATTCCCGTCTGAGAAAAAAGCACTTGTTCTTTATGGTCCGCCAGGTACAGGTAAAACAACACTTGCATATGTTGCTGCAAATGACATAGGTGCAGAGGTTTTTGAATTAAATGCTTCTGACTTGAGAAACAAGAAAAAACTTCAAGAAGTACTCAAACCTGCAATTCAACAACAATCTCTCTTACAAGGGAAAAAAATAATTTTAGTTGATGAAGTTGATGGAATTTCTGTTGCAGACTGGGGTGGTCTTACAGAATTATTATCTTTAATACAACAAACACAACACCCAATAATAATTACTGCAAATGATATATGGAGTAAAAAATTAAGTTCATTACGAAGAAAATCAGAGCTTGTAAAATTAAAAGAACTTGCTTACAAAATAATAAAAGATATTTTAATAGATATTTTAAGAAAAGAAGGTAAATTTATAGATAACCCTATTTTAACAAGTATTTCTGTGAAAGCTAAAGGAGATTTAAGAGCAGCTATAAATGATCTTCAAACAGCAGTGGGTGTTGATAAACCATTTTTTGATGAAAGAAACAAAGAAACAGATATCTTTAACGCATTAAGAATTGTTTTCAAGGGAAAACCTTCAAATGACATGCTTGGAGTTTTTGATTCTGTAAACATGTCGATAGATGAAATAATCCTTTGGGTGGAAGAAAATATACCTGAAGAATATGAAGGAGAGGAACTGGCAAAGGCGTTTGAGAGACTAAGCAAAGTAGATGTCTTTAAAGGACGCATATATAAACAACAATATTGGAGATTTCTTGTTTATGAAAACTTATTATTAAGTTATGGGATTTCTGCTGCAAAGAAATTGCCAAAAACAGGTTTTACAAGTTATAAAAAACCAACAAGAATTTTAAAGATGTGGATTAATAATCAAAGAACAGCTAAGAAAAAAACAATAGCTCAAAAATATGCTCAACACGTACATATTAGTCAAAAACGTGCTATGAAAGAATTTTCAATAATAAAACAAATAATAAAAGACCCTGCAATTAGTGAAGAATTAAAACTTGATGAGGAAGAACTTGCTTATCTAGAAAACCATTAAATTAACATTGTGCAACAGTATCTGTTCCTTCGTTATATCCAAAACCTGCAGAAGGCGAGGATGAGGATATTTCTTCAGAACATTCTTCAGGAGCTTCATTAAATGCATTACAAATTCCTGTTAAATAACTTGAAGGACTTCTACCAGCTTTTGAGATAACTCCATTTATCAATAATGTTGGACTTCCTTGAACACCATATTCTTGACTCAAAGCAGAATCTGTTTCAAAATAATCTTCTGCTCTATTTTCCAAACAATCATCTAAATTAGCTTGGTCAATTCCAACATCTGCGGCACAGGCATCTACATCACCAGGATTATAAGGATCATCTGATTCAAGTATACATACTAAATATTGGTTCAACTTTGTCTGTCCTTCTTCTTCTCTTATACATAATTGTCTTTTATTTTCAAGGTCTTCTTTATCTCCATGAAGAACATAGTGAACAGTTCTTAATTTAAAGTCTATTTTATCTCCTAGCAATGCAATAACAGGAAGTATTCCTTTCTCTGCTTGAGTTCCATAAGGACAATAACTCATAACAAATAATTCTACTTCTGGCTTATCTGATTTAGGAATATCTTCAGGTGTTGCTTCTTGGGCAGCACCTGTGTCTGAAACACCTAATGGACTTAAAAATCCTACAGATGCTCCGTCCTTTGTAATATATATAGGAACAAGAGAACCTTCAAACTCAAAATTAACTTGATATCCTCCAAGTTCTTCTATAGATTTAACTGTTAATCCAGAAGCTCCTTGTGATTCATAAAATTCTAAAAGTTTCTGGGCAGCAGCATCTCCTGAAATAGAATTTGAAGTAAAACCATTTCCAGATCCATTAACTAATAATACTAATGAAAGAAGTATAAAAACAAAGGTAGAAACAATCCAAGGATTTTCCCTAATTTTCTTTGTTGTAATTTTTGGAAGTTTTGGGGGTTTTGGGATTTTAATAGTAATAGTCTCTGATTTTTTCTTATTTTCAGTTTCCATTAACATTTTAGACAAGATTGATTTAAAAAGATTTTGGTAGGGAAACCGTCTTTCATAATAATTAACTTTAAAAGATATTGTTTGTTAAATTGTATATGAAACAGATAATTTCCACCATAAAATTAGAAGGGGTTGAGACAGATAAACTACCTAAATTTTTAGAACATTGGAAAGAAATTAAAGACCTTCCTTGTGAAGATCTAAAGATTGATAAAATTGATGAAAACACTCTTCAAATTAGAATTTATTATCCTTTAGATATTTTTGATAGAAGTGTTACTCAATTTATTACTGTTCTTTTTGGAGAACTTTCTTTTATTAAAATCTTTGGGAAAGTAAAATTTTTAGATTTGGAGTTACCAAAAGAGGTTTACAAATGGTTTGAGGGTCCAAAATTTGGTGTAGAAGAAATAAAAAAAAGGTTTGAAGCTAAGGATTATCCCATATTAATCTCAATAATCAAGCCTTCACTTGGAAAAGACCTTACTACTAAGAAAATAAAAGAAAAAATAAAGGGTGTTTTAGCAGGAGGTTTCCATGGAATAAAAGATGATGAAATGCAAGGGAATCTTATTTACGCTCCATTAAAGGAAAGAGTAAAGTTTGCGAAGAAATATGGTAAGTATATTCCAGTTCTTAATTTGGATAATATAAAAGATTATGAAAAAATCTTAAATGGGAAAGATTCTGATAAGATTGGGGGTGTTCTTCTTAATGTATCAACACTCGGTTTTTCAATGCTTCATGAAATAAGAAAAATTACAAGGGTTCCACTTTTTTCTCACCCTGCATTACAAGGAGTTTATGGTTATAGTTTTTCACCTAAAGTTTTTGCAATGTTGCACAGGCTTTTTGGCTGTGATGGATATATTAGCCCAATAGCAGAAGTAGATTATTTTAATGTTGACAAAGAAGAAGAAAAGGATATGGTTACAGAATTCACAAAAGAATTACCAATTAAAAAAACCCTTCCAATATTATGTGGGGGAGCTAGAATTAATAACCTAAAAGAAATTATGATTCCTTATGAAAAAATGGATGTTCCTTATGGATTTGCTTTTGGTTCCCAGATTTTTGCTTATGAAGGAGGACCGACAAAAATGTGTAAAAAGGTTGTAGAAAAAGTAAAAGAGACAAAAAGTTAATCATAGCATCTTCTTCCAAAATATCTATAAGAAACAAAACAATTAAAAATCTCTTCAGCTAGTTTTACCTATGGGTGTTAAAATACTGAAATTAAAAGGGAAGTTTCTAAAAGAAACCGTAGGTGTCTTTTAATGGCTTACGATATAATTATTGGAAGAAATGAAGCTGATAAAAAAGCATTTGGTAAGAGGGGACTTATCAATATTGGAAAAGGTTATGTAAAAATGGGCCAATATACTTCTTTGAGCAATAAAATTTTAATGGATATTGCGCGAAGCCATGTTATTCTCGTTGCAGGGAAAAGAGGTTCTGGAAAATCATATACCCTCGGAGTTATAACAGAAGAGCTTTCACATCTCCCAGAAGGTGTAAGCCAAAATATTGCTTCTTTAATTTTTGATACAATGGGGATTTATTGGACAATGAAATATAAAAATGAAAAAGACAAAGAACTTCTAAAAGAATGGGATTTAAAGGGGGGGAGCCTGCCTGTAAAAGTTTTTGTTCCTTATGGTCACTATGATACTTATATAGAAAAAGGCATTCCTGCTGATGAAAGATTTGCTCTTGATGTAACAGAACTAAATCCAGAGGATTGGATTTTAACTTTTGGATTAAACCTAACAGACCCTGTAGCGGTTGTTATAGAAAGGACATTAACAAAATTAAAAGAACAAGGAGAATATGATATTGAAGAGGTAATTTCAAATATAGAGGCAGATCAGAGAACACAACTAGATGTTAAAAATGCTGCAATAGGATTATTTGAAGCTGCCATGACTTGGGGAGTATTTGCAAAGAGAGGAGAAGAATCAACGCAAGTAGAGGAATTGATAAGCGCAGGTAAAACTTCTATTTTAGATTTAAGTGTGTATAGTTCTGTCGGAGCTTTTAATGTAAGGGCATTGGTGATAAGTCTCATCTCTAAAAAGATTTTCAATCAGAGGATGGCTTCTAGAAAAGAAGAAGAAATAGAAGCAATTGCAAAAGGTCTTGATTATTTTTCAGAACAAGAAGCGAAAAAACATCCCCTTGTGTGGTTGTTTATAGATGAAGCACACGAATTTCTTCCCCTTAAAGGAAAAACAGCTGCAACAGATGCACTTATTCAAATTCTTCGAGAAGGAAGACAACCAGGCTTATCTGTTGTATTGGCAACACAACAACCAGGACAAATACATAGAGATGTTATGACACAATCAGATATTGTTCTTTCGCATAGAGTTACCTCACAACCAGATTTAGAAGCGTTAAATTATATAATGCAAAGCTATCTATTTGAAGGTATTAAAAAATACATGGATGATCTACCAAATCTAAAAGGGTCTGCAATAATTCTCGATGATAATTCAGAAAGGATTTATCCTATGAGGATAAGACCAAGATTTACTTGGCATGGTGGTGAAGCACCAACAGCTATCAAAGCTGAGAAGAAGTTATAATTATTTCTTAGCTTGTTTCCAAACAGAATAAAAATATTTTTTAAAATTATCTGTAAGTTCTTTGGATTTTATAAGGAATCCAATTGATTTATCCCAAGAAATGAAAAGCATTTTGTCTTTACAAATATCTACATTAGAAGGGATCGGAAAATCAACATATTTCATTTTTATCCACGATGTAGTATACTTGACCACACCAGATTTCCTATAACTTTTATTGCTTATTCCTTTTAAACCCACCCCAGAAGCTTTTATTTTTCCCACAATAGTTAAATAAAATTTATCCACTTCCTTAATTGTTTTTTCTTCAGGAACAAAAAAGAATAAAAATTCTTCGCCTTTTCCAGTATCTTGAAGCAACGCCTCATAAGCACTTCTCAACCCTTTTTTTCCAGTAAAGATTTCTGCATCTTGAAATATATTTTTTGATATTTTCTCCATTTGAGGTTTTATTGAATTCAACACCTTCTTATGATCTTTTATTTCTTCCTCTTTTTTATCAAGATATGCCTCTAAATTATTTATTCCTATTAACTGAAAGTATTTTGTCTTTTCTTTAACAATATGGGTAGCCAGGCCTTTTTTTATTAATCTTTCAAGTATCTCATAGATATTAGAATAAGCTACTCCTGATTCTTTAACCAGAGGACCCACAGTGCTAGAACCCTCCTTCAACATCGCAGAATACACTTTAGCTTCTCCTTCAGTTAAACCGATTTGTATTAACTCTCTTATCATTATATTTCAGAATATCACCACTATAAAAATCTTACTATTATATACCCTGTGCAGGAGAAAGAACATATTTATACAAAAAATGACAGGTAAGATTATGAGAAATAAAGGCAAAAATACCCTTGTGGGAATTGCACTAGGACTATTTAGAAAAAGAGAAAAATTTTCTGGGTTAGAAATAGCTCTAGGTAATGAGACCAACGAAATGAAAGGGATTCAAATTGGATTAGTAAATGATGCTAAAAAAATGTATGGTGTTCAAGTCGGATTTGGAAATAATTCTAAAGAAATGTATGGTGTTCAGATTGGAGGATTTATTAATGTTGCTAATAAATCTAGCGGTGTTCAAGTCGGATTTGGAAATAATTCTAAAGAAATGTATGGTGTTCAGATTGGAGTTGGAAATATTTCTAAAGAAATAAATGGTGTTCAAGTTGGAGTATACAATATTTGTGAAAAATATGGTGGTGGGGGTGTTCAGGTTGGGTTAATAAATCAAAGGTGGGGTGTGGGTGTACCATGGTATGCTAAATTTATTCCTTTCATTGCTATAAGAACTAGGGGGGACGTGAAAATTATAACACCCTAAAATCAACCCTTAATCTAATTTTATAAGGACCTATCTCCCCCGCAGCTTTGGTTTTTAGAATTTTAATTATTTTTCTTGACCTTTTTGCTTCTTCTTTAATCTTATCTAAAATCAATTCAATTTCATCTTCTTTACAAAAATCATAGTAAAATATTTTTGTTCCTTTTTTACTAAACTTAAATGCTTGTGGTAAAAAGGTTTCTTTTAATTTTGGCCTCGGCATAACAATTACATCAAATTTGTGGGGCACCAAGGTTCCCCTTACATTAACCCCTCCTTTTAATTTCTTTGCATCACCTGGAATAATCTCAACCTTGTCTTTTAACTTATTTAACTCTACATTTAATTTTGCATATTTATTTGCTTCACGATTTACTTCATTTGAATAAACTTTTTTTGCTTTTGATTTTTTCGCAATTATTATAGAATAAGGTGCGACTCCTGCGAACATGACTAAAACCTCGTCTCCTTTCTTTATCTTTGACGCAATTTCTTTTCGCTCATTGCTCAAACGGGGGGAAAAATAAGTCGTATCTACATTAAATCGAAACACACACCCATTTTCTCGATAAATTGCCTCTTTTGTTTTCTCTCCTGCTAAATACTCTGTTTTCATTTTCCTTAATCTCCCTTTAAACTTTCCTGTTTTTTCTAAAACAGTTGTAATTGACTTATTATCTTTCAAAATCTTATTTGAATATTGTTTTTTATCCCTAAGTTTCACAAATTGATCAAATTTAACAACAGCTATATTTCCAAAAATATCAAATGAATTATATGCTTTTCTTACCATTATTGTAAAAACTAATTATAGAATTTAAATACTTTGGTTTAGGAAAATTTATAAAAACATTTTCATTACCATTAACATGAAAAAGAGGGGATTGCTAGCATCTTTTATATTGGTAATGATGACGAATTTTATTAGTGCTGCTAGCTTTTATTATGGAGCGTCGATAAGTGACTTTCTAGCAAGTATAAATCCTTCTTCAATGATTCTCGTTGTTCTTTTCATTATTTTCTTTGCAGTTCTCCACAACCTTGTATTTTTAAATCTTTTCCGTGGAAGCAGGGGTGTTGCTGCAATAGTATCTTTTTCCATTTCCCTATTAATGATATATGGAATAAATTTTATGAGATGGGATATTGAAGGGTTTTTTTACGGGGTAGGTCTTTCTTCTGAAATACTTTCATTTGTAATTCCAGTTATCTTTCTCCTTGCAGCCATATTTTTTATAATGAAATTTAGATTTCATGGTTTCTTAATGCTGTTGGGTGGCTTATTCTTGGTAGGAGGATTATTAGGAATTGTTTTTGAAAGATTTATTTCAGGTATTTTAGGAATCATATTGTTTGGGATTGGTCTTATTTTCTGGAGAAGATATAAGAAAGAATCATATTATGGTGGTGGTGGTTATGGTGAAAGAGCTTGGGGTGCTGCAAGAGGTGTTGGAAAAGGTGCTTTAGGAGGTGCAAGAGCTGGAAGGGGTGCAGGTGGTGCATATAAAGGATTTAGAAAATGGAATGACCCTGGTGCAAGAGCTGGAAGAATTGCAGGAAGAACACAAAAATGGGATATAAGAAGGGGTAGAAGAGATTTAAGAGAAGAAAAAAAACAATCGAGAAAAGCATTTTTCAAAGGCAAAGGACTTAGGGATTCTGAAGGAGGTCCTTCTTACGATTATAGACCATCTAGATAAATTTAAACCCAATCACCCAAACCTTTTTGCTTTTGTTTTTCTTTAACATCTCTAAGTTTTTCAAGTTGTCTTTCAATACGATCTTCTGAAAAATCATGTTCTCCCACAAGGATTTCTTTTATTTTGTCTTCATCTATTTTTCCAAATTCAAAACCAGAATCAATGACATCTGGCTTGTGAAATAGTTTAAAGATTTCTTTCCAATCAAACCTATCTCCCTCTGGAAGACTATAAATCATTTCTTCCACACTTTTAAAAATTAAAACAGGTTGCTTGTATTGCTTTACTATTCCTAGTGCTCTCTTTTGCCCAATACCTGGAATTCCTTTTGGGTTATAATCTGTTCCAATTAAAATTCCAATACAAATAAGTTGATCTAAATTTATTTCAAGAGAATTCAAAACTTTTTCAAGTTCTATTATTTCTGGTTTTATTTCGACCCAGCCAGAGAAAGTTTTTCTTTTTCGCGCAAGTGTTAAGTTTCTTATTAATTTTGGTGCTCCAAAAAGAAGACTATCATAATCTTGACTAGCACTTGCATAGATCTCTTCTTTTATTCTGCATAAATATGCTGCTTCTGCTTCTCCTTCACCAGGTGCCTGCACAACCGCAATTCCCATTGCTTGTAACAACTCTTTGCTCTCTCTTATCATCTCATCATCCAACCTGATCAATTGACTACTATACCTCTTCATTGCAGCAAGATCCTCAACTTGTTTTGCTTCTTCATATCTTAATTTTGCAAGACTGCGTGATCCCTCTCTATTTTTATGTGTCTTCCCTTTAAGCTCTGGGGGTTCACCATCAAAAACATATATCATTTTCATCCCTTCTGAAAGTAATTTTACATTTCTATAAAAAATACCAGAGAGATGACTTGTAACTCTTTTTTTATTATCCATTAATGGTGTTCCATCTATTTGGCGCACAGAAGATAAAAACTGGTAAAGTATGTTAAATGCATCTATGCAAAGGGTTTTTCCTTTTAAGTCTGAAAGTTCAATCTCTTTTCGAGGTATAATGTCTTTTATATTTAATCCCATTTTAAATACAAGTATAAGAAATATAAATAATTATCTAAAATTCCTATTCCAGAAATTCGACCTATAATGCAAGCCAAATACTTTCTCTCCAATATTGCTTCTTATTTCTCTCAAATATGCTAAAGATTCATCTTTGTTCATCGTGCCATGTGGTCTAATTTCATATCCTGCTTGGGTCAAATCTCTAAATATCACCCCAATTCCCTTTAAGCCCTTATCTCTTCTTTTTGCAATGCTTTGATATCTCTCCCAATCTTCCAAAGACCTTTCAATTTCTCCAATTTTTTCTTTTGCAGTCTCAAGACTTTTAAAATATTTTGGGGAGGGGTATGTGGAAGGATTTTCTGATTCGTGTTGTTCAACTAAATACTCTATCTCTTTTGCCTTCTGAATTTCACTTGCTAAACGATGCCCTTGTGCTCCCCCTTCTGGAGATCTAACATCTTTATTTGGATCATACTCAAAATTTGGGATAGTCTCGCCTAAAGAAATCTCTCTGCCAGAAACAACCGAGAAGTCCAATTGCTCTACCATAAAAATTTATCTCAAATATGGTATATAAAGATTGCCATGCAGGAAGCATACACAATATATTGTGGGAGAAGATGTTATTAATTTTAAAAGAAAAGGGAAAGTTTGATAAAGAAAACCCCGGTTGTCCTTATATGGAAACAGATTTCATTCCTATCGACTATGATTATTTTGATTTTGAAGGTAAAAACTATGCAAAAATCATTGGAAGAAATAGTGGGGGGAAAAGGGTTTGTGTTATTGATAGTTGTGATATATATCTCTGGGCAATACTAAAGGATAAAGTAAAACAAAAGAAAATAGATAAATTAATAGAAAAAATAAAGAAAATTAAATTAGAAATCAAGGGAAGAAAAACACATGTTGAAAAAGTTGAAATTCATGATAAAAATTTTATGGGTAAGAAGGTTAAAGCACTTAAAATTTTTGCAACAAACTACAAAGACTTACATGATATTACAAGCAAACTAGGACTTCCAGAAATAGAAAAAAGGAGAGGTTATGATTTAGGTTTTATCACACATTATATAATTGAAAAAAAATTAAACCCCCTTTGTTGGTATAAAATATCAGGTGCTTTGTTAAATAACTCTCAAGAATTTGGGGGCATTGATATGGGTTTAGATGTAGATTTTTGTATAAACATGCAATATCACAAAGAAATAAAAGATAAAAAATTCTCTCCAAGAACACTTGCGTATGATATTGAAACAGATGATCTTGGGATTGGTAAAGGAAAAATTTTAATGATTTCCTTAGTCGGGAAAAATTTCAAAAAAGTTATTACTTGGAAAAAAGCCAAGAATAAACAAAGTTATGTTGAATTTGTAGAAGATGAGACAGAACTTTTAGAAAAATTTGTAGAATATGTAAAAGAGTTTTCTCCTGATATTTTAGTAGGATATTTTTCAGATGGTTTTGATTTACCTTATATTAAAGCAAGAGCGGAAAAACACAAAGTCTCACTACCTCTTGGAATTGATGGATCTCAACCAAGATTCACACGGGGTGCTTTTTTATCTGGGAAAATAAAAGGCATTATTCATATGGATATTTTAAAATTTATAAGAACAACTTATTCCCAATACATGCAATCAGAAACATTATCATTAAATGAGGTTGCTAAGGAATTTTTGGGAGATACTAAAAAAGATTTTTCTCCAGGAACAATTGCAACAAATGACCATGAATGGAGGTTGTTTTATGAATATAACTTACATGACTCTGTGCTTACTCTTGGTTTATTTGAAAAATTCTGGCCAGACTTATTAGAATTTTCACGTGTTATTCAGGAGCCGTTATACAATATTTCTAAAAATGGGCTTTCAAAGCAAGTAGAAGGGTATATATTACATAACTTAGAAAGATTCGATGAAATTCCTGAGAGAAGACCAACCTATGGTGAAATAGGTGAGAGAAGACACAGGAAAAAAGTAGAGGGTGCTTTTGTATATGAACCTATTCCAGGTCTTTATGAAAAAATAGCCATGTTTGATTTTTCGTCTATGCACACAAGCATAATAATCTCTATGAATATTTCTAAAGCAACACTCTTAGACAAAAAAGACAAAAAAGCTTTTGAATCCCCTGAAGTAGAGTTAAATGGCAAAAAGAAGAAATTCTACTTTACAAAAGAACCTGGTTTTCTTCCTTCTCTATTACAAGACATTCTTGAAAAAAGAAAACAACATAAAGCAGAATACAAAAAAAATCCAACGCCAATAACACTTGCTAGAAGCAATGCATTCAAACTTTTATCAGCTTCTGTGCATGGATATATTGGATTTTTTGGAGCAAGATATTATTCTCTAGAATCTTCTGCTTCTATATTAGCTTTTGTTAGAAAATTCAACATAGAAACAATTGAAAAAGTGAAAAAGGCCGGTTATGAAGTGGTGTATGGAGATACCGATAGTATTGCATTTAAAATGGGAAACAAATCCAAAGAAGATGTGAAAAAATTGCTGAAAAAATTAAATTCAGAACTTCCTGGTGTTATGGAACTGGAACTAGAAGGTTTTTTTAAAAGAGGTTTGTGGGTTACTAAAAGAACAGGAACATTAGGAGCTAAAAAGAAATATGCTCTGCTTGGAGAAGATAAAAAATTAAAAATAAGGGGCTTTGAAACTGTTCGAAGAGACTGGTGTAGACTTGCAAGAGATATGCAAAACAAAGTAATAAGGTTGATTTTAAATGACGGTGATGGGAAAAAAGCACTTGAATATGTTAAAAGAATTGCCAAACAAGTTAAACAAAGGGAAATAAATAGAGAAGATATAATAATTAATACCCAGCTTAAAAAACCAATTTCAGAGTATCGTAATATTTCTCCCCATGTTATTGCTGCAAAGAAAATGATTGAAAGAGAAACTCCTATCAGTTTAGGAGGAATGGTTTCTTATTTTATAGCAGAGACTCGTGAGAAAAAGAAACTTGTGAGAGACAAGGTAAAACTTCCTGATGAAAAAGGGCAATACAATATTAAATACTATTTAGAAAGGCAAATTCTCCCCGCAGTTGAAAATATCTTTCAAGTTTTTGATATAAACATCAAAGAAGTTATAGAAGGTAAAAAACAAACTACTTTGGGGGATTTCTAAACTAATCAACATTCGGAAACAAAATCACAACTTCTTTCTTCAAATCTTCAATTGTAGATACAATTTTTCCACCATTTTTATTTATACAGTATTCCACCATAATATTAACTTTACCACCTTCGTTTTCAGAAGATAATCTAAAATCACCCCTATATCCCAATGTTGTTTTTCCAAGAGCAGTAGCATATCCAATCTCACAAGCTGTTCCACTATCAACATCAACCCCATCAAGAATCGCTATAAGACCACCACAATCTTGTATGGCAAAATCATCTTTTGTAGAAATATTTCTATTAAGTTCGACCATCTTTTCTCTTCTCTCTTCACTATAAGGCATATTTAAAACAGAATCAATCTCTGATTGGGGAGTTAATTCAAAAGGGTTTATTATTTCATACCCTAATTCTTCTAGAGTGGGTATTAAAATTTTGTCTGCAAAATATCTTCCAGCTTCTGAGAATCCAAGCGGAGATGCGAGATATAATTTCTTCATAAAAATAATCATATAAGTCAACTTATAAATATAGTTCTTTTCTATCAATATAATGAAAAAGAAAAGACATTATGAACCAAAACCTCTTTTTGTGGAAAGGATGAAAAAACTTCTTGGAGATGATTATGACAAATATATTAAAATACTTGAAAAAGAACCTGTCAGGTCTATACGATGTAATACTTTAAAAATTTCTCCAGAGGAACTTTTAAAAAAATTGGGGAAAAAAGGATGGACGATAAAACAACCTTTTGATAAACATCCTGAAATAATGATTATTGAAAATAAGCTTGAGCCAGGCGAGATTGGACGAGCTTTAGAACATTTGTTAGGTTATTATTATGTGCAAGAAATTGCAAGCATGTTACCAATTTTAGTTCTTAAACCTGAAAAAGATCAACTTGTTTTAGACTTATGTGCTGCACCAGGAAGTAAAACAACTCAAGCAGCTGCAAAAATGCAAAACACAGGAACAATTATTGCAAATGAGGTAAGCATGGGAAGGATAAAAATTCTCGTTTCAAATCTTGAAAAATGTGGTGTAACAAATACAATAGTAACAAAAAAAGAAGGCTATCATTTATGCAACAGACTAAGAAATCAAGAATTTCAATTTGATAAAATACTTGTAGACGCACCCTGCTCTGGAGAAGGGACCTTAAGAAGCACGCCAAAAACATTTAAAATATGGAATATCAAAAGCGTGCGAAACCTTTCAAAAATACAAAAAAATCTTTTAGTTTCTGCTGTAAAATTAATAAGACCTGGTGGGGAAATAGTATATAGTACTTGTACGCATTCGCCAGAAGAAAATGAAGAAGTACTTGATTACATTTTGAGAGAATTTCCAAATATAAAAATAGAGAAAATTTCATTGCCTGTAAAAACAACAAAAGGAATTAAAAAATGGCAAGACAAGGAATATCTTGAAGATGTTAAATATGCCTGCAGAATCTATCCCCACATCTCTGATACAGAGGGTTTCTTTATTGCAAAATTAAGGAAAGAAAAATGAAAATATCTTTGAAAAAAATACATCCCATCATAACAAATATAATTAGATTGATAGTAATAAGTGCAATAGTTACATCTATCTGGAAACATGAATGGCTACTTGTTTTCGTCGGAGTTTTAACAATTTTCTTGACATTTCTCCCATCATTAGTAAAAGAGAAATATAAATTAGTGCTTCCTGTAGAATTTGAACTTTTGATTATATTGTTTATCTATATTTCAATTGTTTTAGGAGGTCTCCAAGACTATTATATTCGTTTTCCTTGGTGGGATATACTTACTCATGGAGCAGGAGGGATTGCTTTGGGATTTGCAGGATTCTTAACGCTTTATGTTTTATATAAAGGAAATAAATTAGAAGCAAAACCAATTACAATAGCTTTATTCTCTTTCAGTTTTGCACTTGCAATAGGCGCATTATGGGAAATATTTGAATTTGCAATGGATAGTTTATTGGGCACAAATATGCTCCAATCAGGATTAGTAGATACTATGTGGGATCTAATTGTAGATGGCATAGGGGCTCTTATAGCCTCTTCACTAGGATACTTATACCTAAAAAAGGGAAAAGCCTGGTTTATTGAAGGAGCTATAGAGAAGTTTAAAAGAAAAAATCCAAGGATGTTTAAATGAAATATAAAAAAATAATTGTTTTTGGCTTGACAGCAAGTGGAAAGACAACCTTGGCAAGAAAAATATCCCAAATACTTAAGATAAAAATATATCATACAGATAATTTTGCATATATAAAAAAATGGACAAAAAAAGCTACAGAAGAAGAGTTTATGAAAAAACTAAAAGAAGCTGTGAAAAAAGAAAAATGGATATTAGAGGGTGTTCATTCTGAATGGATGTCAAAAGCAATAAAAAAAGCTGACTTAGTAATCTTTATCAATCCTAATAAAATAACCCTTGCTAAAAGAGTTCTAAAGAGATCTAAAAAGAAAGGGAAGGATAATTCGAGGGCGAGACTAAAGCTTATTTATTGGGTTTATCGTTGGGACCTAGATGGTATAGAAAATACAAGAACAAGTCTAAAAAATTTGTTGAATTGCAAAATGATGAACAAACAAGAAAACTTTTGAAATCTTTAAAATGAACAGATTGAAAATATTAAGATACAAAGAAAAAAGAAAACTTGAGGATGAATTAAGAGAAAGGTTTGGGATTGAAAAAATCCCAGGCATTATTGCACAAAGAGGAAGAGAGCGTTTATTTCTTTTCCAAGGGAATTTTAGCATAAAACAAATAAAAGAATTAGAAAAACAAGTTTTTATTGAACGCCTTGGTAATTATTTTGCAAAAGTTGGAGAAGGTGGAATAAGATTAAGTATTGAAGGCACGCAACTTCTTAAAGACCAAATAAAAAAGAATGTTTTTGAGTTAAATGAAGAGCAAACACAAGAATGGATGATGGGAAGGGAGCTTTTAATTAAAACAGGTAAAAGAGGTTTTCTTGTAATAAAGCACAAAGATAATTTTCTTGGTTGTGGAAAAGCTTCTGAGCAAAAAATAGGGAACTTTATACCAAAACAAAGAAGACTCAAGCAAAAGGAATCTTTTCCTGGGCACTAGCACCAAACAAAATAGTTTTAGGTTTTTTTAGGGATCAAAATTATAAGGACCTTTTATTTCTGGGAGGTCATCATACATTTTTCTAATTATTCCCTCCACCTTTTTTCTAGCTGAAGAACCTCCACATCCTACAACCAAATAACTAACAATCTTTTTAACGTTTTCCAGGGGAAATTCATATTCATAATAACTTTTAACATCACCAATAGCCATAGTATTTGATTCAAGATTTTCTATTTTTTTTTCAGCCCACAATAATTTTTCCATAGCCCTTGCATTATTTCCATTTTCTCTTAATTTTAATGCAGAATAAAGGTCTGCTAATAAAAAATCATACTCTATAACAAGCCTCTTATACTCAAATTTCACTCTTTTAGAACCCATAGAAGGATAAAATACCACATATTATTTAAAGATTATTATGATTGGATGCATATGGACAAAGAACAAATTCTCAAAGCAGGGAAAATCTCTGTGGAGGTTAAAAAATACGCAAGAGAAATAATTAAGAAAGATATTTCTCTACTAGAAATTGCTGAAAAATTAGAGGGGAAAATTGTTGAGCTTGGTGGAAAACCTGCTTTTCCTGTAAGTTTAAGTATAAATGAAATAGCTGCTCACTACACACCTTCTCATGATGATCAAACACTTGCACAGGGATTGCTCAAAGTAGATATAGGGGTCCATGTTGATGGGTGGATTGCAGACACAGCCATTTCTTTTGACCTTGAAGATGATGAAGAAAATAAAAAATTAATAAAAGCTTCTGAAGAAGCATTAAAAAATGCTATTTCAACTACAAAAGAAAATGTTAATATAAGTGAAATAGGAAGGGCCATAGAAGAAACAATTGAATCCCATGGTTTTTCCTCAATAATAAATCTTTCAGGACATTCTATAGACCAATATGATGTGCATTCGGGTATGACTATCCCAAATATGGATGATAATAGAAAAATCCCTTTAGAAAAGGGGCAATACGCAATAGAACCTTTTGCAACAACAGGCAATGGAAAAGTTTATGATGGACGTCCTTCTGGAATTTATCAATTATTAAGCGACAAAAACGTAAGAAATCCTATTGCAAGAGAAATTCTTGCATTCATAGTTGAGGAATACAAAACAATTCCATTTTGTTCTCGCTGGCTTGTAAAGAAATTTGGAACAAAGGCACTTCTTGGATTAAAACAATTAGAAGAAAACAGGAATCTACATCATTTTGCACAATTAATTGAAACATCAAAGAAAAAAGTCTCACAAGCAGAACATACATTAATTGTTGAAGGAGACGAGGTTATTGTGACGACAGAGTAGAATCTTTTAAAGCACTATCTGCAGTTTGCAATAATTTTTCTAAGTATGGTTTTTCTACTGCAGCATACCCACCAAAGTCTTTTACAAATCCATCATATCTATCATCAACATCTCCTGAATATAAAATAATAGGGGCATCTAATTTAGGGCCATGTTTTTTAATCAAATCCAATCCTTTAATTCCAGGCATATTATTATCTAAAACAGCTAAGGCAATATTTGAAGCACCATTGCTTAATCTTTCATCTGCAGATGTTCCATCTATCACAGCTTCTATCCTATAATCTGGAAACCTCGCTCTAAAATTTTCTAAGAGCCCGTCTCGTACACCTTTATTATCATCTGCAAGTAATATTGTTTTTCTATTCATTTTAAATTCGCCTCTCTTGGCAGTCACATCATAATATAATTTGAAATTTATCATATCTAATCTGAAATTTCACCATATTTCTCACTTCCACTCCCACCCTTCAAAATCTATTAAGTATACTTTTCCATCATTTGGGTTATATAGGGTATTATGTGTCCCAACATCACTAGGATATATCATCAGTATATCTGTTTTTGCTAATTCCTTTTTCATCAATTGATGTGCTTTTGTAAATTCATTTCCCTCCAAATTATCTACCCTTTTTCCCGGAATTCTTTGCATCAAAAGGACTAAATTATTATCAAAAGAATATGACAACATATGGTTTCTTATTAAAGAACGATTTATTTTAATCAAAGAATGTATCCTCGGCACGTGTATTCCATTTTCATATAGATAATTTCCAACATCAAATTCTCTTTCATTTAACTCATTAGATCTTCCCATCTTTGCAACAAGAGAATTATTTACACAATAAATATTAGATTTATTAGAATAGTCAAGCCTGTTTCTTTCTACAATCGATCTTTCTAATTGCTTCTTCACAATTGCAATTTCTGAATATGGATTTAAAGATGGATGATTTAGTTTGAATTCCATAAAAAATCCTAAAGACAAGGGTATTTAAGCATTTATATAAAAAATCTCCTACCCCAAATAACTACTCTCGATCGGAACAGCTGATTTTGCCGACTTTAAGAAATTATCTTCAACCTTTTTATAAACTTCTATTGTAGATCTTGTAACACTTGGTCTTACTTTCTTAAGTGCTTCATTAAAATGTTTTTTCTTAACCTGCTCTGCTTCTATATTTTCTCTCAAAGCTAAAAGTCCTGCTTCTCTAGCAACAGCTTCAAGATCTGCTCCTGTATATCCTGTTGTTTTTTTTGCCAATTCATGGATGCTAACATCTCTTGCCAAAGGCATATTTCTACCTTTTGTATGAATATTTAAGATCATTTCTCTTCCTTTTTCAGAAGGAGCTGTAACTAACAAGATTTTATCAAATCTCCCAGGTCTTAAAAGAGCAGGGTCTAACATATCGGGCCTATTTGTTGCAGCAATAACAAGTATGTCTTTTAAATCTTCAAGACCATCCATCTCAGCCAATAGTTGATTTAAAACTCTTTCAGTAACTTTTGTTCCTGCTTCAATTCCTCTTTTTCCAGCAAGAGAATCAATTTCATCAAAAAAGATTATACATGGTGCAACTTGTCTCGCTCTTTCAAATATTTTTCTAACACCTTCCTCTGATTTGCCAACCCACATACTCAGAAGTGAAGGTCCTTTAACCTGGATAAAGTTAGCTTCTGATTCTTTTGCAACAGCTTTCGCCAATAAGGTTTTACCTGTTCCAGGAGGACCATAAAGCAAAATTCCCCTAGACGGTCTTATCCCTAACCTCTTAAAGCTTTCAGCATATTTCATAGGCCATTCAACAGATTCTATCAACTCTCTTCTAACATCATCTAACCCACCAACATCTTCCCACCCAATATTTGGAGTTTCAACAAGCACTTCCCTCATTGCACTAGGTCTTACTGTTTTTAACGCTTCTTTAAAATCCTTTTGAGTAATTACTAATTTTTCTAAAACTTTTGGGGGAATTTGCTCTTCTTCGTCCCTGTCTAACTTAAGTTGTGGTAAATATTTTCTAAGAACAGCCATTGCAGCTTCTTTTGATAATGCTTCAAGATCTGCCCCTACAAAACCATGTGTAACAGAAGCAAGCTCATCTAGATTAACATCTTTTGTCAAAGGCATTCCACGAGTATGAATCTTCAATATTGCAAGTCTCCCTTCTTTACCCGGAACATTGATTTCAATTTCCCTATCAAATCTTCCCGGACGTCTAAGTGCCTGATCAATAGAATTAACCCTATTTGTAGCTCCGATAACAATAACTTTTCCACGAGATTTCATGCCATCCATTAGGGTAAGAATCTGACTAACAACCCTTCTCTCTACTTCTCCTGTAACATCTTCTCTTTTTGGTGCGATTGCGTCTAATTCATCAATAAAAATAATACTGGGCGCTGCTTTCTCAGCTTCTTCAAATATATCTCTGATTTTCTTTTCGCTTTCTCCATAAAATTTAGACATTATCTCTGGTCCATTTAGCAAAATAAAATTAGCATCAGATTCATTTGCAACAGCTTTTGCTAATAAAGTTTTTCCCGTTCCAGGAGGACCATGGAGCAAGACTCCTTTAGGGGGTTCGATTCCTAGCCTTTGGAAAATTTCAGGATGTTTAAGTGGAATTTCTACCATTTCACGAATTTTTTTAATCTCTTCTCCCAATCCCCCAATATCCTCATAAGCTATCTCAGGAACCTTTTCATCACTTACGTCAACAGCTTTTGGACTTAAATCCACATGAGTATTCTCTGTTATAATAACAGGTTGATTAGGATTTGTATTTACAACAATAAATCTAATTTGTGTAACACCTCCACCTAAATTTCCAAAGAAATTGCTGAACTCGTCTCCAAGCATATCTCCAAAACCTTCTCCAAGACCCATTTCAGAGAAAATGTCTTTTCTTCTTTGAACACCACCAAGAACAACAATATCTCCTTTAACAAGGGTTCTTCCTAAAAGCCCTTTTCTAAGGTTGTCAGATTCTGCCTGGACCATTATTCCTTTTTGAGCAGGTGCTATCAGTATCTTTTTAGCTTCCCTAACATCTGCTTTGGAAACTTTAACAACATCCCCAATTCCTGTTTTTGCGTTTCTTCTTAAAATACCATCAATTCTTATGATTTCTTCACCAACATCTGCAGGATATGCACGATCTATAATAGCAACGGTCCCGCGATTTCCTTTTATAGAAATAACATCTCCTCTTCTAATATCAAGGCGATTCATTGTCTCTGAATCAATTCTAGCAACACCTTTATAGGCATCATCTTGCAATGCTTCAACAACCTTTAATTCTACTTCTTTCTTTTTAGAGTTCATCTTCTCCTCCTTATCTCATGAAAACTAAGAGATAATCGACCCATATCTTCGAAACATAAGTTAACCATATCATCCATAATCTTTTTTTGTTCGTTCATAAAGGAAACTATTTCTTTAGGTATTGATACAGCATAACTATTTCCCACTAATCTCATTTTGACTTTAAACTCTTTATTTTTTAACTCTATAAATCTATGATATTCTTGTTCATCAATAGGATGTAATATTTTATCTCCGCATTTAGAACATTCTATTGATCTAAGAACAAAACCATTTTTAGAAAGTTCTGCTTTTGTCATAACCTTGTCACACTTCTGACAAAGAATTTTTTGATCAAATATATCTTGAGTCATTTTATTTATTTCTCCTTTCTAGCAATTCAAAATATATTAATAACAAGAGAACTATTATTAACAAAGATACTGAATCCATGGCAAGTTTGGCGAGCGTAAAAATAAAATATATACCAAGACCTACAATTATACTAAGAAAAACATTCATTATATGTCTCTTGTCTATTTTTTCTTTTGCTTTCATCTTGTGTATACCTTGTGTATATACCAGCGTGTATGCTTTTTAAATATTTGTGTTAAGGGGGGTTTGCACAAAAACCTATTTTTTATTTTTTAAAGCCCAATTGACTTTAGAAAAACAGTAGAAATTATTTCCGAGGCACCTTTTTTTGCAACTTTAATTATATTATCGATGATATTTCTAACTTTTGATTCACTTGGCTTTTTTTTAGATAATTCTTTTTCAAGTTCTTCCTTTAAAGATTCAACTTGAATATTTGTGGTTTGGGTTATTTGTGAATTGTCTCCAACAGATTGAGCAATTTGAACTTCAGAGCTACCTTGGACATTTGTCTGATTTTCAATGGTCTGAGAAATATTTTTTGTATCTCCATAATATTCTCTCGTACCCAAAACAACTTCCATTCCATTATGTGTCAAATTTATTTTATCTGTATCAATGATGGTAGTACTTTTTAGGGTTCCTACAAAAAGTGGGAGTCTCCAAGTAATATATCCTTTTTGTTTAAGATATTTTAATAAGCCTCTTAACTCATCCCCTTTAATTTTAGCCTCTTTTTCTAATTCTTTGAAGCTTATATCTGGAAGTTCATCTAATATCATTAATAATTCATAACCATAAATTAATGTTTCTGATTTCATTTTTTCTTTTTTAATTCCAGTAACCTGCTTCTTGATCTAATTCAGATAATATACTTTGAACTAATTCTGGAGATACTTCTAAACCGTTGCGTCTTATAACCATTGCACCAATCTCTAATCTTGCAAAATAAATATATGTTTCTGCACTTCTAACCCACATTGGATGTAACATTTCATCAACACTATTATTAGAAATATAAAAATCTAAAACTTTATTTCCTTTTATTTCCATATAATTTACTTCTTTTTCAATCTCTTTTAATTTGATTATTCCTTCGACAGGAGTGTATATCTCTAATTCTACTAATTCAAATATTCTCTCTGTTCTTTCTCTCGTAGAGTTTAAATCTTCTCTTAAATTGTTCATCATTGAATCAAGAATCAATACACGCAGAATTATAATAGCCAATATTACAAAGAAAATAATTTTAAGGATTTTAAATATATGCTCTGGTTTGTTTTTTTCCATAAATCTCCCAAGAATTATGCAATTTTATATCTTTCTAAAAAGGGTAGAGGTAGTAACTCAGCTTAGAGCCACCACTTGCTTCTTTTATGGAAAACAAGAAAACCACCCATAAGCCTCAACAAAAGGGCTGGAGTGAGATAGTTTTCCTCTACCCAAATAATAGGATATTAGGAAACTTAAATAATTAACTAAAAGACCTACTTTTTCTTAATTTTCTTTATGAAACAATCATCACAAACAAAAATAATATTCCTAATGAAATAACTATGAACCAGAAAGCGAATTTCCACAATATTGCTTTCATTTGTTTTTGTAAAACTTTTCTTTCTTTCACTTCTTCTTTGGTTATGTAGTGGTAACCTTTGAAGATACCGTCCCAAACTAATATTTTATCTTTTTTCAGTTTTTTCATCAAATATTTAAGAATTATACAATTTTATATCTTTCTAAAATCAGTTTAGTTTGCTTAATTTATGAATATTTTCAATTTCTTCTTCACATTCTTTCAATTGTTTTTTAGAAATCTCTATTCCTTCTTTCAAGTGCTTATCTTCATCCCAATAACCATCTGGAATAATTTGGGGCTCCTTTATACCCCTTTCCTTCCCCAATCTTTCTCTTTTTCGCAATGCCTTTTCATTATGCTCTATGTTCCACTCAATTGTAGATTTTCTTTCCTTAAAATAACTAAGTGCATCTAATAATGCTTTTTTTTTAATATACGGCTTTGATTTCTTTTTTTTTGATTCGGAAACGATGAAAGAGTGAATTTTATTCTTAAAATCATTAACATGACATATTTTTATGTTAAAACTTTCTCCTAGTTCGTCACTTGTATAAAGTTGGGCATCTGTAGTAACAAAATAGTCGCACTTATGCAGTTCTGCCTGATGAATCAAAATAATATCCATAGTAGAATAACCTTTCTTTGTCCAATGTTCAATTTTTCTATTGCTCATCTCTACTGCAGTACTTCTTTTACAGAATTTCCATATTTCGAAAACCACATCATTAACCACTTTTTTATCTTCTTCAGACAATTCAATTTTTTCACCCTTTGCGTCTCTAAATTCATCTACACTAAAACCACTAAGGAAAAAAATCTCTGCCAGTTTTAATCTCATTAAAACATCTCTTAATTCTAATTTGTTCCAAGAGGACATTACATTAAGAAATTCTGCATTTTCTAACTTTTGTAGAATAAATTCATATTTAGTTAGATTCCTTGGTAATTGTTTTTTTAAAGATAATTTATTTTTGACAAAAGCTAGTCTGACTAAAATATTTGTATCCAACATTACTTTAAGCATATTATCTGTCAAAGAATTTATTTAATGTTTTTTTACTCACAAACTGTTTTTTTCTTGCTGGTTTTTTAGAAAGGGTCTTCCTTACCTTCCTCTTACAAGTTGATGTTTCCCTTCCTTTTTTAGTTCTACAATCAACTTTCTTTTTAACCATATCATCCTCTTTTTTATTACCTTCAAAAGAATCATTACTATTAAAATCTTTTTCTTTAATTCTCTTCCCACAATGTGGACATTTTATCCCTTTTTCTGCACAATAACTCTTTTTCATTTTTGTGCAAAATCACCCCTTCCTGTGCAAAGCCTGTTGTAAAGATTATTGATTATTTCTCCACTCAGAATAGGATCTCCACATTTCTTCTGATGCAATATCTCCTTTTTCTTGGTAAAGGGAAATTTTTTTCATTTCTCCTGCAAAATCAGGTCCTTTAAGGTCTGGACCAGAAGGGTGGACAATGGGTATAGGGGAAATTACTCTTCTTTCTATCCCTTGCTTTTCCATTGTCTGAAGGAATGTAAGTATACAACGAGAAAGGTGATATGCTGCAGTTGTTATAGCTAAATGGTCTATTTGGGGATTCTTTTTCAATAATTCCGATGCCCATTTCATTTGATCAACAGTATTATTTGCCCAACCCCCGTTTTCAATATTAGAAGGATCAAAAATTTCTCCTCTTACATTACTAATTATTTCCATTATGTCTTTTCTAGTATAAAATGGGTCTGCCCGTGTTCCAGCTACCCAAAGATGTTTTGCTTTTTCAGGCCAATTTTTTACACCTTCTGAAATCCTATAATTTTGTTGTCCTGGAAGAACCAAGAGCGCGGCAGTTTCAGGGTTTGCTTTCTCATAAAAAGGAGTCTCTAAAATCTCTTTTGCTAGTGCTTTAATTGAACTATTGTCTGATGCCATAATTTAGATGCAAATTCTAACTTTATAAAAATTATGATATTTAATTCCCCAAACTCTTAAAAACCCCCAAATATTAAACTTTCCATGAAAAATGGTGAAAGAAAAAAAGTCTTGGATAAATTTTGGTTTCTTCTTTGGAAAGATGATTCATTAAAAGGCTGGTTATTCTCAGTTGTATTTTTAGTTGTATTTATAATGTTTATATTTTTTCCAGTTCTGCGTCTGGCAACAGGAACTGTTTTGCCTTTGGCAATTGTAGAATCTTGTAGCATGTATCATGATGGAAATATCTTATCTGATTTTGATTCCTGGTGGGATAAACATGATGAAAAATATTCCACACATATAATTAACAAGCTAGATTTTCAGGATTTTATTTTTAAAAATGGGTTTAACAAAGGAGATATTTTATTTATTATAAGGGCAAATCCTGAAAAAATAGGAGAAGGGGACGTAATTATATTTAATTCGCAGGAAAACAGAAATCCTATAATCCACCGAGTTGTTGATATAAAAAGAGAAGAAGGAGAGTATATCTTTTCTACCTTGGGGGACAATAATAAAGGACAATTATCTTTTGAAAAGGGAATAAAGGAAGACCAACTTGTAGGAAAAGCAGTAATAAAATTAGCCCCTTATATTGGATGGGCAAAATTAATATTTTTTGAAGGTAAAAGATCTTCTCAAGACAGAGGAATCTGTTATGAAAATTAAACGCAAAGCTTTTAAATAGGATTTGACAAGTAAAAAAACAAAAAAAGAAATAAAATGCAATTTTGTCCGCGCTGTGGCGCAATTCTGGTCCAAAAAAGAAAAAATTATGGATGTCCTAGGTGTACTTATTCTACAACAGAAAAAGTTAAGATAAAAAGTTCTGAAAAAATGAATGGTAAAAAGGATATTCCTATTGTAAAAAAACACGAGGGAACACTTCCAATAACAACTGCCGAATGCAAGGAATGTAAAAACGACAAGGCATATTTCTGGACCATTCAAACACGTGCAGGAGATGAAGCAGAAACCAAATTCTTCAAATGCACAAAATGTGAACACACCTGGAGAGAATATAGATAAAAAATCTTACAATCTATTTTTATATTTTTTCAAACATTTATAAAACTCAGAGTGTAAAGGAGAAGGAAGATTATCCATCCTAAACCAACCAATTTTATCATGTTTATGTGGTTCCCCATTTTGAACAAGAGCCTTATCAACTAAAACTTTAAAATCTAATCCAACCCAATGAGTTTTGTTTCCATTTACAATTCTATGAACATCTCTATATCCTAAAAATTCATAAGACAAAACACTTGTCGAATATTCTTCTAGAATTTCCTTTTTCAAAGTTCCAGCCACAGTGTCTTCAAATTCAAGATTCCCTGCGCCAGGATTCCATCTTCCAACTTCATCTCTAGAGTTTTCGGAGTTTCTAGAAAGAAGATAATTTCCATCTCCATCATGACAGAAAAAAACTACTGCAACACCCACATGATCTACTCCAACTTCCATATAAGAATTTCTGAAAATCACTATATAAGAATTATTGTAATGTATTTCACATTGTTCTCTTTCCAATTCTTTCAGAGTAACCACATTTCCCACATCTCAAAAGAATTAAATTATCTTCGTCAGAAACAAAAACACCTGCATCAATTATCTGAGCTTTACCATGTTCACATTCCTTACATTTATGATTATATGTTGCAAATTCATTTTCATCTTTTAACACCCCAGAACCTCTTTCTGGTTTGTGTTTTATTTCTTCTTCCTCTATCACAGGTGTGGCCTTTCCCTCTGCATGAAAATCGCAACTCTTGCATTTAACAACAAATCTTTCACCTATTTTCCTTGGGATAAGTATTCCTTTACATTGAGGGCAGAATTTAATAGTCATAAATATAATAAGAAGAGATATGTTTAAAAAAGTTAGGTTACATTTAAAGGAAGGTTACACGAAGAAACCTTAGTGTCCTCGTTGGCTCTGTAGCTCAGTCTGGTTAGAGCACTGGACTCTTAATCCAGGTGTCGGGGGTTCGAATCCCTCCAGGGCCATGATTTGTTTTCTCTTAGTATATAAATATTTAAATAGGCTGTAATTTCCTAACAAACATGGCAGAGACTTATCAACCACGAGGAGAACCTTTTGATACTTATGCCGTATTGATTAAGGAAATAATTGACAGAAGGAACGATTCTGAAACTACAAATGATCTAAGAAAAATCTCTATAGATGGCTTATCTTTACTTGAAATGATGAATTTAGATAAAATTTCAAAGGAAGATCGTTTAAGAGCCGATCTAACATATATTCTAAAGAGTAATATGGAACTTACTGCAAGTGTCTCTAATATGGGTGGCCCATAATTTACCTTTTCCCAATATTTTTCAAATTCCGTGCAAGAATCGCCCTTCTCTCAAGCTTATGAGTAACTTTTATTCTTCGTTTACCTTTAGAAGAAGGATTTGTAATAGTATCCCCAGCTTTAGCAGATATAATTTTATTCAATAGAACCAATGGAATTTTATCTTTCTTTTGTATTCCCAATTGCTCATGCAAGGCCCCTTTTTTCAAGCGAATCTTTTGTATCCATTTCATAGAAGAATAAAAGAGAAAGAGTATATAAAATTTATTGAATAATTTTATCCCAATTCAGGATTTTATTATATTCTTCTTCAGAGAGAAATTTATATTCATATA